>Ga0123337_10000244_pt1 | contig 103079 bp, 100 predicted proteins | sample frozenSSSSmetaG_FD_89792 | JGI IMG/M metagenome (GOLD analysis project Ga0123337, IMG submission 89792) | Glacier valley bacterial and archeal communities from Borup Fiord, Nunavut, Canada, to study Microbial Dark Matter (Phase II) -... | ecosystem: Environmental > Aquatic > Freshwater > Ice...
GTTGCTTGCTTGCTTGCTTGCTTGCTTGCTTGCTTGCTTGGTTGATTCATTAATCCGGGAGGGGGGTTCGGTTGGCGGCGCTGGATGGATGATGTGATGACGGCTGGGGGGGGGCGTCCATCGCCATAATGCGGGTAGATAGATAGATACGTGCTAGACTGGTATCTGTGAGTCGAATCGAATAAACGCTTGAGCGAGGTGTATGTGCGCGGCGTTGGATGTGATCTGCGTGCGTGCGGGCGGGCTGAGGCTCTGATGTTGTGTGTGGGTGTGTGGGTGCTTATACCCAGCCATCCAAGCGCGAGAGGTGAGAGGCGCGGGGGAGTCGGGGATACTGTGGGGATGGGAATAGCAACGAGGCAGCCCAGCCATGCAGAACAGCACAAGGCCGCACATAAACCCCCTTTTCCTTCCAACCCCACCCAGCTAGCAGCACACAGTTTGCGCCACGCACACACACGCTTGCACGACGTCTCCTGCTGCTGGGAGGGACTCCGGATGGACGGGTGGAGGGAGGTTGCGGACTATACCTGCTACTAGATCTAGATCTAGATCTGGCACCAGCAGGGCCAGCAGCAGAAGGCGCACAGCACAGATGGCGAGAGTGGGAAGCGGAGGAGAAGTGGATGCTCGCGCTTGCATGCATGCGGTGGTGGTTTCGAGCACGTCGTCTTGCCAGGCAGCAGCAAGGCAGCAGCAGCGGTGAGGATTATGATTATGATTATGATTATGCTTATACTCCCCCTGCATCGACCGACGACGTCTCTTACTTCCTATCTTCTATCCTGAACACAAGTCTCGATGCCACGCCACGCCATGCCATGCCAGTCCTACGCCCCGAACGCCTGCCCATGCCCCCGCCCATACTCGACTCCAAACGCTCAAGCCGACTATTAGTACATCCCCCCCCCGGGCTACACCGCCGCCCCACCGCCCCGGTCCTGCTCCCGCCCCTGCCCCTGCTCCTGCTCCTGCTCCAACTCTCCCTTCCCCCTCCGCCCCCACCACGCCGCCGCCCCGAACAACCGCCCCAGCACGCCCCTCCCCGCAGACCCCCTCGGCGACGCCCTGGCCGCGAACCCAGGGAACCCCGTCGACCGCCTGCGCCGCCTGCGCTCGGAGCCGGCCGCACGCATCAGCGGCGTGCTCTCCGTCGCCGCGTCCTCGCCCTCCGCGTCAAACCGCATCATCACGCCATCGTCCCGGCGCGCCATCCGCGTCGGCGAGCCCTTGCCGTCGTCGTCCAGCTCGCCCCAGATCTCGTCGGCCTCGGCGCGCCGCACGACGCGGCGCGTGGGCGTCGTGGGGGCGCCGGCCGCGAGGCGCTCGTGCGTGGCTGCGTCCGCGTCGCGGGGGGGCGGCGCGTCGCACTCGTCGTCGGAGGTGTCGGAGACGAGGCCGAGGCCGGGGACGAGGGCGCTGGAGGCCACGGCGGGAGGGGACTGCTCGGCGCTGAGGCGCCAGCTCAGGGCCAGGACGCCGGAGAGGAGGATGGCGGTGCCGAGGGCGATGAGGGAGGCGGCGAGGGGGGACAGGAGGGAGGTCTGGTGGAAGTAGATGAGGCCGTCGAGGATGGCGATGATGTTGTAGATGCAGAAGACGAGCGGGTAGAGCACGGACGTCGACACGAGCTTGAGGCCGCGGTGGAGGTAGTAGAGTTGCGTCAGGGCGAGGGCGACCAGGCCAAGGAGGATGGCCCAGGACTGCCAGCGGTCGAATTGGTTTTTGCCGTCGAGGAGCGTGCGCACGAGGAGCTCGACCGCGACCTTGGCAACGAGGAGCGAGTGTGCTGACAGTATCCCGCTTATGCAGCCGAACGCCAGTCCGCGCAGAAGTCGCATCCTGGGGCTCGACGAGATGCTGCCGAGTCTAGCCAGGAAGCTCGCAATGGCAATGATGATGCCGACTAGGGCCGCCTGGCAGAACATCCACAGCATGAACGGCCGCCGGCAGAGGAGCAGCAGCAGCTGGTCCAGGTTGTGTGCCGGCTCCGGGATGGCGCCGAAGATGGCGATGAGCAGTGCGCCGGCGCACACCAGCAGCGTGCCGCCGAGGCTCCAGCTCGTGAAGGGCTCGCCGAGGATCAGCGTCGCACAGATGGAATTGAAGACGAGGCCGCTGGCCTGCAGCGTCGAGAGCACGGTCAGGGGCAGCGTCGTGATCTGGATCGTGCTCCCCAGCAGGTTCGAGACGATGAACATGGCCATGCCGAGCTGCCAGCGCCGCCGTCGATGGGCGGGCCGTCGGACGAGGTGGGGCGCCTTTTCGTCCTCGAGGATGTGCGATTTGCGCTGCAGGGTGAGGCCGAGGGACTGCACGCCGGTGGAGAGGAGGCCGACGAGGATGCCGATCTGGAGAGCAAAGGGTCAGTGGATGGGCCGTGAAGGGGAGCGGCGATGGGATGGTATGGGAGCCGCGACGTACAGCAACGCTGCCCTCCGGCGACAACCCGCCGAGCTGCCCCATTACTCAACAGCGGAAGTTCGAGTTCATCTGTGGATTCGGCAGTGTTTGTTTCGTGTGCTCAGATAGTGGTAGTAATGGGAGGGTTTGGGTGATATTTCGAGATTGCTTCGAGCTCCAGATATCAAGGTTGTTTCAAGTGACGACGGCCAGGGCGGTGTCTCTCTCTTGGCAGGTGACCCCAGTCAGTTAGTTCTCAATGGTCGGAGTCTATTCGAGACGGATCAAAAGATGAATAATAAATAAATAATAAAACATGAGGATACCGCCATTTATGTATCAACTTCAATATTTGGCGTTTTCAACAATGCCATTGATACTTCCAAAACAATGAGAGAGCTTGCACGAATCGAGGAATGATGAATCACGTGATATGATGCTTGCGTTCTGCCCCCCGTGCTCTGTGCTACGGCGCACCATGCAAGCAAGCCATGCAAGTCGGCTGCGCTTGGTGCTTATCGGCGAGAGCTTAATCTGTCCAGCACCCAGCTGCAGCACCTCATACCAGCATACACATACCTCACCTCTCAACCTCTCCACCTCTGATCAACCCTCCACTCCCATTCTATACTCTCAACTCCTCCAACTCCGTCCCAACACCCAATCGCCCACCATGTCCCGCCAAGCTCTCTCCGACGACCAGGCGCGTCCTCCCCGCCCCCCGACCCCCCAGCACCGCCCGCCCCGTGAGGTGCCCAGCTAACCCGGTCGCAGGTGGGTCAAGAGCTCAAGAAGATGACCGCCTTCATCAAGCAGGAGGCGTCTGAGAAGGCGCGCGAGATCGAGATCAAGGCGGACGAGGAGTTCGCGATCGAGAAGTCGCGGCTGGTGCGCGAGGAGACGGCGGCCATCGACGCCGCCTACGCCAAGAAGTCCAAGGCCGCCGCCATGTCGCAGCAGATCACGCGCTCCACCGTCGCCAACAGGACGCGGCTGCGCGTCCTGTCGGCGCGCCAGGGCCTGCTCGATGACATCTTCGAGGAGGCGGCGGGCAGGCTGGGCGCGCCGGCCGGGGAGAGGGCGCGCTATGAGGACATCTTGAAGAAGCTGATGCTCGAGGGGTTCTATGCGTTGGATGAGCCCAAGGTCGTGATTCGCGTGAGGAAGGCCGACAGGGAGGTGGCGCAGAAGGCGATCAAGCTCGCGGAGAAGGAGTACAAGGAGAATCTAAAGAAGGACGTCTCGGCGAGTGTGGACGAGGAGGAGTATCTCCCGGCGGGCTGGTATGTCTACTGCGTTGAGGAGCCCGTGCGACTTGGTTTGCTAACGGCTGCAGCGCTGGAGGCCTCTCGATTGTGGGCGGGGGCGGAAAGATCGATATCAACAACACCTTCGAGGAGCGTCTGAGGTTGCTCGAGGACTCCGCCTTACCCGCCATCCGGACGACACTGTTTGGGAAGAACCCGAACAGGAAATTCTACGACTAAGCTGGTGAGCGGTGCGGCGGATCTGCGTTCATTTTGAGACGAGGACGACGAGTTGAGAGGCTTGTGGATTGGTAAGGATAGGTAAGGATACTTGTGTGGCTGTAAAGCATGAGGTGAAGGCAGCACGGAACTGGAGCGGGGGATTGTATGATATATTTACATTGCAGAGCGACCATTGAGCATTTTGATTCTAGGCCCATACAGCTCATCCTACAGCAATTACTCTATGCTAGCATTACGTGACCTGCACAGCCGTCCCATCCACACCACCCACAGGCGTCGCACTCCCGCTCTCCCCCGTCTTCGCCCTCTTAAAATGCCCCTCCATGAATACCCTCTGCTTCTTCACGTCTCCCCTCCCCTCCCCACCGTCGTGTCCGGGGATGTCAAAAATCCTCGCCCTCGGCACCGGCCTCGTCCTCACGGTAAACAGCAGCCGGTTCCGCACTCCCTCCATCGCCTCCTTCGCGTCGATGCGCGAGATGAACGACGCCCCGCCCTCGGAGATGCTGCTCCACAGGACCTTGAGCTGGTAGGCGAGCGCGTCGACGTCGGCGTTGAACTCCCTCTCCTTCTCTGCCCGGGCGTCTGCTCGCGGGCTCGCCAGCGGGGAGGCGCGAGACGTGGCGGGGAGGGCGGAGGAGGAGCCGGAGTCGAGCGCGATGTCGAGCAGGGAGATCTCTGCGGTGAGGACGGGGTAGTCCGTCTGCCGCGTTATGGTGAAGCGCGGGTGGCAGAGGGTCTTGCTCAGTTTCCAGATTTCGAAGGTCCGTTGCACGGGCTGCGAGAGGAGGCTGGGGTCTTCGCAGAAGGCGGCGAAGGCGAGCCGCCGGCGGAGTTCGTGTAGGCGCGCGCTTGATTCTGGTATGCAGCGCAGGATCTGGAGTCGGAGAGAAGGCTGCGGCACGGTGTTGTAGATGTATTTGCATATATTGCGACACTGAATCATTGGTTAGCAGAAGAGCGGGGATGGAGAAGAAGGTACGAACGGATATCTCCCAACGGTCATCGTCTATAGCTTCAGAGAGTTGCGACATGCTCTTCTGCACCGCAGAGAAGAGCCCGATGTTATCCCAAACAAGTCTATCTGCACAAAGCCGTGCAAGTATTGCTATTGAAAAATTACACGTCGCCGGCACTGCAAATTGTGCCGAGTCACCGAGAAACCTTATGACAGTCTTCAGAGCACCCCAATCGCGCTTTTCGTATGCCCTCTTACAAACATTGACGGCTTCGACTCGAGCCTTGAGGTCGGTTGATCCGCCGAGAGCGCCCAGATTATCAAACATGGCTTTGACGACCTCGGGAGTCAGGTAGTCGTCGATTGAATCTGCCGCGGCGAGAAGGACCTCGCAGTATGCCCTTCGCAGGTTGTCGTTTGACTCGATGCATACTTCGTCCAAGATCCATAAGAATAGTTCTTCTGGAAGCTCCTCCTCTATCGTAACGATATCTTTGACAAAGCCGGACTCGACGCAGCGTTCCCTGTCCTCCCGCTTCACCAACTTCTTCTGCCACGGCTCAGTCGCACATTCTGCTGGGAATATCCGTGGATCCTGGCGGGGTGTTTCGCCTTGCGGATCGAAGAAATACCAGCATTTCTCTGCTTGTATGGCCTCAGTCCGCCGCACGGCTTGCAGGACTTTCTCCACGCCGTTGCCATCCGTCTCGGTAATGACCGAGCCCAGCAAGGAACTGTGAGCCTCTCTTTCATCTTCTTGCGCCGCAGCTACACCTGCGCTCTTGTCATCTAATATACCCTGGACTCGTTGGGCGCTGGCTTCGGTCGCCGCGTGTTTCTGCGACTGGCTGACCAGTGCTTTCAGACCGAATCTGTATTTGTTTTTCGGTTGGAGACTGAGGGGAGATGTGAGGTAATTTGATGAGCCTCGAGACGCCTTTGAGCGCGGTGGGGTCTGTGTCTTCTGTGTTGTCGTTTGGGGTCGGTATGTGGTGCTGCGAGATTGGAGAAGGTCTGCGAGGTCCACTAGAGAGTCGTCGGAGCCGGATTCAGAGTCTTCGTCGTCGGAACTTTTGATAACTCGTTGACTGGACGGCCGTGCTTTATTCGGGAGAGATGACATGACGGAAGCTGTGGGTGGAGGTGGAGATGGAGATGGCGCATCATCGAAGGCCGCAGTGGCTTTCAGTGGCTCTGGTTGTACTTCTATGGGGCATGGTGGTATATCGGTAGTTTCGGACTGGCATTCTGCAATATTTGAGGTAGAAAAGGCCTTTGCTAGTTCTGGATCTCCAGAGAAAGGTGCTAGAGCAGAAGATTCGGACGGCACATTATTCACGACTTTTGGGGCTTCAGAGTGCCGCTGGGCTGGCTTGAAGAATTGAAGGATAGTGGGATTTTTGGCAGACATGTTAGGAACTAAAGTAATTGCTCTCTACGATACGATATGGAGAGCATGGAAATTGTAGTTGGGGGAGTCTCTTCGAGGTATATCATGGTATATCATGTTACAGTCGTCAATGTGCGTTTGTTTGACGCGGCTCGTCATCGGAAGACGCGACGTGCGCCACAACTCGTGAGCCATCTGATAAGAAGAGACGGATCGCAGTCTCCCTTATTTCAACGTCTGAGACAATAATAACGACAGCAATTGCTAATTTGGGATGCCATTGACTGGTAATCAAGACGAAAGAGGAAATTTGATTGTACTTTATTGTACTTTAGTGATGGGTAGTTTAGATTAGACGGCAGAGGGGCTGTTATACCAGCAACTTGTTCATGGTAAAACAATTTTTGTGTGTCTGTAAGATGGAAGTGCCTTCCTCAGCTCAGCCATCATGTGCTGACAGTGCTGTGTTGTACCTTCTATTCCGCAGAGGAGGTACAATAGCTTGTGCCTGCTTCATACTCCATATTAACATATTAAGACAGCTGACAGCTTAGACAGGTGTCTAATCTCCTCTGATATCCTCTAATAACCCAACTCATGTATATCTGCATAGCCTTGCAGGATCACTCTGAGTAGCATATTGGATATATATGGGATATAGCACGATGATTATATAAGCCCGTTCTTCTGGATACTGCATACTGCTTCTAGACTCAGGGATCCAGTTGCTTCCATTCCAGCGCAACTGTGCAAGGCTGACTGGGTGACAGACTGATGACTGCATGACTGGGTGACAGACTAACTGCCTGACTGCCTGACTGCCTGAGGCCCAAAGAATCCTCTGAAACGCTGCGCCGCGATCCGGTGCTCCCGCCATCATCGTTATCTCCGTCATCATCTCCGCCATCATCATCAATCCATCGTCGGCAATTATGCGTCTGAAGGCTTCTGTAATAGTATGTACGTAGAAAGACAGAAAGATATCTCGTTCATAGAAGAGCACCTCGCACCAGAGATTTGCACCGTAGCTTCCGATTCCGAGCCCAGAGTCTTTTGATTACTTCCTTAAATTGCACCCCAACTCGGCCCCACGCAGGAATCCAGTTGCAGCAACTGTATTGTATGTAGAGACTTACGGAGGATACAGTACCATGCTTGTAGAATAGGGGATCGCCGTGATTATAATTATAATTATATTATATTAATAATACCGTGGTGCGAGCTGTGAATACGGAGTAATGATCTCCCTTTACATCCTGACACGAGTTTCGGATGTTTGTTGACAGCTAAACTCCGTGTTGCCAGACGCTAGAGTTTTGGGGGGCTTTATAGGAGGGCTACGGTACAGGTACCTAGGTACTTCAATACTCTAGTCTCTTAGCCTCTTCTCTACAGAAGGCCTACGCTACCGGCACGATGGACTACTGCTACCCTACTGCTACATACGAAGTAGCATAGGTATCTAGGTACCTATGCACGTGTAAACAGTATATGCTATGCACTGCTGTATAATAATTATGATAGGAGGAGTCTAGTCTAGTCTGATTTAGTAGGAGGTAGAAAGGTAAAACCATCATTGGACCAGAATTAATCGGAACTCTAGACCACATCTAGCCAATGACGCGCCACCTCACCAGTAAAATTTCCCTTCCTGTGAATGCACGGCTCGGATCTGGGAGAGATGATGATCTGTCTGCATACCACAGATTTGTAAGGGCACCAGCCGCTGCTTTTCCTTGCTGCTTGCTGCTTGCTGCTTGCCGCTTGCCGCTTTTGCTTGCTGACCAACTGTTCTTGTCGCGTAAGCGGTAAGCCCCTGGCGCTCCTCGCACTGCACTCACTACTACAGCCACAGTGGTGCTGGCAGCACAGCACAGCACAGCATCTCTGGTATGTACACAGCGTGTATGGTACAATGTACTGTGTGTACTCGGTGCTTGCTGCGTACGGTACATAAATGCTCATGCACGACAGTACTACTACTAGGCTCACTGCAACGGAAAAAGGGCAGCACTCCCGCAATCTGACGTCTCGCTCGGCCTTCCTCGTACTCCCTCCCGCATGTACTCTCGTATGTACTCACGTATGTACTCACGTACTCGACCGACATCAACCAACACCTTTCATCTTCACCTGTTGAAGGGCAGGGCGTCAGGAAACACGGTTGACGCTCGCAGAGAGGATACCTACCAAATCGACTTCTCGGGAATCCTTCTCGGGAATCCTTCTCGGGAACTAAACAATCTCTGCATTCTGAATTCCCTGTTCTAGAAGACCTGTCAAAAACTAGAGGCCCTTTTTGCCATCTCTGTCCGGCTCCAGCGCATTTCATGACACGGTCGCCCTCCTGCCACCTCGCCGCTTCTTCCGACGTAAGCGACAATCAATCAGCATAAAACAAAATACCCATCGCAGCCATCCCTTGGTCAACATCGACTGCACCTAATTGCTCCCTTACCCCCTTTCATGTCCCTTGGGCCCAGGACGGCATTCAACTGAAGACAACTGCATTCACCTCGTCGCCACTAGGAGAGACATTGCATTTGGGACTGCACTGGCGGACACTCGACCGACACCGGGCTTTTGCCCAATCGACAACTCGACGCCATGGCCATCAAGCCGTACTTGGAGGAGGAATCCACGTCCGCCTCAGCGCCAGCACCAACCAAACGCACACGATGGGCCACGCAAAGACTGAAGGGGAAGCAGGGTGGGCGGAAGAGGATATCAATCATCGACCGTCTACACAAGGGCCAGCAGAACGAGAAGAAGCACGACTCTGCTGGCACCCAGTCCACCCTCAGTGGCCTTGAGCCTGCCCACGACGGCACAGATGGCACAGAAGAGGGTGCAGAGGAGGACGAGGATGGAATTGGCCCACGCTCCGTCTTTGTCAATGTGCCATTGCCGTCTGAGTTCGTGGATGAAAATGGCGATCCGACAACCTCTTACAATAGGAACAAGATCCGAACTGCGAAATACACTCCCTTGAGTTTCGTACCGAAGAACCTGTTCTACCAATTTCACAACATCGCAAACATATATTTCCTGTTTCTTATCATCCTCTCGGTCAGTATTGCTGCGCATATGGTGAAACGTCGTCTAACGTGATCACAGATCTTCAGCATTTTTGGCGCAGTAAACCCTGGGCTCAACGCAGTGCCGTTAATTGTTATTGTCTTCATCACGGCTGTCAAGGATGCGATCGAAGATTACCGGCGAACCATTCTCGATAACGAATTGAATAATTCCCCTGTTCATCGACTGGTGAACTGGAAGAACGTGAACGTCAGCTCTGACAATGTCTCTCTGTGGCGTAGAGTCAAAAAGGCATCAACCAGAGGTATCAAGATCGCATACGTGGCATTGAAAGATCTGGTACTACGCTCAAAGGACTCTGAAAAGGCGAGGGCATTTGCCGAACGTGAATTGGCTGCAGGCCGACCGTCGTCAATCGAAACGACTGGACGACGACAATCCACATATTCAGTGCGCGACTCCTTTTCGTCAGCACGAGACGATATCCAGATGACGCCTGTTCCCTCCCCATATCCTCGCAAGGATGACATCGACTCGAACCCCTTCAACTCAGCAGCCGATACAAGGCCAAATACCCAGATGGCGCCTCATGATCTAGGAGATGTTGTGAATCGTAATCTGACTGCGTCAGGCATGGCAAGATTCCATCCAGACTATTGGAAGAATGTTCAAGTCGGTGATCTTCTGAGAATCTACAACGATGATCAGATCCCTGCAGACGTTATTATTTTGTCGACCTCGGATCCAGAAGGTGCTTGCTACGTCGAGACAAAGAATTTAGATGGCGAAACGAATCTGAAGCTCCGCCATGCTTTGCGGTGTGGCCAATCTCTGAAGCACGCAAGAGACTGCGAACGAGCACAATTCGTCATTGAAAGCGAAGGACCCCATCCGAATCTATACCAGTATAGCGGTGTTGCCCGCTGGACGCAGCATGACCCAAAGGATCCTCATGGCCCTGGCGCAGAAATGGCTGAACCTGTTTCCATCAATAATATGCTTCTCAGAGGCTGTAACTTGAGAAACACTGAATGGGTCCTGGGCCTCGTTGTGTTCACTGGATTCGACTCCAAAATCATGCTCAATTCAGGCATGACACCCAGCAAGCGCTCTAGGATTTCTCGAGAGCTTAATTGGAATGTTGTATACAACTTCGTCATCCTTTTCGTCATGTGTCTCGTGTCTGGTCTCGTTCAGGGACTGACTTGGGCGAGAGGCAACAGCTCCTTGGACTTTTTCGACTACTCTACGACGACGCCGGCGCTGGAGGGATTCATCACCTTCTGGGCAGCTGTCATTTTATTCCAGAACTTGGTGCCAATTTCACTCTTCATTTCTCTCGAAATCATCAAGACACTCCAGGCATTCTTTATATACAGCGACGTCCACATGTACTACGACAAGCTCGACTATCCTTGCACCCCCAAGTCTTGGAACATTTCAGACGACGTTGGTCAGATTGAATATATCTTTTCTGACAAGACCGGAACCTTGACCCAAAATGTTATGGAGTTCAAGAAAGCTACGGTCAATGGTGTTCCGTATGGAGAGGCTTACACCGAAGCTCAAGCTGGCATGCAGCGTCGCCAAGGAATTGATGTCGAGAAGGAGTCTGTCAGAGCTCAAGCACAGATCGCTCAAGCACGAATCAGGATGCTTTCAGAATCCCGAAAGCTACATGACAACCCGTATCTTCACGATGAGGAGTTGACCTTCGTAGCTCCTGATTACATCACGGATCTTGCAGGCGAATCTGGACCAGAGCAACAGCGGGCCACCAATCAGTTTATGCTGGCTCTTGCTCTCTGCCATACTGTTATCGCTGAGACCACCCCAGGAGACCCACCAAGAATAGATTTCAAGGCTCAATCTCCGGACGAAGCGGCTTTGGTCGCAACCGCCAGAGATGTTGGTTTCACAGTAATTGGCAACACACATCATGGGATCAAAGTCAATGTGCTTGGAGAGGAGCGAGACTATACAGTCTTGAATACATTGGAGTTCAATTCCACCCGCAAACGTATGAGTTCCATCATTCGCATGCCTGACGGCAAGATTATACTCTTCTGTAAGGGTGCAGACAGTGTTATCTACGCTCGTTTGAAGAAGGGGGAGCAACAGGAACTGCGACGCACCACAGCAGAGCATCTTGAGATGTTCGCCAGAGAAGGCTTGAGGACTCTGTGCATTGCGCAGAGAACCCTTCGTGAAGAAGAGTATGAATTGTGGAATAAAGAGCATGAGTTGGCTGCTTCCGCCATTCATGATAGAGAGGAAAAGCTGGAACGGGTGTCTGAAATGATCGAGCAGGAGCTTACACTGCTTGGAGGCACCGCCATTGAGGATCGTCTGCAAGAAGGTGTTCCAGATACCATCGCACTTCTCGCCGAGGCTGGCATCAAGCTCTGGGTTTTGACAGGAGACAAAGTCGAGACAGCCATCAACATCGGCTTCTCCTGCAACCTGTTGAACAATGACATGGAGTTAATTGTCTTGAAGGTCGAGGACGACCAGGTAAGCTCTGCTGAGGCAGAGCTTGACAAACACCTTGCCACTTTCGATATGACTGGTTCGGATGAGGAACTCAAAGCGGCGAAAAAAGAGCATGAGCCCCCTGCAGGAACCCATGCTATTGTCATTGACGGTGACACTTTGAAGCTTGTTCTGGACGAAGCATTACGGCAGAGGTTCCTTCTTCTCTGCAAGCAGTGCAAGTCTGTCCTCTGCTGTCGTGTCAGTCCCGCACAAAAGGCTGCTGTCGTGAAGATGGTCAAGTCAGGTCTTGATGTCATGACTCTGTCTATTGGAGATGGTGCGAACGACGTAGCCATGATCCAAGAAGCTGATGTTGGTGTTGGAATCGCTGGAGAAGAGGGAAGACAGGCCGTCATGTCGTCAGACTATGCCATTGGCCAATTCCGTTTCCTTCAACGCCTTGTCCTTGTCCACGGTCGTTGGTCCTACCGTCGCTTAGGAAACACCATCGCCAACTTTTTCTACAAGAATCTTGTCTGGACCTTCGCTATCTTCTGGTACCAGATATATGCGGACTTTGACCAGACATATCTCTACGACTACACGTATATTCTACTCTACAATCTTGCGTTCACCTCGCTTCCTGTTATATTTATGGGTGTGTTGGACCAGGACGTCAGTGACAAGGTTTCGCTTGCTGTTCCTCAACTCTATCGTCGCGGCATTGAGCGTAAGGAATGGACTCAGTCAAAGTTCTGGTATGTATTGTTTTTCCATGGTCATCTACTTGTACTTACAAATTCGTAGGCTGTATATGCTTGATGCAACATATCAATCCGTGATGTGCTTCTTCATGGTTTACCTTCTTTTCGCTCCTGGAATCTTCGTAACATCTGGCGGAGAAGATGTTTCAGACCGCAACAGAGTCGGTGTCTATGTCGCTTGCGCGGCCATCATCGTCGTCAATACGTACATTCTTCTCAACACATACAGATGGGATTGGTTGATGATCCTTCTCACGAGCATCAGCACCCTGCTTGTCTTCTTCTGGACAGGTGTATGGGCTGCCTCGCCAACATTTGCAGAGTTCTTCTACCAAGCGGCCTCTCAGGTATTCAGTCAGCCATCGTTTTGGGCGGTCACCTTCCTTGTCGTCATTGTTTGCTTGCTGCCGCGATTTATCATCAAGTTTGTCCAAAAAGTATATTTCCCATATGATGTCGATATCATTCGAGAGCAGGTTCGACAAGGAAAGTTCAAGTACCTTGACGGCGATGCCGGATCAGAAAATCCGACGTCGCAATGCTCATCCGCAGCTTCGTCGGATATCGCGAAGCCGAGTAAGCAAATTCTCAGTTACGATGATGAACATCGCCCACTAAAAGCTCCGTCAGTCGCTCCAACCACGACCACGCATAACGCTCGCAGCCAAAACGGAAGTGACGGAACAGAGTACACGAGGCATCGGATATCTTTGGAACCAGCGATGGAAGCCCCGGATTCGAATCCGAATCCGAGTCGGCAATCGACTGATAGACCTCGACCATCATTCGACAGAATGCGAGCATCGATGGACCGCATCCGTCCTAGTTTCGAAGCCAGCCATGATTTTACATCAGCTGCGATGTTGACCCGCATGGAGTCAAGCCACTCATTTGGACCTGCTCATAGCAGGAGGAACAACTTCACCGACCACGCGAGATGATAGCCCGCCCACCTCTTCCGCGTCATATTACGGGCTGTAACATAGTCATTTTTTGAGCTTTCCTTTGTTTTGGGTCTCCGAGCCAGGATCTTCGAGCGCTGATGATTTGGATGAGCTATCTAATTTTGTGCTGTTCCGCGGCATTTAGTTTGGCGCATTGGGGCGTTAGATGAGAGAGGGTGTCATGATTTATGGGGGTTTTTGTTGCACGTCGCAGGATAAGCTGCGCGGCAGAGCAGCAGCAGCATGTATTCGTCTGTTTGTACGAGGAAGGGCCTTGGAGGGTTCCTCGCCTGAGCCTTGGAGAGAATATCCGTGGGGGAGGGGGGGGTTGAGAGCAATGGTAGATGTGTGGTAATCGGCCTCTGTAGATACAATACTATAACGCATAAACAAATCGCTTTGGCTGTTTTTGACGCGTAGTGCAATGGATGTTTGAATCTCGTCGGTGAAGGGCATGAAGATGAGGAATTCATGGGTCAGAATGCGCTGCAGTCGTCGCTTTTGTTATAATATAATATAGTAAACATTTCTGCAGAATGCCATGACATCCTTTCAAGATGTAACTGCACGGTTATAATCCATAGAAAATGTAATGCGTGGCTATTATTTTGGGTCTGTAGCGTCCTGGAGTATGAAGTATGAAGTAAGCTACCAAGAACATGAAGAAGTGGCAAAAGTGATGTGATGAAATGCTGTGTTGACGTGAAGTTGTCCCAAAAATATTATCTTATCTTATCGGACCCTTCTGGCACCAGTCCTCTGTACGCGAGAAGAAGTTCACTTACTCGCGTCGTCGACCTCAAGACAATCACAGAGCTGGCCGTAGCAATAGCAATCTTTCCAAACCTCTTCACCAAAGCTCCCTAAAGGCCTGTTCTGAGGACATAGACGTCCTTGCCATCATTCGCTCCTTGCCACCTTCCCTCAAGATCGTTTTCCCTTAACGGCTTGCTTAGTCGCCCAGCAGCATCCCAATCACAACCAAATAGTCGGCTTTCAACTGTGCACAATAGGACTTGCCCCAATCCATGCCACTCGAATTCACAGTAATGGCACGCTTTGATATGATCTAAATATCTTCAGTAGCATCAAGGCCAGAGCTATGGACATGTTCATACCTTGACAGCTATCTTTACTTCCTCCTTTGTTGGTTCTGTGGTTGTCGGCGTCCGGCCGTGAGACACAGACAACCACACATCATGGAGTCCATATACGAGGAGCTTCAGGCTCTGCACAGGTAGTCTCTCATTATCCAACGGGCAGATGGAAACAGTTGTGACTAATTCCTATACCAGGAGGATGCAAGGATTCCCACCAGAGGCACATTGGTTCTGTCCGAAGCAAAACGATGACGACCCCATAAACTACAACGACCCAGACAACGACGATGAGGATGCGTCATCTGCTACAAAAAAACAGCGCATTGAAGAGAGCGAGCAACGCCAAGAATGTGCATATCGATTTGCTATATCCCTGGGCCTTTCTGTCGAGGAGAATGCTGAGGCTGGTGGATTGGTGGATGAATACTTGAAGCGGCTATCTCAGCTTCTCACTACCTGTGACAAATGCGTGCGCAACTATCATATGGGGAGGAAGGATTTCCTGAAATACCTGGCTGAGTGAGTGGCCATTATTCCCACAGGCGAGTGTATGAGTACTAACAGTCCCAGGGAGTTCGAGGAAGACATCAAAAACCAACTATCTGATATTATTGACCAGAACGATCACAAGCGCATAGATATTGGCTTGGAGCGGGCAAAATCTTTGCTGAGCTCCCTTCCAGAACATGAACGAAACATGAGATCTCTTGCTAGTGATCCCCAAGCACTCACGGCCCTCTACGAATCCCTCTGCTGTCCGTCATATCATAAGTCACGACGCAATGTCCTTGGTCAAGTCCTCAAGCTAGTGCAAACAGTGAAGGTGTTGAGACTAGGAGATCTTGTGCCAGCCATGGCTCGTTTTCTCTTCGAGCCTGATCATTATCGGCATCAGTTCGCTGTCACGGGCTTCCGGAAGGCTCCTAAAAAGCTCAACCCGAAGACCTTTGAGTGGGTTGTCCAGGATACACTCGTGGAAGCCATTCAATTCGTTTCAGCACCTGGCCGTACGCTCGAGGAGATTCAGAGATTCTGGGAGGGAGTTCTTCTCATTCTTGACAAGCTGGATAGCGAACTTGTTACTCACTCCCTGCGGGCTTTGGAGGCGACGCCAGACATATACCATCTTGCACTGCAGCACCTCTCCTGCGACTCCGAGGAGATAGTATATAGCATCCTTCAGGCTTTCATAATGCTTCTCGAGATGGCACCTCAATCATTCTGGTCCGCTTATGGAACCATTTCTCCAACAACTGTGGCGGAGCAAGTTTTCAACAGTCCCGCCTATCCACGCTTATTGGCTCGTTCTCAAGTCGAAGGCCAGGCCCAAGGTGTCCAGGCCGTCGGTGCTACGGAGTGGATTCCTACTTTCGTGAAGTCTTTACCTGCTGCACAGCAACACGACGCCTGCCGCACTATACTCACGAATCTGCTCACTAGGTATCAAGGCGAGCGCATCCCAATTGCTTCTAGATTCGCATGCTGCCGGGCAGGTCTCACTACGCTGATGATACTTTTGACGACGTTCACTGCCCCAGGGTATACCATCAATACCTCAACTTCCTTCATCATGATCAACAATGTTTTGGGGCTCGTCGATAAATTCAAGGATACAATAGTCAGCTGTGCTACGTTGCCCAAAGGCTCTGAGGGCCATGCGGAACTAGCCGAAGTTGCATTGCAGGTTGTTCGAAATGCCCTTTTACTCGACTGCAAAGCACTGAAGGCAGAGTTCGTTGCTCTGGAAAATGATAAGCCGGTGGATCATGGATTGGATAGTCATTCCGAATCGATCTGGAAAACAGTCATGGACTCATTTAGAGTAAATGATATGGATTTGGCAGAGAATATCTTACGGGGCATCACCCCTTTGATCGGGCTGGAAGAGTTCAGACAAAAGAGCAAAGAAGATGCTTTGCCAGCTGGTAAAAGGCGCTTTAACAGTGCTTTTGGCCAGCTCACCGAGATTGTTGCTTGTGTGTTCGAGCGTATCAGCGACTTTAGTCCGGAAAACCTTCGAGCCCTCTATGGCAACACATTAAGTGCCCATCCACTGTTTGCAGGACTTACATCTGCCCACGAAGCCACATATGACGCGGCTGTCGAGCTGGTCAAGACTGTTGCTAATGGCGACTCACGAAAAGATGCAATGTCGATTGTTCTTCGAGAGTTTATGGATACAACCCTCACTGCATTGGCTTTTGCAGCAAGGCGAATTAATGAATTCCGCACATTCGCGGCCGTGCCGAACGTCTTAAAAACTGGTCGCGATGTCCTTGATGGACTTTGCAATCCTCAAAGTGGAGTTTTGCGGAGCAAGTCATCTTTCACCCAGAGAGAGCAGTCCTCTCTCAGGCTGTGGTGGACCGAGCAATGGCATGCTATTGCAACATCTTTCCTTATGGTCGAGCAATGGAGCAAGTACTATGACAATGAGGTCTTGATTAACTTCTGTCGTGATGCTATGGAGTATGCAGAAGCTCTCTTTGAACAGTATAATGTGGTGGCAACTGTTCTTAGCAGCCCCGCAGAGGACAACAAGGATGCAAAACCAGCTTCGTTGGCCACAGCAAGAAAGGGTGTTTTACAGCAACCTCGTGAAGCCACGACTTCTCTGGTAAAATGGCTGAGATTGAAGGATCAGTATCTTGTTAGCACTGTTGTCAGTCTCCTGAGCAAGATTCTCCGCCGCCTAGGTGAATATGATATGATCGTCGACAGAGAGTCGTCGGACTATGTTGACATGGTGACAAATAATGCCATCAAGACGGTTCTCAGCAATCAGCAGAAAGCTGAATTGCGGAAGGCATTGGAAGAACATTTTGGCGTAGAATATGTGGACAAGAAGCCATTGGTCGCCAAGAAGCAAGGCACAATTGATGCTTGGTCAAAGTCCGCCAATGGTGTCAAACATGAGCCTTCTACAACGGGTAGACAGGCTGTCATTGATGTCGAAAGTTGGAAGAGTAAGTCGACTCTACCAGTCGATTCCATCGGTGAGGATGTACGTTCTTTGTCAAGATCTCTTGATCAAGGAAAGTCTACTATGGATCAAATAAGAGCGCGCCAACAAGCCAAGCCTCCAGTACCTCTCAAGCAAACCCTGAGTATCAGGCCTGGTGAGAGCCTAAAACAGTCTCGCCAGAGAGAAAAGGAGGAGAAAAGGCAGCGTGACGCAGCTGCAGTAGCTCACGCGAAGGCTTTGCGGGCCCCTGCCATCGTGCTAGGTGAGGGATCTGGCCTTAAGGGCTTGGGCATCATTGGTAAAGACCATGCACCTGTGAAGGGGGAGATGATGGTATCTTCAGAAGAAGAATCCGAGGAGGACGAGGAGGATGCAAAAACCCTTATCAGGAGGAGCAAGGACGTTTCGAAGAAAACCTTCGAGTTTGAAGCTGCTCGCAGACGAGCGATGATGCAAACCCAGGGCCCGGTGAAGAAGACGAAAATCATTCGCTCCGCTAAGGACATGCGGGCTCGTCTTATCCCAGACATGACGGCTCTCCACCTCAACATCCTCAAATGGGATATATTCCACGACACCGATGAACCTCCAGGAGGCGTTGAGTGTGTGAGAATCTCCGATACATTTCAGACACCGGTGCAATACCAGGATTCATTTTATCCTCTCTTGGTTTCCGAAGCCTGGCGCTCCCTCAGGACTTCTCGAGATGAGACAACGAACCAGCCTTTTGACATTGCTATAGTCACCCGCATGTCCGTGGATAACTTTTATGAAGTTAGTACCACAATGACACCCGCTGATAATCGTGAGGCGAGCATGGCGGAAGGAGATATAGTGGTTCTCTCCAGAGCCAATGAGCCCCTGAAAGATAAGGAAGCACCGCATTGCCTCGCAAGAGTTTATCGCATCAATCGAAAGAAGGACGTAGTCGAGATATCATATCGTATTAATGGTTCTGCTGTCGCTGGCCCTGGAGCCCTTACGCTTGCACCAAACACAAAGATTCGCGGATTCAAGATCTCAAGCATTACGCCGATCGAAAGAGAGTACGCTGCTCTCAAGAGCTTGCAGTACTATGACCTGTGTGACGAGATCCTGCAAGCTCAGCCATCTCCGCTGCTTAACTACTCGGACAATGTTTTGGCTCCAGTTCAGCAAACCTACGGCGTCAATAGGGGTCAGGCCAAGGCGATTTGGTCAGCAAAAGAAAATGACGCCTTCACGTTGATCCAAGGACCTCCTGGGTCAGGAAAGACTAAGACTATTGTTGCCATGGTTGGCGCGATTCTTACACCGACCTTCACGTCAATGCAAGGAGTGTCAATTTCACGTCCTTCAGCTGCTTCAGCCCCGAAGCATGACACGATGTCTAAAAAGCTACTGGTGTGTGCGCCGAGTAATGCTGCTGTCGATGAATTGGTTTCGAGATTGAAGGAAGGCGTGACGGATCTGAAGGGTAATCATCGGAAGATCAATGTTCTCAGACTTGGTCGAAGCGATGCCATCAATGCCAATGTAAGGGATGTTACGCTTGATGCCCTGACAGACGCCAGAATTGAGGCGGATAACAAGATCGGCAAAGGTGTCGTTCCCGAGCGTCATAAACTGCATCAACAAGCTGGGCAGCTCAAGGAGCAGCTTGCGACTCTTAGACAACAGCTCGATGCAGCCCGCGCTAAAGGCGATGACAAAACGCTCGAGCTGCGAATCCAGAGAGAAATCGACGGAAAGAAGCGTGATCAAGCTCGGATTGGCGCCAAAATCGACGAAGACAAGGACAGTGGCAATACTGTTGCTCGTGATAATGAGATTAACAGACGTCGCATCCAGCAAGAGATCATCAATGGAGCACATGTGCTATGTGCAACCCTCTCTGGCAGTGGACACGAAATGTTCAAGAATTTGAGCGTTGAATTCGAGACTGTCATTATTGATGAAGCTGCGCAGTCTATCGAGCTGAGCGCTCTCATTCCACTCAAGTATGGCTGTTCGAAGTGTATCTTGGTCGGAGATCCCAAGCAGCTTCCGCCCACGGTTCTCTCTAGAGTTGCGGCGTCGTTTGGCTATGAGCAAAGTTTGTTCGTGCGAATGCAACAGAATCATCCAGATCGGATTCATCTTCTCGACACGCAATACCGTATGCATCCGGAAATCAGCTTGTTTCCAAGCAAACAATTCTATGAAGGTAAGCTGGTTGATGGTGCTGGTCTTGCGAAATTGAGACAGAAGCCATGGCATTCCAGTTCTCTTCTCGGACCCTACCGATTCTTTGACGTCAAGGGTGTCTCAAGACAAGGAGGCTCACATTCGCTTGTCAACTACGACGAAATCAATGTTGCCTTGCAGCTGTATGAGAGGCTTAGGATTGACTACGGCTCATATGACATCCGCGGCAAGGTTGGCATTATTACACCATATAAGGGTCAACTACGTGAGCTGCGTATAGCTTTCAAGCGCAAATACGGTGAAGAGATCTTGGATGAGATCGACACCAACACGACTGATGCCTTCCAAGGTCGTGAGGCAGAAATCATCATCTTCTCCTGTGTGCGAGCTAATAAGGGTGGGGGCGTTGGTTTCTTGAGCGACGTTAGACGTATGAATGTCGGTTTGACGCGTGCGAAGTCATCGCTCTGGGTACTTGGAGATTCTCGCTCTTTGGAACAGGGCGAGTTCTGGCGATATCTCATCAATGATGCGAGAATGCGGAATCGCTATACTGCAGGCGATGTTCTCGATATCTTGAGAAAACCGTCGACTAAGGCGGCTATTTCAGATGTCACTTCTCCCACTAATGACGTGTCAATGAGGGATGTCGATAGCCTGAAGTCTATAGAGCAGAAACCAGCTGGTCGCCTGCCTTCACCTCCAGATCTTCAGATGACTGACGCTCCTCCGCTCGTGGCTGAGAGACGGTCATCTTCAAGTTCAACTGCAATACGCAGTATCACTACGGCTCCGGCTGGAGTCCCAAAGATGTACAAGCCAGGCGAGCCTCGCGATAAAAGTTTAGCACGGCCAATCAGCCAGGCTCCTACGACTGCGGACAAGTCATCGAGCAAGGCAAACCAAGCACCAAAGCGTGAGCGGGAGCCTTCACCTACTGACACAGGTCCACCAAAGAAGGTAAGCTGCTCTTCTTTGCAGATTGCTTGTTGAGGGTACTGACCAAAGTAGATGCCTGCCGTTGCACCAAAAGGCATGAGAATTCCAGGTCTCACTCCGCTGTCTAAGCCGCTAGAACCCCGCAAAGTGATTACGGCCACCAACCCTCCAAAAGGCGAGCCGAAGCCACTGAGCAATATCACCACGCCTGGAGAAGGTTCGGCTAGCAATGGGCAACCTGATCAAAAAAGCGTAAGATATACGAATCCCATCGAGACTAGCTGTCTGTTAACATATTCTAGGAGCCTCCAAAGCCCAAGCCGCATCCTGGTGCTCAGCCACGCCGGAAAATTATGAAGCCGAGACCTCCAGCTGACCCATTCTTATCGTCTAAACCTCGAAGACCGTAGTTTATCTCTTGGTCTCTGTCATGGTAGAAGTGTTTGCCAGCCATAATCGTATGCATTGAAGGCGTTATTTTGGGCGTTCTGCATCTGCGTCGCATTGCGCGGCGTTAGTCCTAGGATAGCACTGTGAAGCATAGTTCTAGAGATGTAGCCGGAGGAGCGTGTTTCGCAGGGGAGGGAAGAGGGAAAGGTAGGAGACTTTGATGAAAAGCAGGATAAGCAGGGGAGAGTAGATACTTCTTGTGCATCCCGTGACACGACTGCCTTCATAATATCCAGCAATATGCGAGGATTTGTGGTTGATTATAATTTTACAACTAGAGGCGCATGCGTCTCTTGGGCACATCACAATCTGGCACACAGCTCTTCTTCCTCCTTCCCACCACCACTATAACACAAGCCACACTACGGCGCGATCTGCTCCCCTTTCCAATCCCAAAGCTTCCCTCTCCCATTCACACTCAACGTCGTCGCAACATCCACCAGCTTCTCTGCCGCAAACTCCGGGGTAAACAGCCTATCCCCCTCGACATACCCCCAATAATCCCTGGAAAAGTCCGTCTTGACCGTCCCGGGGTGCTGCGCAATACTAATCGCCTTATTCCCCGCCACGCCCTGGAGGTACAAATCGAACGTCCTCGCGGCGCTCGTGACGCCGGCCTTGCTCGCGCGATAGCTGTACCAGCCGCCCATCAGGTTGTCGGTGGTGGAGCCGACGCGGGCGGACATGCTGGCCCAGACGGCGTGGGCGGGCAGGCCGTTCTCGTGGCGCAGGGGCGTGTGGGTGCGCGGCAGCAGCGCCGCGAAGTGCTTCATGAGCAGCAGCGGGCCGATGGTGTTGACGCGGAAGCAGTTGAGCGCCCGGGCGGCGTCGATCTGCGAGGGGGACTTCTCGGCCACGAGGATGCCGGGGATGGCGTAGGCGAGGCGGAGGTGGTGGGTTGGGGCGGGGAAGAGGTGGGAGGCCGTGGTGGCGGCGGTGGTGATGGTGGATTCGTCTGGGGAGGGGGGGTTAGGACGGGGAGGTTGGGGGGAAATGGGGGGGGATGGTGGGGAGGGAAAGAGGAGCAGGGGAAGTACCAGTCACGTCGACCTCCAGCACTGTCAGGCGGTTGGCATCGACGCCCTTCAGTCCATTGAGGATGTTCTGTCTGGTCCCGTCAATGTCGCGCCGAGCGGTGGCGACGACGGGGACGGCGGTTGTGAGGAGGAGGTGTCGCGTGAGTGCGAAGCCGATGCCGCGGGACGCCGGGGTGACGAGACACCATGCCATGGTTGGTTGACCTTGGGTTTCCAATGGAGGTTGAAATCTACGGCAGGGAAGTTCCTGGCGAGACTTCGGACAGTGAGGGAAGATTGAGTCTAAGAGTGGGATGGATGCACGATGGTCAGGAGTCAGGATGCAGAGAGAGCAATTGGGATTGGAATTGGAATTGGAATTGAACAGCCATGGTGGAGTGAGAATGGGCTTTAGAGGACTTTGACAGCTAGCAGATGTGCTAGTGGGATTGTCGATGTCAAATTGTCAACTGCTACGACGCTGGGGATGATGACGACAGCGATGTTCGCGATCCACAACATACGATCGAGATCTGAGATCGAGATCCAGCAGATCTCTCCCGCTCTTGGCGAGACTTGGCATTGCTTGGCAGTTCTCGATCCCTATCTTAGCTGAGTTATGTCCCTTTTCAACCGTTGGTGGCAGCCGTCATTCGAGTCACCCTGGCCTTCTGTACTTCGAGCTTGATCGTCTTATAACTGTGCTTCCATTCATCAACATATCCCCATTTTTAAATCAAAGCTATGAGTCAAAGCTCTGAATGAAAGATGCATAAACTGTTTTATCCTCTTCTCCTCAGCCTCCTCTCTATAACGATGAGCGTGCAAATCCTAGCAAGCCGCCATAGCCTCCCATGCTCTTTGCAATCACTTTGCGCCTGCGCCATTCCTCATATCCCTCTCCGCCGCGCGTGTCCGCGTCTCGGTATTCCTTACCTAGGCATTGGTGCTCCAGCCGCCACATCCTCCCTGCTCCGGCTCTTCTTGGCCGCGCTTTCGCCGTCGCTTTGTAGTGGCTCTTCGACTTATGCGCTGGGGTCATCTTCTCTTCGCGCGTGCGCTTCGTCTCGCGTCGCCTTTCAGCCCGTCCAGGTTGCTTCCTGTGCTCATCGAGGTACAACAGGCGATTACTCGCGGCTTGGTCGATTTGCAGTTTGGGAACTTGTTCTGGTTTATACAATAAGCAGAGGCAGGCTTGCATTTTACGTCGTGTAGAACAATTGAAGGCAGTGTCTCATCTGTATGGAATTCTGCTCGAGAGCATGGCTACTACACTCTATGCCTGCACTGTGACCCTCATTCGCTTCAGGCAGTTGCCGCATTCGTCTCTAAAATGTAGTACTACAATTCCGGGTCATGTCATCCTGCACTCTGGCAACATACCGTTGCTCCAAGGACTGTGTTTCTGCCGCGATCCACAATCTAAAACTCGGAGCAACAAAATACGTGTTCGACAAATGGACTTCAACTCCACCAAACCCATAATCACCCTCCTTGAACTCCGGCTCCGAGTTGCTGTAATCATCCCAACAATCCATCGCCTTCGCGAGAGCCTCCCACACATCTGGCGGGAACACAAGAAAGTTGTGCTCCTCCCTAGCACTGGGGTTCGCTGGCCAGCCCTCGAGGCATATCGCGTCATCATCCAGCTCAGGAAAAGAGTTAATCACAAAACACTCCCCCGAATCCTGCGCGTCCGCTCTATCCATGTACATCACGCCTCCCCACCCACCATACATGTAATTCTTCGGCCCACCAACAAACCCATCCGCCACGCGGGCCATCTCCTTGAGATCCTCCGGCAGCCACCCACCCAGCTCCACCTCGCGCTTCGCAAGCTCCTCGTCTGTGCATGGCGTGAGTAGCACGTCTGCTGGCGTCGTCATCGGCGGGTCGAAGTATTCAACGTTGGAGTACATGGGATGATGCACGAAAGATGCTGCCTCGGCGAAACGGGGCATGAGCTCGATCCAGGGCACGTCTGCGAGCGGCTCCTGCTCGCCACGTTCCGCCCGTTGGGACAGGGCGTTACATAGCTGCGTGCGGATCGCCGCGGCCGCATGGCTGTCGTATATCTGCAGCGGGGGTCCGTCTGGGTTGGCTTGTGAGCGCGACAGAAGGGCATAGAGTTGTGGCGAGGAGAAGAAGGCGCCTGGGATGAAGACGCCATCTTTGAAGCGCTGGAGCACGTCGCGTGATTGCTCGTCTTGGCCCAGGTACGAGGCCAGCGCAAAATGTGCAAAGGCGTTATACGGGGTGGACTCGGACTCCGTCCCAAATGCTGCGGGCTCCGTCGTGGGTGCTGGAGGGCACATTTTCGCTAGACGCTTCATCACCGCCAGGGCTTGCCCGAGCATTTCTGCATCTGACCTCGTCGTCGATGGGTTGACATAGCAGCCGCGCACAGAGTGCTACGATCCAGGGATCAGAGCTCGTTTCCCACTGGCCTGCATCAAAGGTCTCGTCCACAACAGCACCAACCCTTGCCGCCGCCCTGTCAGCACTCATCCACTGATGATAGAAATCCACACATCCTGGTCAAACAGCTGTGTTTCCCTTCTCCAGCGCCCCTCGTCCCATTCCCCCCACGGCGCGTCCGCTGGCCTGAGGCCTGCTCATCCCCTCAACTTCGTGCCAAAAAAACCTCAAACATGCATGCTCCCACTGGCTGTCCCCGGAAGTCTTGGATGCGCAGCAGATGGTCCAGCAGCGCGGCTGCTACCTCAAAGTGGCAGCACAAGATGAGCTCCTTCACGTAGTTGAGGACGTTATGCTGGTTGGCGCAGAGGCGTGTGCTCTTTATGCAATAATAACAATAGCCTGGGTCGTCGCACGCGTTCAGCTCCCTCTCCTCGTGGCCAGGGGATGTACGTCGCCAGTTGAAGCCGCTATGACCAGAAAGCGTGAGATTGAAGCACCATGGCGAGTAGCCTGCGCTGCGGATCGCATCACAGGTAGTACGGAGCCGCATGTCGAAAGCGGGGAGCGGTGCTGGAAAGACTGGTTTAGGTGGTGGTGGCAGCGGTGACGATGGCTCCTGTTCCTGTTCCATTTCCTATTCCTGTTCCTGCTCCTCGCCGGAGTTGGAGTTGGAGTTGGAGTTAGGGTCCATGGTCAGGTCTCTAGTTGCTTTCTGCAGGGGCAAAGATGGCAGTGTGATGTGTACTGGGCTCAGTTATAAGCCCAATTCCGAGCTCAATTTTGGGCTGAATCCCGCGCGCTCAAATTCAGCGCCTGCGTGCTAAATTCAACTTTTTTTTTTACAACAACGACATCGACAGCACTAGCACGAGTGCTAACACGTTTGTTAGTGTTTACCTAAGTTCCCTGTTCATTTTTAATGCATTTATTAACGAGTGCTCAGCTGCGGCAAGGCCGACGGAGGCGGCATCTCTAGTAGAGTGGGTCCAAGGTGGGACAGGTGGGCAGAGCGTCGTGAAACCGAGCAAGAGGGGCTCATTGGAAATGGATTGAAGACGAGGTCGAAGGACGGCGAGGACGCTGGCTTTTATACAGCTCGAAAGCGGCCGATAGAGACATATGTGTATAGAGACGGAGACAGAGAGAGAGTAGGCGTGCACGCGCGTTACCCGATTAGGCGGGCGCCAAACCTATATAATATAGTTTATTAATAGTATTAATAATATTAATTCTTTATTTTTAAGAAATTCTAAGGTATTAAAGGAATTATAGGTTAAATCTAAGGAAAAGTAGGTTATAATATAGATCTTATTATATCAAATTATGATCCTGAATTCTCGATACTGAACAGCTACTTGATATCAAAGAACGTATTCAACATAGAGCATGTTACATATGCTAGCAACAACCCAAACATCTTTCCATATTCTGATAATCGTTGAGACATTACATAGCATTCATTTAACCTCAATAAGTCGTGAAACACCCGCTTTAAGCTTAATACTCCTCCAACAACCTAAATCCCTCCTCCTCCCCTCTCTCCAACTCTCGACTATTCCTCGCACTCAATCTTATCTCCCCCATGAGGGGCTCCACCTGTTCTAGCTCCTCAGCCCACCCCTCCCTCTCCCGCTCCATCCCCTCATCCCTCACCGACGCAATCCCGGGCTCTCCCCCTCGCAAACCCAGCGCCCTGCGCCGTTCCAACATCAACATCTGGTTGAGCTCCTTGATACTCGAGCCCATCTGCATCACCTCCGCCAGGGTCTGGAGGATCATCGCATTGCTATTCTCCAACTTCTTCAGCTGCTGCGCGAAATCATCTTCCCGCGCCGTGGTTCGCCGTCGGCTGCCCGCGTCCGAGATCTTGCGGCGGTGCCCCCGGCTGCTGGATTGTGAGTATGCCGCGTGGCTGCGCGCGGGGGAGCGCGGCAGGTGCACGCCGTCGTCGTCGCTACTCGCGAGACTGGGCGTCAAGCTCCGCGGCGGTGTGATGGTATGGCGCGTCGACTCTGACCGGACGGAATTCCTTGTGCGACGGGGAAATGGGAAAAGAGAGTCGAGGAAATCATCGGAGACAGGACGGCTGTATCTGGGACTGGGACTGAGGCAGGGCGAGGTGGTTGCTACGGTCATTATGGGGCTTAGAGTATTGGTTCTGTCGACAGGTGAGGGTGAGATGGGCGAGGTATAGATGCCGGGCTTCGTTACGTGCCGCGGAACACCGCTACAGACGGTGCGGAACTTGGGCACGGATGATGGCCCATGTGCGTGACATTGATTCTTCGACGTTGGGCTTGTGGAAACTGTTTGGTGGTGTTTAATATTCGCCTTGTGTGCATTGATATCTCTCAGTCTGATCGCTTTCACCTTCTCCTGCCTCATTTGCCGACTGGGGTCCTCCGCCGAGCTTCTCGACCTGGCTAGAGAATGCCCAGTTGCGCGCTGTACTTCCGTGTCCACGGATCGCGAGTGCGATCGATGGGAGTGCCCATCGTCGCTGCATTCGGGAAGGTCGGGCAATGCACGAGTGGGTGCAGGTGTACGGGGCGCGTTACGCACGGAGGACACAAGTTCTGGCTGGCATCCGTATGCTGCCTCAGCAATCTTGCCGTTCGTAAAAGAAACATCGGACTCGAAGGACTTGTTCGAGATCATCGAATCCCGTTTCTGATTGTCGCCATGCTGTTGAATGGAGGCGGAATGGGGCTTGGGGGATGATGGAGATGATGGCTCGATGATGGCTTCATCTGTGGTTTTCTGACGGCTCGATGTCCGATATGGAAGGTCAACATTGGCTATTAACTGGCTTGGAGCGGCGCTGGGAGCTGTGGAGACGCTGCTGGGATCTCTGGAGTGGCCGGTTGGACTTTCGACGGTTCTTTCGCTGTAGGCTGTTCCTCCGGAATGTCGAAAATCAGTGCGCCGACCGTCGTTCCGATCAAGATCAGAAGGACACAATGGCACAAATGTCCTTTTCGGCTGAGTGGTTTGAGAATCGGATGATTGATTTTGTGATGGTTGGTGGCCGTGCTCACTTTCCAGCATGAACTCCTGGCTATAGGAATTCTTGAGAGTGTCTGCCGCTTCTTTTCCAACTACATTGTTGGAGCTGCCATCGTATTTCCTGAGGGCTAGATGCTGATTTTCTAGTATTCGTGTCTCGTTTGAAGGTGATGCTTTCAAAATTGAGATCGATTGGCTTCTATAAAGCGACAATCTATGGCTACCAGGGATTCTTGACTTTGATGTTGCTCCACATTCTGATTCCGTCACTTTGGCGGGATCTGAGGCTGTGCTGTTGTACCCGGAGTAGGCGCCAATAGCAGATAATGGTATGGAGATTGCAATATGCCAATGGCCTTTCCTGGTCTTAGCCGCCACTGCACTGTCTGGTAGTTGAAGATGCTTGGAGGCCAGAGCAGAAGATTTGTTGATTTGTCGGCGAAAGATCTTCAACGGACCTTTCTTATACTGACTTCCCAAGTTCTCATCCTCGGGAATGGACATGAAGTTTGATGGGGGCGGCTCGTTCGTGCGCAAGAAATCGGCTAGCTCTCTCCAGTCTTGCATATCCCTCTCTGGTCTTGCCGATTTGATCCTCGAGGTCGTTTGTCGAAGAACGCGCGAGCTGTCTTGTGATTGCGAAGCCGAGACATCATGCGAGCCTCTTGCAAGTCTACGCGCTGAATCACCCTCACTGATCATAGCGCGGATTTCTTGATCTGATAGTATGGAGTTTGAATGAGGGTGCACTGGTAGGCTCGGCGAACATGAGATTTGGTCGGGTGCTTGATGATTAGTACTAGAGTTCGCCGATTGAACATGCGCCGAGCAAGGAGATAGCTGACGGGCGGATGGCTGCATGGTTTCGAAACTTGAATATTGTTCCACAACAATCGGCTGCACCAAACTTGCTCTGGAATGCTGTGTAATTGGGCTCGAGAGCGACTGTGTTATATATATCATCATGGCAGGACCGAGGAATATGGGCGGCTGGGTCCCAGGGACTTATGTGAGGAACGGATGGGTCCACAGCTTCTGAACACAAGGAAATGATCTTCTTGACAAATGCGTGGATGAATGATTCGCGGCAGCGAAGATTGAGATACTTGAAGGACAGCAATTGAGAAAATGCAGATGCAAGACAAGACAAGACAAGACAAGACAAGACACGACTTAGCTTTCTATCTAGCTGCAAGCCATTTCCTTGATTCGGCATCATTATTTTTGATTAGCTGGTATCGAAGCCACCAAGGGACCGAAAAAGATGCGGGCTGGTAGTAGCTGGTCTCAGAGTGGCATTATTGAAGGAAGGAAGGAAGATAACGAAGCAAGGTGTGCAAAAACAAGACAACGGCGAGGAGTAGTGCGGTGGAAGTGAGAAAGTGGAGTTCACAGCATGCAGCTGTGCGCCGGTCTTTAAACGCGAGCGTATGGATGACTACTGTGTGAATTGGGAATATGATGTATCTTACATGTACGTTCTGTGATTTTGTCCTTTTGTGACAGGTCAAAGTCCATTGTGTAAATGATGAATGATGGATAGCGAGCAATGAAGAATGAATGGTTGCAGGGCTGGGCTTTTGCAGGGTCCTGGATACCACCTGTCATAGCGTATAGGGCTCTGACCCAGCCCTCTCCATTCCCCCAACCCTGAGCTTTCGAAATCCGAGTTTCTGATTGAAGGAAGAGATCTTCCAGGAACCAAGCCAGGGGCGGGCACGTATGTACACACATGGAGTAGAGATGACTGTGCAAAGAGAGTCCAGCACAGCTTGGGATATCAGTATGTATGCATGTATGTATGTGCATATAGCAGCCATGAGACTGTTCGTTCTTCATGATGGGGGAGTGCTTGGTGGCGGATACGATACTGCCTCGCCGGGAGCTCGCTGAAGTGGACGCGCCGTCGTTGCCAAGTCCGGGGAGGCTAGAGTACTCCCGCCGTGCAGCGTACATGCATACTTCGTACAGTACAGGAGCCAAAGGATGGAGCCAAAAGGATGGAGCCAAAAGGATGGAGCCAAGGGATCAGGAACATCGATATCATCGACGATCGGCGAAGCCACAACCGCCCGAGGGAGGTGTGTATGCACAGTGGTGTTGTGCATACACACTACTGATGCAACATGCTCTATATCGGTGTTGGTGCCAGTTCGAGGAGCAGGGACCAAGGAAGTATGTACGGATATTCAGAGGGGGTTGAGGAGGGGGATTATGCGTGCAAAATCAAATAGGGGTATGGTATGTAAGATATGTTGTATGTATGTACCTATGTATGTACGGTAGGTATCTATGGTATCTATGTACCTTACTCAAACGGCAAACTGTCAGATAAGATCGGGGAAGGAATGATTTCTTCATCAACTGGTATACTACGCTATTGAAACACAAGTGACGCTAGCTAGGCTGTTTAAAGAGCAACATCTTGGAAACTGCTGGCATCCCCTGGCGTCTTCCGTCCCTCTTCGGCGTCTGTTGCTGACGCACGACTTTTGGAGTCAACTCTATCCGCAGCTGAATCCGCTGGTCGAAGGGCAACCTTCTGCTGCTCGCGATCCTCCACTCTGACCTTTTGCTCTTCAACCAGCTCAGTCTTCTGCTCTTCGGCTTCGTCCTTGTCGGCTTCACTCTCTTCCTCGTCCTCCTCGTCCTCCTCTTCCTCCTCCTCACTCTCCTCCTCATTCTTTTCACTCTTCGCTGGTCCCTTCTCCTCAGCTGCTTCGCTTTCACTAGTTGTCTTTGCTGACGTGTCATCCTCAGTAGGTACCGCAGGAAGAGGAGCCTGCTCCTTTGGCGGACTCGCTTTTCTCGGCTCATTCGGTGTGGGCTGCTGTCCTGGCACCGCAGTCCCCGTATTTGCCATCCGTTGTCTTGGGTCCGCATCGAGATAGTACTGCCTAACACCCACGATCCTGCCTCCTCTCTCACAACCTTCCACCCACTCTGGTCTGACGACTGGGATATTCATCTCCACTGCCTTCTCCCACGCAATGCCCCTACCCTCCGTAGTTACGAAATGCGTAGTGTCGATCCTGACTGTGTCTGCCAACTTCGCTCCGATTCGCTCGACTGCCTTTGTGAGGCTCTCCTTGAGCTGAGCTGGTAGAATGCCCGGCGTGATCGTGATGCCACTGAGATCCGTCATCTTGTGCGTCCTGACCACGAGCTTCTCGCTGGAGAATGTGCCCGCTGATGTCCTCAAGACGAGCTGGAAGTTATACTCGGTGTCCACGGCAAGGCCGCTGATCTTTGTGCTTTGAATGACCGTGGGCTGCGGGATGTTGCCTGCCTTCTGTCCATTGCGGAATAGACTCAGACTGATCACATCGGCCGTTGCGAGCTCGATCGGGTCCCATTCGAGCACGACCGAGGTTTGAGTGGCGTTGCGACATCGCAGAACTGGTGCTGAGGGCTCCGACTCGCCGAAGCAGTGGTAGATGGAGTCTTGGAGGTGATGGAACGCGTCCCGAGACTCGCGCTCAGAGTCGAAGTTGCGGGCGACGGTAATATCGACAATGCTTCCAGACGAGATGTTCGGCGGCAGGAGGATAGATGGAAACTCGATCTGTAGACGTCGATGACGTTGTCAGCTTCCCATTGCTATGCTCGCCCAGGGGGGTAGGCGTTGCGCCTTGAGGGTCAATTGGCTTCTTACAAGGCGTTTATCGTGGGTTAAGAGCACAGCAACGCCGGCATCAACTTTGCCCACGGTTAGAGAGACCAACATCTCGGCTTGAAGGGCTGGGCTGCAAAGATGGGCTGGGCAATGTGTGTAGACTGTTCGATGGAATAATCTGGCGAGGCTATCACAACAACAGTATGTACATATAGTACGTATCCAGCGCTGGACCCTTATCTTAATCTGGCTCGCTTGGCCAACAATGAATGGCAATTGCAACCCAAGTTCCTCATCTCTCAATTATAATTTATTAATTGTATGGCTTTGTTAAATCTAGTCACTGGACATGGTACTATACTGTAAATATGTACTCAAAAGTGACAGCCACCAGCACTCAGCCGCCTATTTTAATAATCAGGTCTTCATCGTGCTTCATCATCATCATCATCATCATCATCGTGGACATTGGAGCTCCAGCACTAGGCTAGTGGTGTCTGAGTGCCAGACCTCGACCTTGCATATACAGTATATACAGTCTCCGAGGCAGGATGGCCGGCACGTCAGTGTACTGTGTCTGTCTGGCTCCCAGGCTCATTGCTAGAGCACCTTGAGGCCAAGTAGGTACGGTACAGTATCTATATAGCTGAGTGAGTGGCTGATAGCTCTTTGGATCGTGCTCAACTCAGTGACTGGATTTATCAAAGCCTTTTAAACCCGTCACTGAACTGCGTTTACCGAGTGCATTTCGTTCGTTACAATGTACATGTTTACATTTTCTACTCATTGATATTTCCACTTTCAAACCTCAGACCGTTCAGCGATATTTCCGGAGTCCTTTCCATGCTCCCGCCCGTGGTGTGTCGAAATCGGCTCTGTGTAGCTCAACTTCAGCAACAATTCGGTCAGCCTGCTCTTCCAGCTGCGGCCAGCTAGTTTTGATCAGCTTCTCCAACGTCATCAGCTGTACGCTTCCAACAAGATCCTTTTTATGCTCTCGTCCCTCGCCAACACCCGTCAGCCTGTAGCCGTTATGATCGTATCCTTTCCGCTTCAGAGCATTCTTGAAGGCTGCTCTGACTCTATTGACGGCCCAGGAACGAACCACCCGAGGACTGATGTCTTTGGTAGCCAGGCAGTTCCACCACAAAGGATCGGCGCGCGTTGTGTATCTCCGCAGGGTTATCGTGTGTCTTGGATCGTCCTGCTTCGTAATATTGTCCTGACTATTCAAGGAAGCACAGTGGATTGGAGCCCAGGAGACTTTCACAGAATCAACGCCATTGATGCTAAGCTGGGTCATCCGTTGCGGTGAATTCACCTCCTGAGGCCACTTCCATGGCCCGTTTGCCCATATGCGTTTGGCTGCCTGCTTCTGCATCTCCAGCTTGAGCTGACACGACAGCGACAGGGACAGCGACAGCGACAGCGAGCGCACGTAATGGAGACTATCGCATTCTGTGTATATGGTGCTATCGAAGTGGTTCTGCAGCAGCGGCAGCAGTTGCTGTGAACTGACTCGTTCCTCTGACAAGTAATAGAGGAAGGAGCCTGTTGAGGTGTCGCTACAGAAGCATTATTGTTCACTGCAACCTTCTTGGACTTTTCCCATACTTTTTGGTCGCCTCTCGCTTGTGATTGACCGCTGACTAATGCACCAATCCAGTATATATAAAGATAAGCCCACCCCCGTTGCCTCACCCCCACCACGATAATCGCTAGGCGCCAAAGATTCATCCTACACGTTTCTTGCGACTACCATACCCCGCACACAACATATCCATCTCGAGTTCAAAACAACTCCGTCACTTTAATACTATCTTGATCACTCAGAACAGTCGTCAAGATGCCTAAGAATAAGGGAAAAGTAAGCATACACTTCACCCACCCCAACTCTTTTATTTGTCCAGACACCGCCACCTACCATAACAGTTGAACATGATGCTGACTCAACTACCAACAGGGAGGCAAGAATCGTCGTCGTGGAAAGAACGAAAACGACAATGAGAAGCGTGAGCTCACCTTCAAGGAAGAGGGTCAAGGTATGTTTGCTCATCCCCCATCCACCATCCACATTCCCTACCCCGCCACCAGACCGCTAACAGTTTTTCCCCTCCAGAGTACGCTCAAGTCCTCAAGATGCTTGGTAACGGTCGCCTCGAGGCTCTCTGCTTCGACGGCTCCAAGCGCCTGGCCCATATCCGCGGCAAGCTGCGCAAGAAGGTCTGGATCAACCAGGGCGACATCATCCTGCTGTCGCTCCGCGACTACCAAGACGAGAAGGGCGACGTGATCCTCAAGTACTCCGCCGACGAGGCCCGCTCCCTGAAGGCCTACGGCGAACTCCCCGAGAGCGCGAAGATCAACGAGACAGACACCTACGGCCAAGAAGGCGACGGGGACTGCAACTTCGAGTTCGACGAGGACAGGAGCGAGAGCGAGGATGAGGGCACGGGCGCGAAGGATATTGAGATCGATGATATCTAAGTATCTCCTCCTTCGATACCAAGTGGCGCTGCGCCAGGGGACGTGATAGGAAGGTGGACTGTCTTCTCTCAAAACGATTCTGCACAATAGAAACGAACTCGACAGTATCTTCCTTTTGTTCCGACTTTGCCAGGCGACGCGGACGCAGTGGGAGAGACGCTGTGCGTCGAGTCGTGCCGGCCATTTCTATTCCTGATGTTGCGTAGATTTTAAGTACTCTTTTGAAAGCGTTGGTTTGGGCATGTAGAGTTAAGGCGGGAGGCATCAAAAAAGCGTTACTACGTAGCTTACTGCAGCGAAATCACATAGATCACGACCAGATACTTGAACGATGCATACCATTCTGAGTTTTTAATCATGTTTTTCCAACTATTATTTTTTTTGTGCAGGGCTCGACTCAGTGATTGATCCCGGTCAATTTAGAAGTCTCGACGCGAAAACCTTGTCGTCAGGCCACATCCTTCACATCTTGACAACTCCTGCCGAACAATTCTAGACAATGCATCTTTGCATCATCATTCCTACCAATCATCTTCCTCGGCCTCATCATCTGCTTAATGTTAGCTACATCCCGCAATGACTTGTATGGACAAAGACTTACCACTAGCGCTAACTTTCTGCTTCCGTTTATTAAGTGCTTGAGCCAACGCATCAGCCAGCCCACCACCCGCTCCACCGCTCACACTTGCAGGAGGCAGCCCGCTACCGGCTGGGCCCGTATCCGCAGTACCAGGAACAATGGCCGCACTACGATCACGAACTTTGCTCCTATCAACCTTCTTCAGTGCTTTAATGCCGCCGGCTTGCTGAATGCCAGAGAGAAGATTGCTACGGTCGCCAGTAGGTTGCGGCAGAGCAGGAACGCTAGATACATAGCCTGAATCACGGTTGGGCGGAGGAGGCGGAGGCGGAGCTGGTGCGGCCGCACCGCCAGGAGGTGGTGGTGGTGGCGGCGGCGGAGGAGCAGGAGCACCACCAAGAGGAGGTGGGAGAGGAGGCGCTGATGGAGGTGCCCGTACGTTTGATACGGGTAGGGGCGGCGGCGGCGGAGGCGCGCTATCTCTTGCTGGTGGAGGCGGTACTGGTCGAGAGGACGGTGGCGGTAGAGGTGGTGGTAATCCGCCTGGCGCACTGGGTGTCTTTGGCGGTAGTGGTGGTGGTAGAGGAGCATTTGTTGGCGGAACAGCATGCGCTTGGTGGCCATATGAAGGCGTGTGGCTTGGAGTGCTTCGCGCCGGAGGAGGAGGAGGCACCGGACCACGACCTGGTGTTGGTGGTGGTGCGGTGGTCCGTTGGCCTGTGAATGGAGGCGGTACTCCGAACCTAGAGCCGTGCTCTCCTGGCTCAAATTCGTCGCTTGAAACCTTCGGAGGTCGTGGAGGGGGTGGCGGCCCAGGATTTGCCAGGTTAGAAATAGATGAAGCATGTGCTCGACTTGTAGTTTGTCGCGTATTTGAATAGGCGAGTTTGCCAGCATCCGCGAATGGAGGGGGGGCAGCATATTTTGGTGGTGGCGGTCCCTTGGGCGGTGATGGCTCGCGTGGTGGTGTAGCCTCTCTTGGAGCAGGCTCTGCTCTTGTTCTTCGACTAGGCGGCGGTGCTGGAGGAGCACCTCGAGGAGATGTCAACGTCGATTGCGGGGCAGCTTGAGCAGGAGCAGGTGGTGGAGGGGGCGGAGGAGCCACCTTCGTTCTTTGAGGCTCCACATGCACGGACTCCTGGGTCGAAACAGATGCCGCCTGTTGTCCCTGTATGTACTCGGCGATAAAGTCTTGATTGTCACGGATCTGATCATCCGTAATACCCATCTGCCGCAGATCACCTCCCCAAGTTTCTCTCCAATTCGGATCCAAGGCATCCAATTTAGCATATTCTGAAGTCCTAGAACCATTTATCCCAATTGACTGTTCATGCAGCTGTGCGAGTGAAGGTGGAATAAATGTTCGAGGCGACTCGGGAGGCGTTGGCTGGGAGGGAACAGACGGCTGGGATACATGTCGATGGCCGCCAAATATGCCTCCCAGTATCCCATGCTTGTGGCTGGTTGGCGCATTTCCACCGAATGGGTTCAGCTTCGTTGCTTTACTGGCATTTTTTTCGCGATCTGCCATTTTCTTGAGGAATCTCTTGGCCTCCTTTTCATCAGAGAAGGAAAGTCCGGCCAGGCACTTCTCGATTTCGAAGCTGTGGAAGAAAACACGATCCTGGTTGTAAGACCAGTGCTCATAAATTTCTTGGTCCCATAGAACCCCTCGCGATGAAGGCTGCGCAGCGTTAGCATATATCCTCCAGCATAAAAGCATAGGTTAGCAATGACATATAGTCGTTGACTGACATACCGACACGTCTACCAGCTTCATCCAAAAAGTGTTCCCTATAAGGTCATTCGCAAGAACTATTGCGCCCTGTAGACCAGTATATGTCCATTTTGAGCGGTTTGGATATGCGATATATAGTCTGGCCATTGCAGCAGCCTGGATCTTATTCTGGGCTGCGGGAACCACCCGCTTGATAATGGCCTTCTCATCTTCTGTGATACCTTCCGGCATTTTGGCGGTAGACGAAAAGCGGGCTCGTGGTAAATTTATCCAGAGGGCTTCATCGAGAAGGAGGGCTCAAAGATATAGATGGTGTTGTGTAAGATGCGCCGAAGCCGCCCGTCCTCTATCTACTCCAGACAATCAGTACAAAGACGCCAATTGAGCGATCATAATCTCCGTACCTTGAGGAAACCGTCGCCAACTAGAGATAATGGGTAATACTGAAAAATCTTTAAGCGGAATAAAGTTGTCGAGTCCTACTCAAAATAACAATATGCTTTGGTTATGTAGTTGTGAGGTTCATTAGGCACCTTGACGACTGGTTCAAAGTGACCAAACACAAACACGGTTAGGGTGATTTGGTTGCCACACAGGCTCAGCCTCACCCACGTAAGCCACAACGCGTTAGCCACATGGTGTCCATGTTCCCATCATCGCGAGGCTGTCAAATCGCCTTGTCCAGATAAATTATGCTCCCCTTCTCCAACAATGACGATCATCGGCCACTTGAAGGCAGTAGCATGCTTACCCTGATCAAGGTACCTGGCAAGAGGAAGCACAAGGAGCGCACTGATGTCGGCAATGACGATGACCAGGCCAATGTGAGTACCTTTGAAGGGCAAATTGTCCAATATGAATATCGCGATGAAGTCGCCGGTGCTGATACTTTGCAGAAATATCCACGACGCCCTGGACGGCGTCGAAAAGACATCTCTACACAATCACAGAGATCATACATGTCCTCAAGTAAGAGGCGCGACCAGACGAAGCCTACGTCCCTGAAGAGTTTAACCGCGAAGAGGATGATGACAACTTTCGAAAGACTGCCCACGGAATTGCTCGAAAAGATATTCTTCTACTCACTGAACTTCAATCTCCCAAGATCCAGTCCTATAATTGGAGTTAGACTGTCCAATCAGCATATATACCTCACCACAGCCATGGCAGTTTTTGATCCGACTTGGAGACACACCTATGAACTTTCCATAGGGTCAGAAGACATGGCACTGGATCTCCAAAGCCAGCAAGATGTACCAGGAAACCCTGACTTGCAGGTTAGTCGACTTAGACCATGAATGGTCTTTCTGTCTCTAACTCTATGATAGGCTTCATTGCTTCGATGTCGGTGGGCAACAGTATCTGTTTTGCGACAAGCAGAGAAAACATGGCTCTCGAACATGGCTCCAAAATCGAGGACGCAGCCAATTCAAAATGTAGTCGACGACAGGCATTACCCGTCAAGGGTTGATCTTGAACAATATGTTGAGTCCGGATATAATACGCCTCAGACGAAGACATCGCTCGACACTGAATACGATGATCCCTTCAATACAGACTACATAACCTTTCTTCAATCAACGCAGGCGACTGACCTAGAATGTGAGGCCATCCTTACTCGGCCACCATTCCAATGGCCAAGTTCTCTGCGCATTCATCCTAAAGCAGAAATACCCGAGAGCCTTTTACGAGGTCCCTGGTCTGAAGATACGACTATGTATATATTCTGGTTGGTAAGAGCTGGGGCAGGCATTGATTATTCTGCATCCACAAATGGCGAGGTAAGTCTACATCCTACCGGGGATTTGGTCCACAGTCACTCACCTTACCTTCAGGTTGCAAGGCACGGATTAGATCAAGCAATATCTGATGGTAATCTTCAGATATTGTATTTGCTCAGCTGTCTTGGTATTGAATCAATTGTTCATGAGGACATTTTGGAATCTGCCGTCAATACTTGCACCATTAACAGACAAGCCGTCATGATCCGTGTTCTCGATATTCTAGAAAGCAAGACTCCAGACGATAATTCGAGATGGGATGGGTGGTTTGATGATATTTTGGATTTTGCACTGCAACAGAGTCGCAACAAAGAGGAGAAAAAGGCGCAAAGAATATGGTGGGAAAGGCTACTTGGGTGTTGGCAACGAATACCCCGTAGGTATCAAGCATTGGAGGTGCAAATTGAAAGAGCGTGAGCAACAACCTAATTTTTGCCTTGGATCGATGTACATATGCATTTTGTATAATTTGTAAAAATATCAGAGGCGAACTGTTGGATTTCGTCAATACCATGTTTGTTCTGTGCCTGATGCTAGTCATGTGATTCGCTATCTGAACGCCTCTGAGCCTTGCCATCTCAAAATATGAAGTACTGCATTTCTCCGCCACAATAGCAGGAATTCGCCCTTGACGCTGGATCCTTACAGCTGCCATGCGGGCTACGCTGCATGTCCCTGTACCGTCATCGAGTCTGTTGCGATATTTAAAAATCCAATCCGAGGATTGCTACTTCTTCACCGCGAATCCCCGAGGGTTCAACCATGGCTCTCCACGACAGACTCAGCTTCACGCAGCGTGTAATGTGGGCGCTTTGAGCTCGTTATCGTCACATATTTGGACGCCGATACCTAGGCCCGCGACTTGCGAGGCCAACCTCCTCAATCTCGATTTCCTCTTTCCTCGACTTGCATCGCCGCGGTCACAGTTTAGCACAGCAAACCCGCGACAACGCGCAAGGGATATCAGACGAAGAACAGAGCAGTCGATCACAGGAAGCAGATATGCTTCAGATGGTCGTGGCTCTGGGTGGCTGCGGCGGATATTTAGCGGGAAAACGAACCGCAGACGGCCTTTGAAGGGCATCGATGTTGCATATGATGAAGGGACTGACGCCTCGATGTACACACTTGGACGCACAATGTCTGCAAAGGCTGCCAATGAACAGAAGCTACGATGTACCGAGTTTGACGAGAATGGCAATGTGGTCTTGGTGAATGGAGAGTTCAAGAAGAGCGAGCTTATAGCCAAGGTATGGCCACCATCCAGGAAGTCATGCAGAACTATGCTAACAGACTAGTACGGACTATTGCCTCGAGATCTCCGCAAAATCGATTCATCATTGTTACCACATATCCTCGTGCGACCATCAGCTATCCTCATAAACCTTCTCCATCTTCGGTGTCTGATTAAGGCCAACCGAGTGCTTGTCTTTGACACGTATGGCTCGACAGACTCGTACACACAATCAGTCTTCATGTACGACCTCGAAGGAAAGCTACGGCAGAAACAGCAGTCTCTGTCAGCCGGTGGACTGCCATACGAGTTCCGTGCTCTGGAAGCAGTTCTCATATCCGTGACGTCGGGGCTGGAAAGCGAATTCGAAACAGTACGGGAGCCCGTTGTGCGTGTGCTGCGAGAATTGGAAGAGGACATCGATCGTGATAAGCTGCGCCATCTACTTATTTATTCTAAGAAGCTCGGCACCTTTGAACAGAAGGCGAAATTAGTGAGGGATGCCATTGATGAACTTCTAGAAGCGGATGATGATCTAGCGTCGATGTATTTGACTGAGAAGTCTCATAATGTGCTAAGAGGCGAAGATGATCATACTGAAGTTGAGATGCTGTTGGAGTCCTACCACAAGGTCTGCGATGAAATCGTCCAGGCATCTGGTAACTTGGTCTCCAATATCAGGAATACTGAAGAAATGTGAGTAGTCTGCGACTATTTTCTGGAAATTTTACTAATGTGAAGTAGCGTCAAAGCAATTCTTGATGCAAATCGCAACTCTCTCATGCTCCTCGACTTGAAATTCTCCATTGGAACTCTGGGTATTGGTGCAGGAGCCTTCGTGGCTGCATTGTATGGCATGAACTTGAAGAATTTCATCGAAGATTCAGATCTTGGATTCATGGGAGTCTCAATATGGTCGGTTGTCTTCGCAGGCATTATCTGCGGCTACGGTCTTACGAAGTTGAGGCGGGTACAGAGAGTCAGTATGTGGGGTGAAGCCGGGAAGAGAGGTTCGAGAGGCAGTTGGAGAGAAACCGACGAGGAGACAGCTGCCAGCGTGTTCGAAAGGAACAAACGAATGAGGATCATGAAAGATCAGACTGGCGGCGGTTCCTTACGGGAAGTCATTGGGAACGTGAAGCCAATGCCACCGACTGTGGTCTCTAATGTCAAGAAGACATAGAGTCGAGTGTTGAGATCATAGATTGCAAGGTTGGCGTTGGCGATGATTTACAAACGGGCATCATAGCAGGCGTCTTTTGAGGGATGACGAATCTTGTGTAAGTTATGCTGGAGTGCGAACCGCAATGCGATTTGGTTTCTGCGAATACCACCACTCTTGTATTATCATATTAGAGAGAATATCACATTTTAAATCTTTAATTGCATATAATTTCTTCCGTATATAATATACATGCACCTCTCTAGACTCTGGTTGTGGTCCATCTTGATACTTGAAGGGACCTGGTGTAAAGATGTAAACTACTCGCCCCTTTTTGATCAGGCGTGCTGCTCTGTTTTTGAACAACCCCCAGGGTCTTGATTTTGAAGGTCTATTCGTAGCAGATTCGAGGCCATGATGGCCAAAGAGCAATATCATTTCTAAATCACCACTACATAGAGCGAGAAATCAAATATGTCGAGACTTTCTACCAGGTGGTTCTCTGTACCTCTCACACAAAGGTGAAAATGGACTGGTGCCGAAATACAATGACATCACTCTCAGAGATCAGCCACAGATCAAAGTTCACCAGCCACATTTATGATGACAGAGGTGGCGTAAACCTTATGCTTCGCATGGAATTGATCTCTCGTTTTGTTTGTTTTGCAGCCCACGCATCATCAGTCCTATATAAAATTCCAAGTTTCTGCCACTGAATGAGTGGCAAAGCTGCAAAGTCTTTGTTTGTACAGATACAATCGTCGGATCCTTGACTGGCCCCTAAATCTATCTTGGCCAGTTAATAGTATGTCATCTGCCAAGGCCAGCCAATAACGCCGAAGGAAAATGAAGGATCATCGCTGTGTGCAGTAATGTGAGGTAGACAAAACCAAACCGCAAAACGTTGTACGTATCCAGCCAACCACTGCACGGCGAGATCTTTCTTCAAGCTGTGGACAGTGGAGCAGAGAAAGAAGCTTTGTGAGGTGAGACACTGCAAGGATCTTTTGCCGAACATACGTCATATTCTGGGATGGCGGCTTGAAAAGAGGACGTTATTCGTATTTACTGGTCTATCATATGGCTCCCAGGTACATGAGAGATGTCATGGGGAGGGGTCAGGAAAGCATCGAGCAACCTGGACAAGCTAATCCATCACTTTGGTGTTAGAATTTTGGGCAGGTGAGTACTTAAGGTGAGGACAGCCGCCACTCCTGTTATTCTCCTTCGCTCATATAATACAAACACATCTCGTCAAACCACCAAAGATAGTCCAACACAGCACTGTCAATATGGGTGCCGTCGTCTCTTGTGTAAGTGTAGGATCGCCAAAAGAAAGTTCGAACTTGAAAACTGACAAGTCTTATCAGATCACTGGCATGTTCCGCGCCATCGGTTCATGTATTATGGCCATTATCAACGGCGTCGCTAGCATCATCATGGGCATCATCAGCGCCATTGCCTCATTCTTCGGTGTTCTCATCTCCTGCCTGACCTGCGGTGGTGGAGGCGGTAGAAGAAGACACACCACACGCCATATATAAGGAGTGCGAGCTCTCCAGCATGTCAACGTCTGCCCTGCCGTCGTTATGATCATCAGATTCTCAATAGGTCGCCAAGATATTTATCTTTCTTCAAACAATTTGCTTGTGCTGGAGAGTTGGAAGGGCTTGGGCTTGAAACGGCATGTGGAATAGATATGGAGATGGAGTGACTGCATGAAGAGCGATCTTGTTAATGGCGGGGACTCTTCTTTACAATACCCGACTTAACTAAGGCTTTGTCATCAATGAGTGTATACAATGAATGATTTGAACAGCGAATGGAGCTTTACTGCTACTACGAGAGCTTTGGTCATCTTGAAAGTGAATATGATATCATCGTGAGAACAAAAGTACAAGATACGCGACAATATTAGCTGCCCAATGCAATGCAATACAAGGCAGTAAGATACCATGATGGAAAGCTCTACCAAGCAAGATGATATGATTGGGTTACCTTCATACTCATGCTGTATTCAAATTCTAACATATACTGCCATAATATACTAGTATATGCATTTTGGAAGATTTATCTCCTGAACCTATCTCACCTGATCTCAGGAAACGAATCATGTGGTCATCGAGGTTGCGGGAAGGACTCTTCAGTGGATATGCCGGCGCAGTAAGTAAATTAGAAGGATTATTCAAAAGCTGTATGGATATACTGACATATTGTGCCAGTATAGATCAGGCAGACCAGACGCTGTAAAAGATGTGATCTTTACTAAAAATTCAACTATTCCTCATCGCTTCAAGCCTCTATGATATGAGAATAGAATAAGGAAGTCTACGATCTTCATCTCTCATTCTAGTATCTCTTCTACGAAAGCTAGCATTAGCATATCATGCCACATAAACATTATCAAGTCACTGTTCTTCGTAAATATCGTTTTGCGCATTATCCTCCACTACATACGTTATAATAATCTACATAGAAACCCCGCGAATCCCGAAATCGTCCTCCCAAAGCCAGCGCAGAAGCATTTCAAAAAACACCATCCGCTGTTGGGTATCGATGCTACGCTCAGAAACGTTAAATAAATCAAAAATACAGATGTGAAATGGGAAAAAAAGACGCCAAAATCCCGCATGAGCCGTGAGGCATTTTCCGTCTTCCCATTTCCCTATACTGCCGTGAGGCCGTCTTCTTCTTTCGTGGTCGTTCGTCGATTCGATGGTATGGAGGGTATGTGATATCTTTCGATCCCTCGTATGTATGTCTCCATCATAAATGTTGGCATAAATTCCTTTCGCATCATATACCGGCACATAATGCCAGTAATCCATCTGGTCCCACATCCAGGCTCAAAAGCGAGCATATCTGGTCATATATACTTGCAGAAAATGCCAGTATACCCCTTTCCCATCATATGTTGGCACAAATATGGGCATATCTCTCTGTGCCATCACCTCCTATGGTTCCTCGAGCTGTCTCCATGGCGATGCCGATGTCTGTGACCACCACCTCCATCCCTCCTCGAACTCGAACTCTCCTCCACCCTTCTCTCCACATCCTCCACCCTGGCCCTAAAACTCTTCACAATCTCCTTCAGCCTCGCCATCCTCTCCCAATCCTCCTCCAACTCGTCGATCTGCCGCATAATCCCATTCAGCCGCTCAATCTCCGCATCCGCAATCTCGATCGCATTACCCGCCCGGTCATACTCCTGCCGCGCCACCAGCGCGCTCTGCTCCGTCAGCCAATCCAGCCTATCGCTAATCTGCTGCATCAGTGCGTCGAAGTGCCGCGACAGGCTCTGCAGGCTGCTCGAGTTGAGCAGCAGCAGGCCTTGCGACGAGGCGCGGGCCGCCGCGCGCGACGAACTCGAGCCCGCTGCCACGTTGGCGGCTTCCATCTGCGCGCGGCGCAGGATCTGGATCTCATCGGCGTTGAGTCCGAGGGTGGTGTCGGGGATGGCGTTCATGGGTGAGGCCATGGCGGCGAGGCTGCGCGGGGGCGCGAGGCGGTCGTGGTGGGAGGCGATGATGATGGTGATGTGGAGACACCCTCACGGAGAGCTGTAAGGGCGCGATGAGATTCATGGTAGTTGCAGAGGTAAACTGCGGATCATTGCGTGAAGCTCCCCGTTTCGTGGTCGTGGTCGTCGTCTTTTTGCGCTGATTATTGGCGATGGAATCTGGGGATTGATCCATTTCATGCACAACGGTTAGAGGGAGCAGGGTCTACTGACTTAGCCGCTGAGGCGCCGGCCTATTTGGCAACAGAACTATACCACTACTGTTTACTCTGTGCATTATTTACTAACATATAGTTAATATTAAAGATATGTCTTTATAGTTCTTGAAAGACCGGCAAGGCAGCCACTGTCGTAGGCGCCTGGGTAGGCGCCTGGGTAGATGCTATGGCAGTTTAGAGCTTGAGAAAGAAATCTGGAAACGTAGGTATAACAAGATCGCAATATCAAATTGATTTGCCTTAACTTCAAGTTTCAACTACTCGATTCCAGGCTCTCTTTGACTCCAGCGAAGCACAATCTTCTCCGCATTCAAGGGTCTCCCATGGGAGACTAAGTCTTGGCGTTATCTGGCGCCGAGAAGAGTAAGGTAGTAAGGCGAATATTAAGCGCGAGAAGCTTAACAAGAAGAATAAACACATGCTTTTTTTTTTCAAAAAACTCATACCCAAAAAAACAAATAGAATAATTACACAAAATATCCTAGACATATATTTTTTAATTTGGAAATAATGCAGGAATTAGAAGAAGTGCATATGTTAACAGGATGTTTTGTGGTATAGAGGGGAGATATATAAACTAGGAGAATAACTAACATCAAAAGTAGTACTAGTATATTTGATTCATGCATGCATTAAATTGTATGCTATGCCTAAATATACCAATATGAATAGAGTTATGTTAACCTCTTGGAGTTCATATTTTCTAGTATTTTGTTACCAAAATTGGCAACCCTCCATGAGAGGACGGGCCTATGAAGGGTATCTGAGGCATAAGTGGAGAGAAGGAGAAGGAGAAGGAGAAGGAAAGCTATCACAGGAGGTAAGAAGGGCAGTTTTGAGTTGGCGAGGAATTACTGAGGAGTATAAAGGCGGGAAAGGAGAAGAAAGGAAAGCTGCAGCCTGATATCTTGGATTATTGCTGCGCTCTACACTTTAAAAAAGTAATTTAGATTTATCATTTATTCAGCACTCAATGACAACGAGGACAGCACAGAAATTCGCCATCCCTGGTAGATTGAACACCCCAGCTGTCTCCTGCCAGCTATACATACTAAAGCTGTATCTTTTTGATTCCTGCGAATTAAATAGATGTCTCGAATGGAATAACTTACTTTATAGGCAGAGAAGCACTGTTCTGAAAGGCCATCAAGGTCTAGAATACGTCTCAAAGCAGCATGGTTCATTTGGAGTAAAGTATTAGTCTCCTGGAGACCATTTTCCTATTATATACCCAGTTGACTCTACTTATATTTGAGATAGGCTTTATCGAGACGAAGGTGTCAAAAATCCAATCGACGTGAAGATTAAGGAATGGGTCACAATTGTCGAAGATGGAAAATGGGGTTAAAACGCCATCATCTCAAGGGTGCAGCATTACGAAAAATACACACAAAAAGAGTTTCAAAATTGCAAAGAAAGAGATATCCAAGTAGGTAGAAAGCTTTGCTTCTATGGTCAAGGCCATCATCTAAATCAGACGAACACATACGAAATCTATATGCTCATCAAGCGGCTCAGTTTGTGGCCAATATCATCTGGGAATGCCCTGCTCGAAAGATTGCAGGAACTGTTCCGTTCCGGACAGCATCAAATTTCTCTCGCCATGAGACTCAAATAAATCCCCCATATTAGCCCAGCTATACTTCCAAGTAATGCCCGGCTTTCCACCGAAGTAAGCACACTGTAGCTTAAAAGGCTCACCACCGGCCACAACCGATATCCAGCTATCATCAGTGGCCAAAACTCAAGCTTAGCCATCCGTGTCGCTTGCTCCATACTCTCGCCTTTGATGCCAGCCATAATGAGGGTAAACGCGATCGTGTTCAATGAAGCACCAACAGTCTGATCAAGGAAGAATTTCAGAATAGTAGCACGAATATCGAGCCGTGGCTCGACGACAGCACGCGTGGTTTCCTCGGACTCGAGCTCTTTCTCGCCATCGGTGGCTGCGGCGGCAATGGCGGACTGAGAGGGCTGCAGGATCTTGCTTGGAAAGACGGACTCGAGGAATTGCTGCCAGAGGAAGTTGGGAGGACATGTGAGGGCTGTGAAGAAGATGAATTGGAGGACGGGCGTCCAGGCTACGGTGTACGGCAACTGTATGCTGTTAGTTGGATGTTTTAAGCTATAGCGGAGATGATAGTAAATACATCCTTGCGGAATGCGGTGATATTTTGTGCGATCACGTTGCTTAGTGCGGTCAAACAACATGCGTTGATCGTGGCTCGTACTATGGGAGACAAAGCCATTGGTAAGGGGTCTTGAAGCTTGTTCTTTTGGATTTTCAGTAAAATAAACAACTGTAGTGCAACGTGTAATCAGATAATTCGATTGCAAAGAACAGCTTCTTTTAATAGGGATTTCAACTGGTTGATGTCGACGCCTCGATCAAAAATGGGGGGAAGGAGGTCAAAGTGATGTTTTGCTGACGGGGTTACTTTTGTAGCCGGTGCTGTGGTGGTTGTTGTCTCCACTCCTATTCGCCGACTGCTAAACGGATAAACTCCAACACCCTCAACCGTTTTCCGATATCTCAGATAGGTACATCAAAATTCCTGCTGGCTGGCTGCTATCTATCCTATAAAGTGGATGCTAACAATGACATGTGGCAGGCCTGGTGATTATCGCGAAGATTGCATTATTCATTGTTCTGTCTCTCCAGTCTCTCTCGTAACCTGCAAATATTCTATATTTTGGAATACGTAAAGTGATATATAGTGACCTAAATGCTGAAATCGTCGCTCAGTGACCAGGACCCTGACAGTTGTTGTGAATCATCGATAGCCCGCGTCACACATAGTCTCTATCGAACCGTTCAACTGCTATAATCATCCATCTATGCGACGCATCCCTCACCGTCCTTTAAAGCGCCAACTCCAAACGGGCATTTTATATCCTCACAACATTGAAGCCGCTGTCAACCCGTCAATGAAGATCTCATTTCAGCCTCTGTCATATTTACTCTTGGGGTCCTCGTAATAATGTGCCATCTCCAACCCCGCCCGCTTGAAGCCACACTTGACGTAGAACCCTTCGTTCGCTTCGCTGCAGTCCAAAATGCTCTTGTAGCAGCCGACATTGGCGGCAATGAAGTCAAGGGCTTGAATGATCTTCAACCCGAGCTTCTTCCCTTGCTGGTCCTTTGCTACGGCGATATCTTCGATGTGTCCGACAAGCCCGAGATTGTGGATGCTGGAGACGGTCAATCACTATTCTCCTGGTCTTGAGTGGGGGCATGGGCTACTTACAACTTCCTCTCAACGATCAATGCTCCGGTACCGACGATTCGCCCTTGATCCTCAATGACAAGGAGGAAATATCCATCTTTGCCTTGTGTGCTCATCCAATCATAGCGCTCGTTCCATTGTGCTTCGGACACGTCGCCGACGGTGGTGAGCACCCGTAAACAGTCAAGGAAGCCGATGGCATAGTCGCTCTTCTCTAGCGGGCGGATTGTGTATGTTGCTGGAAGGGATGCAGCGATTGCGGGAGAAATGAGTTTGGGCGAGAAGAGGCCAGCGTGTTCGGCCATGGCTGCGATGTGTGAATGTCGTCGAGGACAGCTGGAGACTTGAATTGCTGTTTGTAGGAGGGGCGTTTGAGGCGGCTCCTCCTAGCTTTGGACGCCGAGGTACGGCAGGAGAGATTTCTGAGGTTCCAATTAGTATGTTCGTCGACAATCGATCGCAAAAAACAAACAAAATCGAATCGCATACAAGGGACTCGACGCACAATGTGTAGAATGGTATTGATGCGCGTCAAGCCAAGCCAAGTCTCAAAGTCGTTGGTCTCCGACAAATATTGGCAATCCATAGACATACTTAAACCCAAGGGTTACATATCAGGTTTCTGCCGCAAGCAGCCGCCCGCGTTGGCGCAGTCACAACTATAGCAGTGGCAGTTCATTGTCAGGGCAGGGTCTGCACCTTATTTTTAGCCAGGGGAAACACGTCACGTGAACACATCCTCAGATGCCCCTTTCTTTGTTTCGGTTTGTTCCCCTTTCTTTAAAACTTTCAAAAATTATTTGTCTTTTCCTATTTTGCTCCTTTTTTTTTGTTTTTGTTTTTTCTTCTAAAAAAAACATCATTAACATATGTACCTAGCTACTTAGATAGAGGTGTGCTCGGTGGCCTTGAGGGATCTTATCGCCATGCATTATCAGGTTTCACATGCTAAGAGATCGCCACATCATCCAGGAATGCAACACGTCAGGTACACGTTCAATGTTGATCTTCAACCAATATAATTGATCTCAACAATATCGCCATACACATACGTTTTTTTGTGTTGTTAGAGATGATTCTACTTTGTATCTATTCGGTATACCTTCGACCCAGTGTACTCTACCACGATCTAGCTATTAAATGACATTATCTCCGCCTTTGCCAGTCTTTTTAAGCGTCTCCTGCCATGGGCCAAGATGAGAAGAAAACGTCGCTGTCACTTCATATGCCACAAATGGACGAAGGATCCACAGTGCTACCAAAGCCAGTAGCGAACGTTGTGTCCCTGGCTACGCGATCATCAGCCTTATATCTCCGTCTCGGAGCACTCATAGGCAGGCTCGCTATCGATGGCGCTCGAGTTACGACAGTGACAGGCCTGGAGCTCAGCCGTGCCGTCATTGAACGTATATTGCTTAAGGCTGCAGACGATGTATCAAAACGGAGCACAGGAGACCTTGGACGGCACGAAGCCGAAGGACTACTCGAACGAAGCATAGCGACATTGCATTCGACGATAACCCAGATCTCCTTTGCAGCATCGGCTGGCTTCCATATATCGTCTTCGACTCTTTCCGCAGCTTCGGACCTCTCACAGCATCTTCTGGCAACACTCGATTCAATATTCGGTTCGACTGATTCCTCCCGTGCTATTGCAAGCATCATTGCACTCGTGCGGCGAGAATTCCAGAACCCAGCGACTGGGCAATCAGGAGAAAGAGTGGGAGTTGTAGACCTGCTGATGGGATTATGTGGACTTGCTTTACTGCAGAGATGGTGCAAGGATCCGTCAGAGCAAGAAGCAGAAGATGGGCACTATGAGGATGTTGTCTGGGATGTTGTCATTCTCGATAACGGAAGACGAGCGGACGTTGCTGAGTCTGGCCATTCTGGGTCTGACGTGAAAGAAGATGAACGTATCATCACTACAATAAGTACCGATGAGCCGAAAGCTATAGATAATACCAGTGACGACGATGAGTCGCTGGAGATGGGGCTCAAGGAACATATCATGCAATCTCTGCCTCCTGATGCCACTGTATCGATCACCACCGAGACCACAACAACGAAAGTGATCACCGTGGAGATTACAGGAGCACAACCGCCAGAACTTCCAGTGCCTTCCGGAGCTGAAGTGATCGAAGAAAATGCCCATTACCACGGGCATATTCCTTTCGACGATGAAAATTCCGGTAGTCAGAATCCAGCCCTTTCATTACCTGGATACCGTGTGGTATATCGTACCACTCACAGCAAAACTCGTGGTACGGATGTCGCCGCGAAGGAGACGGACTCGAGCATTATTCGAAGTAAAGCTCTTGATCCAAAACAAGATGAATTGGACGCTACAGCATCTTCGGTCCATTCGATGGCTCCATCCCGATTTGAAGAACTTAGCGATACACCCGCGGATCCCCCTCTTCATTTGAAAAGATTAGAACCTCAAGAACACATAAAGACGCCATCAACAAACAAGCCAAACTTTAAAAAAACTAGACAATCACCAGGCTCGGCGTCTGCGTCATCAATCAGTGGCTCAGAGCGCCCATCAAGCCGCAACGCTTCGTCAATAGCCAGAATCTCCTTGACGAAAAAACCAAAAGCCGACGCACCAGCTAAGAAAACTACGGAAAAGAAAGGAGCATTGAGGAATGCATTGCGGAAAGGGCCGCAGGCCGCCCTGTCAAATATTTTAGGCAAAGATGTTGCTGAAGCTCCTCACACAGACATGATGAAAAATGCCCCGAAAGATGCCCATTCGAGGCCCATCTGGGGATTTGGTGGTTCAAACACAAAAAGACCTGATTTAAAGAAAGCGACTCAATCGAGGCCATCAGTGCCAGACAGAGTCTCTAGCATTGTCCCAGCGAGAACCGCTCAGAGAGCTCCAAAAACAAGCAACCGATATCCTTTAGAGGAATACGATTATGAGCAAAATGAATTGGCAAGGACGCCTTCTAGAACCAACTATTACGAGATCCACGAGAGAAGAAGAGATTCTATAGTCTCCCAAACAGACACATATTCTCTGCATTCTGCCGCATCTTCTCGAGCTCCGTCGCCAACACAAGTGAGAACTCATATGAGAACTCAGAGCAGTCTGATGCGAACACGATCAGAGAGGAATATCAACCTTAATGTTCCTCCGTCCGTGTCTTACCGAAATTCGAAAACTCCTGAGCCACCTTCGCCTCCACACACCCATCGAAGTGTAAAATCATATAATCCGAGCATATACACCTTAAACACAAACAACTCAGAAACATCTCTGGTTTTGGCTCGCCTCAGCAAAGGTGCCTATGATGATGAGGAGTCTGTACAGCTTCTGAGAAGAAGTGGATCGATTCCTGGGCTTTTTCCACAACACCACTTTGTCCGAAATATCTCCCGTTTCGTCCGCTTCGCATCGGCTTCATATGGTTCAAGTTTCATGAGATTGATGGGAATATCTGCTACGCCTTCCGGCGACGAAGCTATTCCTGATCCATCTTATCATTACGAGCACCACTCATTCAGTTCCCACACACAACTGCCATCTTCAACGATTCTTCTCAGCTCATTTGTGGATCCTCAGGGAGGCACAGATGCAAGCGGTCAAACAGGAACTAATGTTCCACTTGTCCACTTCATATCCTTAGATCATGATTCTCGTGCTGTCATACTCTCCTGCCGTGGCACGCTTGGCTTCGAAGATGTTCTAACGGATATGACCTGTGACTACGATGACTTGCGTCTCCGTAATAGATCTTATCGAGTTCACAAGGGCATATATGCTTCGGCTCGTCGCCTCTTGTCGGGTACTGGATCCAGAGTAATCGCTACTCTCGCCGCTGCCCTCGAAGAATTTCCCACGTACGGGCTGGTTATGTGTGGTCACAGTCTTGGCGGGGGAGTGGTTGCCCTCCTGGCAATCATGCTATCAACTCCCGGACCTGATCCAGATTCCAGCGCATTCGTGACCGCAGCTGCATCATCCTACCATGCTACTCCTCTTCTCTTAACTTCACCTTCCAACACAAGCGGCTCGGCTCCTGCGCCTATACCTCTTCTTCCAGCTGGCCGCCCAATCCATGTCTACGCATATGGGCCTCCAGCCACCCTCTCACCATCTCTTCGTCACCTAACCCGCGGTCTCATCACCACAATCGTAAATAAGAGCGATCTCGTCCCTTCACTCTCCCTCGGAACTCTCCACGATCTCCAGTCTGTAGCCTTAGCCTTCAAATCCGACTCCAGCGGCGCCTCCTCACGTGTCCGCGCTCGAGTGTGGGAGACCTTGCGTGGCAGACTCGTTCAACAGTGGTATCACGGAGATTACAGCGACGGTAGAGGCTCGAGTGAGGAAGACGATCAATGGGCGTGGGCCACGCTCAAAACGCTGCGTGCCGGCATGCAGAGCGAGAAGTTGGTTCCCCCGGGTGAGGTGTTCCAGGTGGAGACGACGAGGGTGTTACAACGCGATGCGTTTACCATGGACGGGAATGGAAGGAGGGGGCTTGGAAGACCGGCTACCAGGGCGGTGTTGAGGTATGTGAGAAAAGTGGAGGCTGTTTTTGGAGAGGTTCGGTTTGGAGGTGGGATGCTAGGGGATCATAGTCCAGGACGATATGAAAATGCATTGAAGGTGCTAGGAACGGGTGTTTTAGGGACCTCTAGATGATCCAATGTAAAATGATGGAATCAAACTGTGAAGAAGAATTTGATCTGTGTCTTGCCAATTTCCGAAGATAACGGCTGCTAAACTCCCATAGCATAGCCTGGAGGGATGACTCTCGGTATCTTCGGAATGTTGTTTGTATGCAGAGAGCTGCGAGGAAAGCGGTGTCACCAGATCAGAGGAATAATAGGTTCCAACCTCGTCGTTGATTTTCTAAAGGCTCTGCTATCTACAATAGTACAGTGGAAGTAGGAAACAGATACGGCATCACACTTAAAGCACGGACAAGTCGCCGAATTTCTCCTGTTTTGAGTTAGTACACACATTCGATGAACGCACAGCAAAGGCAGTTTTCCACATACCTTGTAACCTGGAACACCCCAGCGACCCTTGGAAACGAGTTGAGAGGTTCTCTCGTCGATATCTGGGCGAGCAGCAGCAACTTCGTCCTGTAATTGAAGATCAGCCCCTGCCAATGTTTGTATCTCCGACCAGGTCTACATACGACAGTGAGATCCTCGAATGGGCGAGCCTCCTGGATATTCTTCAATGTCTTCTCCAAGTCCTGAAGCTCCAAATCAACTCTGTCCTTGGTGGCCTCAGCGTTCTTGATGGCCTGGCTCTCGAAGGTCTCGATGGCCTTGATCTGGCGGCTGACATCGTAAGTGACTGGCTTGAAGGCCTTGAAGTGATTCTCTATCGAATCAACAACAGCCTGGTTCTTGAGGACGGTGCGGTAGTGGGCGAAGTCGACAGTCGACGGCGCCTCGGTGAGCTGTTGGAGTCTGCGACGCGCATCCTCATTGCGCTTCTTGAACGCCTGGAGGGAGGCGACGGTCTGGCCGCGGAGTCCGAGGTTGGTAGTGACTGCTTGCCAGTCAAGCTTGAGAGCTGCGCTACGCTGTAACAGATGCTGTCAGTATGTCTTCTGGAACGGAGCTCGGGATCGGGATTGAGGTTCGGCCATGCTGGAAGACGGGACCAGCTCCGGACGAGCAGGAAAGTCATCCCAACACCTCGAATGCCTTGAATTGACGGATTGCACTTACTCCGGCTGCCATTGTGACGGTGGTGACACGATTGAAGAGTGGAGGTTTCTGATCGTTGTTGGCGGAGCTGCAGAACTCATTCGGCACGATCAAGCTCGGTTATGAGTTTCACGTGACTCGAACAGCCTTACGATGACATTACACGTCCGACATGTAGCAAATCGTTCCAAATTTCTATAGTTTCAATTCATTGAAATTTTGACATTGTTTTCATAGAGACATAGATGGAAAAGGTGCTATGGAACATGGGGCGGGCATGATCAAGCATATTGAGAAGGGCACAGATTTCCAAGTCACAATTTTCCCAGTCCATGTAGATACACAATATTTAGAATCCCACACTTCAATAGTGTACAAGCATATCATGCGCGCTCGCCGAATACAGTTTTCCACGTCTTATTAAGACTTTACTGAAATATTGTAGGTACATAATGAAGAGGTGTCATGACCAGAGGTATGACCCTTCCATCCCTTATATGCTTAGAGCCATGATGGAGTTGACGATATCGTTGTCGTTCTCCTTCAATGCCTTAACAGCCTTGTTGCGAGAGACGTTGGCCTGGGTCATAACAAGCTCGATATCCTTGTCTTCCAGACCCTCAGCATCGACCTCCTCCTCATCCTCCTCCTCCTCCTCCTTCTTCTCATCTGAGGTGTCAACAGCCTTGCCGTGGTCGTGGGCATGGTCGTGGCCGGCGTGGTCGTGGCCAGCGTGATCGTGCTCAGCCTGTGCGAGCTGTTGGGCAGCAGATGCCTGTGCTTGGGAGTTAAGATCCTCAATCTTGGCCTCGCCAAAGACACTGGAGAAATTGTCAGTCATTAGCGTAGACAGATGTCTGCACTTCTATCTTACATATAGGTGTTGCTGTTTGGCGACTTGTAAACCTCTGGCTGGTTGATGACGAAGAGGATCTGCAGACGTTCCCATTAGCTTCACATTGCGAGTAGATCAACAGAGCTGCCTATTCCATTGAGCTCCCACACTACATACGTTCTTTGGGCGTCTCAGAGTAACTCTGGTGATACCTGGGACTCTGACCAAGCCAAGCTTGGCAATTGACTTTCTGGCCTTCTTCTCGTTGCGGTTGTGGATAACGGCGGTAGCACCAGATGGAATGCCAGCCTCGACCTCAGAGTCGGAGTCATCAGATCCCTCCTCCTCAACAACGACATTCTTTGGGACCTCATCGTCCGCGATTTCCTCAATGCGTGGGTTCGACATGGTGAAAGCTGTGGTGTTGCTTATTAGCTATGTTGGTCCTCTGAGCTTTTCCGGGGTTGGATTTTGAAATTCGCGATTGTGCGCCGCTTTTTAAGCTAGATTTGCGCCTCTTTGTGGCTTCACAGAAAATGGCGACACAGATCAGCACCGGAGAGCAGACTTACCTTAGGATCGTGAAGAAATAGAATCTACAGTACAGGCAATTTCTTGTATCGTCGGCGGGTGTTCTCGACAGAATCTTAGGGTTCACGGTTTATACTATCGGCTAAGCCTAAACGAGTAATCGGGCATTATTTCTTGTGCATTTCTGAATGTGATAGACAACCGTCGTATAGGACAAGCACAAAATATTGGCATTATAATGGACATGAATTTGGCACTTATATCACGTCACAGATATCGCTTTTCAAGAGGTCATGGTAAGAGCTTGCTGAAAAGCCGTGTTCTGGTTGTCTTTGATGTTCATATGCATTTGACGCCTGCCTTCTTTGACGTAGCATACAAGGCTTCCGAATAAGCAAAGGAACCCAGCAACCCGATGCATTTCATATTCACGCTCCCCGTGCCCGAAAGACCCCTTATTTCGCAGCCGCCTTGACCTTGGCCAGAGACTTCCTGACCTCGAAACGTGCCTGCTTCCTCAATCTCAAAACCTTGAAGCGCTCGAAGTCGGTGAGAGCACGTCTGCGCTCCTTCTGGGCGCGCTTCTTTGCCCATGCGCTCTCCTGCCACTTCGCCTCGATTCCAGCCTTCTCCCATGCAGCCTTGACAGCACCGGTGCGTGCTCCACGTGGAAGCTTCTCGAGAACAAGAGGTGTGAGGATGAGGCGTGCGAGGGCGATCGATTGACGTGGGACGGCGGTCTTGGTATCTGTGGATGGTCCATCGATCAGAACCTGACTGCAGTTAGTATACCAACTTCCAGGCCGACCGATCTCTATTTTGGTGAACGTACGCGCTTGTGGTCGATGATCTCGACGACGGTTGCGAGCTTGCCATCCTGGGATCCTCCATCGATCAGAACAACTCTGCCAACCTCGACTAATCTCCAGGTGGAGGCCTTGATCTCAGCGTCTCCCATTTTGTTGATTGTCGAATCGAAGCTGGGTGCTGTTTTGTTGGGTGCGGTTGTCGTGAAGTCGTTCCTCCCGCGATTGGCAATCACTCTCTCTCGATGTGGGAAAAATTCAAGCGAGCCCTAGCACCGCATTCCGGGCAAGCGTGCATGACTAAGCACAACAGGGGTATACCATCTTCATCACTTCTTTTCACGACAGCTTCCCTCAAACTTCTTTAACAATCAACTTCGACTTTCTACTCATGATTCGATGGCACTGCAGCACCACTGGCGATGAATTTGCTATGCATCCATCCATTGCTCATTACTGATGGCACAGACAGCACAATGAGTCTTGCTTTTATTCACTGTAAGTCAAACATATATTCTTATCACGCACCCCAACGAGCTTCATGTGATGATATAATTTGCGATTGACCTCGCGGTCGTGGGACCCTCGCCGGGGTTTCTATACGTCGCGGGAGGAAGATATTCTTTCTTACATATCCTGATTGTTGAAGCTCACACTTTATCTGTTTCGCCCTTGTGTATACAGGCACCCGCTAACATGTGTTAGAATTATTATAGGAAATCAGCATCTTCAATGGCCAGCTCCGACTTCTGTCGCTCGTGTACCTCTGTCATTCCAGGGTGTATATCTTGATATCCTCTGCAGTCAACACAGCCCGACAGAGCATCGTATCTATCTTCGTTGTCGATCGGTTCTCTGGCTACCTTGTCGCTAGTCTTCCAATGGTACGTGGACTTATTTTGTTCTACTTTGCTTTCACCAATATCCAATGATTAAAAAACAAGCACTGAAAATCGTGAAACTCTTCGGAGTTTATGAACATTTCTAACCAAGATCACTGAGCTGGACACATCAATATATTCTATTTTATCTCATATATGTGATAGTAGCATTTGCTAACAATGCGGTAGAACTTTGGAAGCATTTCCCGATACTCTGTTTTGCGATGCGATAGATGCGCGCCGATTATACTCGAAGTCACAGACCGTGAATCATAAAGATTAGTTAGCCATTGATTGAATACATATTATTATGACCTATTGAATCAACCACATGCAGACTCAATTATGAATGAATCAGTGTCACTGTTGGACTTTTAAAAATGCCTCTTTTTCCGATTTGCAGCATCCTATTTCATGCTCGGACCGGCGACTTTCCAGACTGCTCCACCACGTTTATTTGCGAAGATTTACGAACCCAGCCTTACATGAAAGAAATACTAGCACAGGCCTCGTTACCCTGTTGCTGCATTGAAGGTCCGTGATGCAGTCATACTACATTGTATATCCAGACTGACCTACTTAGCTTGCTCACCGTGCCATAATGAACTTCCAAGAGCAATGGCCAGTTCCGCCTCCGAATGCTCCAAGAGGTTCGCGCTCCATTGTGACCCAGTTCGGTTGGGGCTTTATTACCCCTGATGGACGACATTTTATCAGTTATCCAAACAGACCACAACATCCCGCTCAGCTGCTCCCACAATGGCCTCCGTGGCCTGGCCAGCAGCAATGGCCACCTTTTCCTGTAGGCGGCCAGGCCTTTCCAGGTATGGGTATGCCACCAGGCTTTGGTATGCCTCCACAGTTTCCCGGCGGCGCGCCAAGACCGGCCGGCGAGCGGCCTCACAAACGTCTCCGGCAGGCTCCTCAGCGCTTAAAGTCGTCGGATCTGGAGGAGGATGCAAAGGAATGCCCCATCTGTTACCGAGACTATTATACTGGTGACGCCGAAAACGAGATGGAGACTCCCGTCAAGATACAATGCGGGCACGTATATGGCAGCAAGTGTTTGGACAAATGGATACAGGAAAACGACAGTTGTCCTACTTGTCGAGCGAAACTGGATATTGTGTTTGATCAGGCGGGCGGTCGATAGGAGACATCTTCTGTTGCGATCCGATGACTAGCTGAGAGGTAGTGGAGGTACAGCAGGCTATGGATTGGTTGGCATTTTATGGCATACTTCAAGAGAGCAAGGAATGAAGAATTCATGATCTGAGTGAGCAGCTTCAGAACAACAGACATGCGAACGATGATCGTTTCTGCTGACAAAAAAATCAAGTTTTAATGTCTCCGCTAGCCCTTTCTTTATACATAGATTTTACCGAAAGTATTGGATTTCACAATGACCGTTGTCTTATTCTGCAATATATTATATTGGGTGTGCTGAATGGTGTTGTTGGATGTTCAATGCTCGGGAGTTGGCCTGTTGAAGACGAAGTGCCAAGCCGAGCGCGCGCACCGCTCGTCGCCGATGCAACAGGGGGCAGCGGGAAGGGGAAGGCGCCTCATGATCCCTGTCGCGAGACAACCACTGTCGCGAAACGGCAAATCGAAACCGCAGTGAGGCTAGGCCTCGTACAGGAATATGTCCTCCCTCAGTCGCATTGCTCTCGGATTGTGTTTGATGGTGGTGAAGGCCACGCCAGTGCTATTTCGGAGCTAAGTGTTACATTTCTTACTCGGTCTCCTGTTTCTCTCTCATCGTCTTCTACTCTGTTTCTTTCCTTCTCATCCTCTCTGAGTTGTTTGAACCGTCGCGGTGTGAGGCTGCTGGCTGCCATTTTTCTACTTCTCTTTCTATCGGTTATTTACGTTGACGACGTAGAGCGTCGACCTTTTCGAGTCGTCTTCTTTCTATTCTATTCTTGGACGCTGGTCGTCGATATTTTCAACTGCAGCCGGAAACTCGAAATCCATTCTCTACCAGCACCTTCAAGCATTTACGAGCACTGCTCATAACCTCCGCCACCATGGCCAACAAGATTCTTCTCGCTTTCCTAGTCGTCGACGGCCTCTTCCTCGTCTCAGGCGCTCTTCTCCTCGCTTTCCCCTTGATCAACAGCGTCGCCATGAAAGCACCTCCGGATATGGAATCCATCGCGCGGAATCTCCTTCTGGAGCGATGCCCCATGACAGGTTTGTCTCCTCCAGACTACTTCCTCGTCGTGGACAGAACAACAGACTGACTGAAATATTCCGCACAGCTGCGGTCGCCAATGCCATCATTGTCTTCATCACCTTCCTCACCTCTCTCCCCGCGCTCCTCATGCCCACGACTCGCGCCTGGCTCAAGGTCCACGGCTACCTCGTCGTCGTCTGCGCCATCATGTCTCTCGTCATCGGACTGGAACTCTGGTTCGACACCTTGAAGACCCGCTCGAATCTCTCCACGGTCTGGGCGCTGCAGACCCCAGCAGTTCAAAGCTTGCTGCAGCAGAAACTGCAGTGCTGCGGCTACCTGAGCAGCACCTCGCCGCCGTTCGTGACCGACAGCGTCTGCACGAATTCGCTGGTCGCGGCGCAGCTTTCTGGATGTGTTGGGCGGTTCAGTTCGTTTGCGAATAACTTTTTGGATTTGGTCTTTACGGCTGTGTTTGGGGTTGTTGGTAGGCATTTTAGTCCCCACCTCTGCTCTGTCTCGTTTGTGGATTTCAAGGCATGGATGGTTGCTGACATTTATCTGGCTTAGGCGTCGATGTAGCTTTGATTCTTTGCGTTGCGATGCTGCTGAAGGACAGGAAGGAGAAGGAGAGATATCGACATATTGATCAGAAGACCGGATTGGTGGGATTTTAGATGTCCAACAGAGCTCGGACTTCCGCCATTCCTATTAGGGGAGGAGAACTAGATAGGAGGTATACGAGAGTGCCACTCTACATACGAAAATGGCTTCGAAAGGCAACAAAGCACGGGATGCGTCACTGTATGTAATTCCAAATATACGAACGAGGGAAATATAAACAATCCAAGCAATGCGTATCCATGTGCAAGAAGTGCAGACGTGTGAGGTCGATGTATATCAATGTCCTTTTGCTAGTCACTGGCTTATAATGCAGCGGCAGACGCAGAAGAGACTCCACTTGGCGAACAGCCATTGACAATACGCCTAAATATCCTCAAGATTCAATATCCTCAAGATTCATGTATATACATCATAATACTCGCAAATGTCCTCAAAGTCATGTATATACATCATAATGCAGTCTCATAACCCAAAAATGGCAAACCCCAAACAAAACCTCCCACGCTTTACATATTCTTTAGTCCATGCGAATATCGGTAACCTGGAAGTTGGCAATCGCATCCTTCAAGGCCTTTGGACTTCTCGGGACAAAGTACACCTTGTATCTCTGTGGCATCGCCACCAAACTCGTCGGGTCACTGTTGCCGGACACCGGGTGAGGATCCACATTATCCGCCTGCTTAAGCTCAAATGAATTGAGCATTCTGATGAACACCAAGTACAGCTCGCGATTTGCGAGGAGCGAGCCGGCGCACATGCGGTATCCCATTCCGTAGGTGAACATCGGCGCGTCGGGCTGCTCGTACCAGCGCTCTGGACGGAAGACGTCCGGGTCGCTCCACACATCGGAATCCATGTTGCAAGCCCAGGCGTTGAGGAAGTAGACGGTGCCGGCGGGGATCACAACACCTTGATAGGTGACATCGCGGATCGACACACGTGGAAGGGCGAGACGGAGGACGGTGAAGTAGCGCAGGCACTCGCGGACGAGGGCCACGACGTAGCGGCACTTCTGATCATCCTGAGCGTTGCACAGTGGCTCGTCGACAGTGTAGAATTCGGCAATTTCGGCCCAAGCCTTCTTCTGGATGTCGGGGCGTTGAGCGAGAAGAGCAGCAGACCATTGCAGAAGAGTAGTAATGGTATCGAGGCCGCCCGAGAGCATAGTGAGGGAGATGGAGGTGAGTTCGGCGTCGTTGAGCTGGGCTTCTTTGTCGAGGATAACGTTGGCCTGGATGCATGGCTTGTGTGTTCCCTTCTCCATGCGGTCCTCGAGTCCCTTGTTCAGTGCCTTCAGGTAGACGTCGCGGCGATTTCTCATCTCACGAGCCCTCTTAGAGCCGAAGCTGAATGGGTTGAGTCTGAGGATAGGAATGTAATCTTGGAGATTGCCAGTGGTGCTGCGAAAGCGGCTGACCTCCTCCTCGACCGAGGTGATTTCTTTGAAGAGGACGTCGTCTTGGCTGCCCATGCGGGTTCCCCAGTTCAGGGTCAGGGCGAGACTGAGAGACAGGCGCTGGAAACATGGCATCGGGTCGATAGCAATGGTACCTTCTTTACCATAAGTAAGGAGTTCATTAACGAAGTCCTTGGATTCGAGATCCAAGTGAGGAATATAAGTTTGCACGGAAGGACGGTTGAGAGCAGAAGCAGCACCCTTGCGACGGCGCTTTAAGGATTCGCTGTATGGAGACGTTCCAATGGTGGTTCCAGCGGTGTCAGAAAGGACCTATTCGAAGCATTAGACATCGCAGATTCAGCATAGACGTAGAGCAGCATTTCTATTTACCTTGTGGAATGTGTAGAACTCAGGTCTCGAGCTCAGTGCCTGTGCATTCTGGCCGAACAAGACCTTCGCCGCCGCCGCGGAGTTGACGACAACAACTGGAATATTTCCAAGCTGGATCTGATACACGGCTCCCCATTTCTGTGCCCACTGTCTATACTTCTCGGCGGCATTGATACGAATCTGTCGGATATTTCCGATGATAGGAGCTCCTGGAGGACCCTTGAGTCCAGGAATGCGTGCTTGCGCTCGAATGAACTCGTTTATGGCAACATATGAGACGGGAACAATAAGAACGAGGAGAGCAATGGATTTGAGGGGATGTTCGAGAGCAGCCTCCACTGCGACATGAAGAACACCTCCAATGGCCATGATGTTGCTGGCGTGTGAGGCACCGTCTGCGGTATGATAAATAGGCGCTCGATCGAGGGCGAGAGATGTCGAAAGAGGTCTTCAAAATCAGAAACGCAAACTTATCGATGAACCCAGCTCCAAAAGAAAAGGTGAAGGAATAGATGCTCTTGTATAAGAAGAAAGAAAGATGGGAAAGATAGGAAATAGAAATTGCAAACCAATTATTCACAGGTCAAATCCCCGCAATCCGCGATCCCGCAAGGCATCGCGGCCCTCCCTATACCTCCCAACTTACCCCACACACAGCCTTGCCGGAAGAAATTCCGCGCTCAGCCACAACGTTTTCTTGGAGGTTTTCTTGGAAGAGCTCCATTGGAAAAGCTCCATTGGAAGAGCTCCGCGTTGATCGACGACGACCATCTCGGCAAGTGAGCTTGGGTCTCGGGAGCGACTTTGCATTTCTGGGGACCGCCGCAGTTCCGCACCGTCTATCTATCGCGATTCAGCACGTCTGTGTAGGTACAGTACATATGATGTCTTACGACTGCATATGCACATCGTGACTTCGTGACACTGTGCGTGTTCGCGTGTGAGGCTGCGGAGATGGAGAGGAGAGACTATGGAGACTGAGAAGAGGCTGAGAGACCAAGACTCGGTTTGCCAGAACTGCGGCTCCGAGTTTTTGCTCCGTCCTCCACCTCCGCCTCTCATCCTCCTCCTCTCACCCTCTCACCCCATTCTAAGTCTCAGGCCACAGCGAGCATTGTTCCTCCACCTGACGGAGTATGGGGACTTTGGACAGATAGCAGCCGTCTGACATTCCGCACAGACAATAATCTCCATATTGGAGGAATCCGACAAGCAACCTGCTCACAGGCAGTCACAGCTCTGAGCCCGCACAAGCCAACCGTCGAGGGGGGTGCGCTATGCAGAAGACATCAGAGCTTCAGATGCTGTCCGTGACAACTTGCAGATACGGAGGAGTATCAAGGCAGAGAAGGATGATCCGTTGTTAACGATGTGTAATACAACTTCTTTATAACACTTCATAACCTTAGTGAGAAGAGAAATAATAATACGGCTTACAAAAAACATGCAGTCAGAGATCCTCCTCACGCATCTCCACTCTATCCTTGACGTCCTCACCACAACTATAAGCCAGAAAATTAGGTATCAAAACGTCAAATTGCTAATTCATCTATATATACACAACCAACCCCCTTTACTTCGCCTCAGGCCTCTTGAAGTTGACCTTCAATCCCTCCCAACTCTTCTCATTATAATCGGGCTGCACCTTCTTACAGGTCTCCAACGCCCAGTCCGTCACTCCCATCATCAGAGTACTCTCAAACATGAACGCCATGCTTCCCTCACCGACCTTCGCCGGCTTCAGCTCCGCCGCACTCGCCTTCTCATGCGTCGCGCTGTCCGGGCCATGAGCACTCATGACATTGTGTAGACTGGCGCCCGCGGGCTGGAATCCTCCTCCCTCCTTGGCGTCATAGTCGCCCTGGATCAGGCCCATGAACTCGGACATGGTGTTGCGGTGGTACCACGGCGGGCGGAAAGTATTCTCCTGCACGAGCCAGCGCGGTGGGAAGATGACGAAGTCGGCGATGGCGGTGCCGACGTGGTCGGAGGGGCCGGTCAGGACGGTGAAGATGCTGGGATCGGGGTGGTCGTAGCTGATGCTGCCGATGGTGTTGAAGCGGCCCAGGTCGTACTTGAAGGGGTAGTAGGTTCCGTGCCAGGCAACGACGTCGAACGGCGTGTGCTTCTGGGTCGCCGTGAAGAGTCGGCCGTCGAACTTTGTGAAGATAGTCCAGTCGTTGGTGGTGTCTTCGTCGAAGCTAGCAACGGGAGCCTGGAAGTCGCGCGCGTTGGCAAGACCGTTGGAGCCGATCGGGCCGAGTTCAGGGAGCTGGAAATGTCCCTGGTACAGCTCAAGGATGTAGCCGCGGACGGGGCCTTCTGGCAGGGTGACGCGATAGCGGATGCCGCGAGGGATAACGGCGATCTCATTTGGTCTGACGAGGAGGTTGCCGAGCTCGGTTTGGATGTCGAGGACACCGTGTTGCAGGACGATGAGGAAGTCCCCATCGGAGGAGTAGTAGGCTTCGTTGCCCATGTCCTTGCCGGCTGCGAAGATGAGGATGCCGAGACCGGATTTCGTCGTTGGGCTGCCTGCGCCTCCGAGATATTTGAGAGAATGGACCCAGTCCTTTGTAACGTCCATGTCGAAGGGATCCCAGCGAAGCTGGTTTGGGATCTGGTGCAGTGGTGTCTTCAGATGGTCTTGGGAGGTGGGGTCGATCTCGCCGGCGTATGCGGTGAAATCGCTATGCGAAGCGGCTGGAAGGATGCGATAGAGCCATGATTGGAGGTTCTCGTTCCGTGGAGCAGTGAAGGCTGTGCCCGAAAGCTTCTCGGCGTAGAGGCCGAATGGAGGGGTCTGTGGAGAGTTGGCTGCTACTGGCAATGCCCCAGCAATGGCTTCTGTCCTGCAATTTGGTCAGCAAGATGTCCATGTCCAGTCTCTTTGTTGGATGCGTTTACTTACTCGTGGTATGATCCGAATCCATTCTGGTAGGTATATTTCTCAGCGACCTTGAAGGCTGTGACGGGCATGTTGGAGATTTGGATGGACAGACAGTGCAGGTGAAGGGTGATAATTCAGTCTCCGGGGGGATAGGAAGTAAGTAATCCTCTCAATAAAAGGAGGTATGAAATGTAGGATGATGTAGTACTTTCTTTTCTTGAAAGAAAGATCAGGAGGCGACATATTCTGGATGGATGGCATAATGATATATATTATTATTATCATCATCATTCACATTCCCCAACGACCCCGCGACTAAGCGGGCAGGGGCCCTTGCCAGCTTGACGGCAGCTCGGGAAGCGAGATGTCGCGGGGTACGCAGTAGCGCAGTAGGGGACGGAGGAGATGCGCATGGTCCAATCAGTGCCGTGCCCACGTCCCCCGCATAACCGCAGCTTCACACAACGCATCTGACGATGCGTGTCTGGCGGAAAAGTGCGGAATAGTATCGCACTCTCCACAAACAGCAGTATGTACACACAGTACTTCGTACATACACCACACATATATGTACATCACACACAGCTCTTAATTCCGCACGCGTGCTTCCATGGATGGACTGGACTTGGAGAAGTCCGTACACTGCACTTGGACATGCAAGTAGCTGCTTTCCGGATGTGTTCTTACCAGATCATGCCGGAGATGCGAATGCGAGACATACGACATACGACATACGACGTACGTACTGCGTCCTACTGGTTTCGTATCTGCTATGTATGGATGTTCATGCTCTGAAGGTTGCTGCATACAGACCGATGACAAAAAATCGAGGGCAGAATGCCTCAATCCTTTCCGCCAGACGAGCCATATCTTATAAGCCTGGCAGGCACGGGTCACGGAGATGTGGGCAGACCATTACAACGCGCAAGATGTTATTCATGACTTCATTGCATCATCGAGACATCTATCCCTCGTCCGCCGGGCTGGCCCCTCGATGATCCCTTGCCTCTCACCTCCCACTCTCCCCCCGCCAGCCTAGTCAAAGATGCTCTCGTAATACACCATCATGACGCCCTCGTGCAGCGACTTGGCCACAGCCTTCAGGCTCGCATGCGCCGCACACTCATTGTCGTAGTACACCATGTCCTCCTCGTTCTTGAAGATCGAGACGACGGCGACGGTGAAGCCCTGCGCGCGCTGGTCGACGAACGCCTTGCCGGCCTGCACGTCGAGGATGTATGGCTTGCCGTCCTGGGAAGCATGTCAGTCGAGCGCTTGAAGGCGAGGCAGGAGTGGGAAGGTGGGAGCTGGTGAGTGCGTGATAAGAGAAGAGGAAGATGGGACGAAGGGGAGGGGAGGGTGGAAATACCTTGAGCGCATCTTGCGGCATGGTGCGGTATTTCTCGAGCAACTTCTCTTGACCCTCCTCAGTTGGGATCTTGAAGAGCGTGATTCTCCTGATCGGCTTGGGTGTGGACGACATCTTGGTATATGATTGTGACTGAACTTTCCAATGCGTAGAGATTTGCGACGTTCTCGACGGGATCCTTCGTGCTATAAGAGAGAACATGCAAGAGACGTCTGCGCGGAGTCAAGTCGGGGACTTTTGATGCGAGATGGGTCCTTGCTCGGGTTTCCCGAAAAGAGGGAAGTCCGAACAAGCGGGGAATCTATGTTCATTGCCCTAAAAGGGATTAATGAGACAAGAAGTTCCCCGCATCCATGCTTGCTTTTACAGCTTTACTCCGATGTTCGTATTTCCCCAGGAAGGGAAGCTGTGAATACAGCGGTAGGTATGTATCATGAAGCCCAGTCATGGATGAGCCTTGTGTGAAAAACGGACACTGCTTCACATGATAATCAGGAGATGGTAATATGTATATAAAGAGAATGCCGCTGTTTCCTCTCTTAAATATTCTGTTGAATGCAGGCATAGACGTGCAATACCTATGAATTGGAAGGCTCATATAAACAAAGTACCCCTCCACTATCAGGCGGGCGGTTTCCGCTACACTATTTGATTTGGTGGGGCAAGCTCCCAAGTGCCAAGCTCATGGTTTTGACAGCAGACGACCGCTGTGAGGCTTTCCATGGGTTGCTATGCCTGGTATATAAGCATAATAATTCATAATCATTGAAAAATATAGTCATCTATAGATTAATGACTTCAATCATCAAGCACATTCTTATTAAAGAATCGGTGCATCTGTCTCCCCGCCTCCCGGCCCACCATCTTCTCCAACTCATTCTCACTCATATTGCTCACCTCCAGGAGACTCCCTGCTTCCAACACCAAATTCTTCAGATTCTTACTTGTGACTCCTGGCACGACCCTCAACATGTCCTGCGGCTCGCGATTGAACGCCTGATCCTCTGCGCTCATGTCATTATCCAGTCCCACCCTGACGGCCGCAATCGGATCAGGCTCCTCCTGCTGCGTTTTCAGACTCTCAAATATCTCCGCTGTTTGATATGGACTGCTTGACCAGATAATTCGCAGGCGAGGAAAGGCGAGAGTCAGGAGCACGAGTTTGGATTGCAGATCCGACGACGCATTGGAGGCTGAGACGGAAGAATGGGAGCCTGACAGATCGGCGAATGGCTCGAGTGTAAATGATTTGTTCTGATCGAATTCGATGAGTAGCATAGGCGATTTATAGTGCAGCAACATAGTCTCTGCTTGCGAATACAGACGCCCATCCTTAAAGGACGAGATGAGATCCTTGACGCTCTTCCGCTCAATGCATATGTTTGGCGAGAGGATATAATCGCCTACAGTGAGCATGCATGGCACAATGATCATATTCCGCCCATGAAGAAGGGAAGGGAGAGAAGATCGAAACTCCCGGACGTCGACGACGACTCTCGGCGGTTGAGCAGTAGCTGCCAAACGGCCACCGCCCGCAATGCGAGTGTTAATAGTGCGGAGAAAGGACTCTTGAGGGTCTTCTATGCCATGCGCATCGAGTGTCATGACAAGTGACATATTGGCCTTTTCTTTGATTAGCTTCGTGAAGGCGTCCTTTTCGCGACGAACAGCTGACAGGAAGCGTTGCTCTTCAACGGATCCACCGTAGCACATATAATATGATCGGACGTTACGATCGTTGTGAGAGCTGCGATAGACCTCTACACGGCGGATGAAGGTTGCCTCTGGTTCGTACATGATGATGTATCGAGGTTTGACTTCTTCCAATAAGTGCTCATCCATGTCGCCATCGTATGCATGGACCACAACCAATTCATTCATATCGAAAAGCTCGTAGAAATCCTCCATATTGTCCAGTGGATCGGCCACAATATCAGCTTTTTGATTCGATTCGGCTTCGGTTGGACGAATTTCTGATAACAGAGTTGCGACCTCCAAAGGTTTGTCCTCTGCCACCTGGATGGTGCCGTCGGCTGCACGGCGGGACGTAGATATGTTGGTCCCTCCTCCCCTGACCCGCCTTCTTTTGTTCACAGGTGGTCTGCCTCTGTAGCTTCCCGGGCCGCTTCTACTATCACTGCTGCCAGTGAGAGCTTTCTGATTCTCCGCGAAGAGAGAAGAGCTGATTTTTGCAAACTCTTTCTTCCATCGAAGGTAGTCTCTCAGCTTCTTGCGCATCATATAAGCTGCTGATGGGCCGGCTTCGGGGTCATCGTCGTCTTCAAGCTGCTCCGCAGTTCGTACATACATGCTCTGCAAGTATTCTCGTAACTGTCGGCATGTGGCCGTATCATTGCACATGATTAAAATCGTACCATTAGAGTCATCTCTGATCACTGGATTGAAGTATAGATCACGATCAATCTCTTCCAAAGTGTCAGCCAGCTGTGCCCATTTCGGCTGCTCCTCTAAAACAGGATGGAGAGATGCTTCCGAAGCAGCACCTGCCTTGTCACTGACTTTCCCCGTATAAACGCGTCTTTTAGCCGTGTCAAAAATCGTATTTGCAGCATCTAAGAAAAGCCAGGGGGAGGTATTTTGTCTTGTAGATCCCGGAGGTGGCGAGTAAGCTGCAAAAATGGTATCGAGATGGCGAAGAAAAGAAACAGCATCATATGTGAGCAACGCATCCATGAGACCACGAAGCACAGTCAGATCACTGACTATATTTTTCGTCTTCCAGCTAACACGATGCCAAACTGGGTCAAGCTGCCGTCTAACCATCACATCGAAAGCCTTGTGAATGGCTCGGTCAACGTTCCAGTCTTCCATTTCAAGCCCCGAATTGCCCTTTTTGAGTTCACCGACGCTGACTTCAACGCATTCCATGATGGCGTTCTGGATGTCTCGCATCGCGTCTGTCATGGGCACTTCTAGCTCAATGACCTCTGCCTTCTTCTTTCCTTGGAGAGACTTTTGGATTGTCGACTGATAGCGTGGCCAGAACGAGGCTTTTCTTAGGAAAAGATTTCTCATCATCGTCGCAAGAGGATTAAAGCCGATTGTAAAAGCCTCGGGATTATCAGAGAAAGCCTTGAGGAATCCAGGCTTGTTCTTCTGTCTGTATATTCGCAGGATGAAAGCCTCCAAAGACGTTGCAACAACACGATCGGCATGCAGTACAATAATGCCCGTAATGGTTTCCGGATCCAGGAGGCTTGTCAAAAGATCCACCACAAGAATCCGAGAGGTAATGCTGAATATTCCGCCATTTGAATACATCTTCTCTCTCGTTCCCACGCTCATGAGATCTGTGTTGACCACACTGAGTCCCCTAGCTCTTGGAGACATGCTGATGGCTGCATGCTCCGCCAAAGCTTCGCCAATCCATCCATTTTCACGCTCTTCTGCGCCGACAATGACTATGAGGTTGTTCCCAGCGGCGTCATAAGAGTGCAGGAGATTCGTGACGATTCGTAGGAGGCCGCAGCCACGCGCTAGGATAAGGAGCTCATCTTCGGTGCGGAGTTCGTTGAAAATCTCTTGCTGGTATTCCTGTATGATGGATCAGCGAACGAAGCCTTACTCGGAATAATCAGCATACCAGTGGTAGTGATAATTTCACTGGCTGTTGTTGGTCATCGCTTTCGGAGGGCATCTTCGAAGCTCATTGTGTTCTTGTGCCACCGCAGGGACAGTGTAACATTATACTACAAGGTTCGTCCTGTAAACTGATGAGGAGTCGAAAGCTAGATAAATGATGAAGTTTGCACTCAGGCAGTAGTCGCGTAGAGCGACAATTGTGGTGTACGCGTGAATGCCGGATAGACGAGTGGGGTCAATTCAGGCACTGTGGTTGATGGAGCATGCTTGAGTGCGGCACATAGCATACACGAGTCGAGCAAGTTCAGGCGTTGCTGTTGCTGAGCATTGCTTAAGATCGCAGGATAGATAAAGTAAATTCCTTTTTATGAGACTGAACGTCAGGATGGACCTGAGCAGCGTTTAAGAAACCTTGTCTTGGGGATGGAGGCCGCCTCGTTAGCGCTGATTCCAGTGCCCAGATAATGGTATTATTGTACATATGTGTACAACTTGTACTTGGTTCCAGGCACTGCAAAGGCTGGGACCCCAATGGAACATCACATCCACACGTCATCAGCCAGGACAGGATCTTACGTACATATACAAAATGGATTTCGAAAACTCGAGTTACATTATTCCTAGATAAATCTCATCTACAACTTCTCACACTCGAATCTCTAAAAAGGCCCTTCTTCACACATCACAATAGTCATCATGCCCGTCACACCATCAGAGGAAACAGAAAAGCACGCCCCAGGCGCCATCACCGACGAAATCGCCAAGCAACACTCTTCCAAGACCGAGTCCACGGCGTCCGGACATCCAGTCCACAATCAGCCGGAAAAGAAGGGAGAGCCTGTCCAGTTCCAGTATCACAAGGCGACTCCGGGTCCAGTGATTCCACAGGACTTCACTGCTCAGGAGGAGGGTACGAAGGAAGAGAGGCGGAGGAGAGGGCAGGAGCTGAACAAATAAAGTAGTTAACGAGCTATGTGATCGCAGATTGAAATGAACTCATGGGAGGATGCTAGGAAGCCGAGGGAACTATGGCGATCACTGGGATGGGAATGGCCTTTTTACAGACTTCATAGATATACTCGCACATTGTCGAGAATACAAATGGAATAATGCAAGTTATATCGAACAATTCACTTTGGAAATTTACAGGTTTACGAAAAGCATGTCATTTGTCTGTCGAGCTAAATAAGCCTACTGACCGCTGACTCTTCCGATCCCCCTCACCTCCAACCAAACCTTATTTTGACATCTCAAGTTTATTTCTTGGCACCAGCCTTGACAGCCGCCTTCGTAACCTTTCCAGCTCCAGCCTTATCAGTCTTGACGACACTCTTGATAACTCCGACAGCGACAGTCTGGCGCATATCGCGGACAGCGAAACGTCCAAGAGGTGGGTAGTCGGTGAAAGCCTCGACACACATTGGCTTGGATGGAACCATCTTGACAATGGCGGCATCACCAGACTTGATGAACTTGGGGTGGTCCTCAATGCTCTTACCGGTACGTCTGTCAATCTTCTCCAAGATCTCAGAGAACTTGCAGGCAATGTGGGCAGTGTGGCAATCCAAGACTGGAGCGTAACCAGCACCGACCTGACCAGGGTGGTTAAGGACGATGACCTGGGCGTTGAAGGACTCGGCAGCCTTTGGTGGATCGTTCTTGGAGTCACCGGCGACGTTACCACGACGGATCTCCTTGACGGAGACGTTCTTGACGTTGAAGCCGACGTTGTCACCTGGGACACCCTCGACAAGCTGCTCGTGATGCATCTCGACGGACTTGACTTCAGTGGTGACACCAGCTGGGGCAAAGGTGACGACCATGCCGGCCTTGATGATACCGGTCTCAACACGACCGACTGGCACCGTGCCAATACCGCCAATCTTGTAGACATCCTGGAGAGGAAGACGGAGTGGCTTGTCGGTTGGGCGGGAAGGTGGGTCAATGGCATCAATGGCCTCGAGAAGGGTCTTTCCAGACTTCTTTCCCTCCTTGGTCTCCTTCTCCCAACCCTTGTACCATGGGCAGTTGGGGGAGACGTCAATCATGTTGTCGCCGTTGAATCCGGAGATTGGGACGAAGGCAACAGACTTTGGGTTGTATCCAACCTTCTTGATGAAGTTGGAAGTCTCCTTGATGATCTCCTGGAAACGAGCCTCGGACCACTTGGTGGTGTCCATCTTGTTGATGGCGACGATGAGCTGCTTGACACCAAGGGTGTAGGCAAGAAGAGCGTGCTCACGGGTCTGGCCATCCTTGGAGATACCAGCCTCGAACTCACCAGTACCAGCGGCAATGATGAGAATAGCACAATCGGCCTGGGAGGTACCAGTGATCATGTTCTTGATGAAATCACGATGACCTGGGGCATCTGCAAGGATTGTTAGGAGATGGATCGAATTGCACGGGCGGACCACAACTTACCAATGACGGTGACATAGTACTTTGGAGTCTCGAACTTCCAGAGAGCGATATCGATGGTGATACCACGCTCACGCTCAGCCTTGAGCTTGTCAAGAACCCATGCGTACTTGAAAGAACCCTTGCCCAACTCGGCGGCTTCCTATTGAATTGTCAGACATTGTTTGAATAAAATGAATAAAAGTTGTGAAGAAAGATATGTGGTGTCGCATTATTGATTCCGTGTTGTCGTGCCAGCCATCGCGGGGCAGACGCTCGGGCGCAATATTTTGAAACACGAAGCGAAAGTTGTGATTGTGCGAGGGCTTACCCCACCGAGGGGCAATCGATCGCGACAACAATGCCAGATCGAGCGAAAATGAAGAAAAATATGTAAAATCTTACCTTCTCAAACTTCTCGATGGTACGCTTGTCAATACCTCCGCACTTGTAGATCAAGTGACCTGTGATATATATGAGTATGTGAAAAAGCGGTGAGGCTGCGTCGAGTTTTGCTTACCGGTGGTGGTGGACTTTCCGGAGTCGACGTGGCCGATAACGACGACGTTGATGTGAAGCTTCTCCTTACTAGATGGCAATAGAGGTCAGCATGATGTCCTTGATGATGGCGATGTCGCATCCTGCGATCTGGATGGCGAGGAGGAGGATGTGGACGTGAGACAGGACATACCCCATTTTTGCGGTTGTGTGAGATGAAAACTAAGTGTTGTCTTGAGGTTGTTAGGTTTGGAAAAGGTGAATCTGATGAGAAGAAGGATGTCAGTTCACAGATCTGGCGATGATACTGCAGAGGAGGATGGATGGAGGATTGTAACTCACTGCCAGGATGAATGCTTGATTCTGGTATGGCAGACAATTTCAAAAAGAAGAGAAGAAAAAGAGGAAAGAGGAGGAAGCCAGATTAAGAGGGGAAGCAAAAGTTGGTGGGGCATTCACTCGGTTTCGCGCCGCGCTAGCGCTCAGGTTTTTGGCGGACTAGCGTGCTGTCAGCCGAGCCAATCAAGGCGCGCGGATTCCTTTGTGGTGGGTTTTTGCTGTGGCGGTTTGTTCAGAACGTTCAGGGCGCTAGTCCCCTTGGAGCTTCTTTGGGCGCGAATGAGTCTTATCGGGCAACGAAAGTACCTTGACCTGACACGTGATCCAACAAAAATCTTTCGAGAGGCAAAAGAGAGATGGAGAGAAGGAGAGGGAGAGCATCAGAATGAGCAAGAGTCAGGCCGCATGACGCTGATAGGCAGGCTGATACGCCGCGAGGCTCACGCAATGGCCACACAATATTTTTTTTAAAAAAATATAAAAAAAACCTCTCTTTGAGCTTCTATGGTTGACCGTCTCCGCACGCCGCCTCGGATTATGAACTGATCGTCGAAGCTTGCCACGTCCTAGTGGTTCCTGATAGGACCCTCGGCGTGTTTCTTAGATCCCATCCAGCGCCCCCCTTCACACTGTGAAGGCTTACTAAGACATGATTTTTTATATTTCGATTCATACATGGAGAACACGTATCCGAAAACATAAAGCTCTTGACTCATGAATATCTCTGTGAGGCTGTAGACTGTTCCCTCCCAGATATGCTATCTTCCATCCATACTACGCTTCAGACTTCTGGCCTAGTCACACTGTTCGCCGCAGGAGTGGTCGAGGCATGTACGATTCATCTTTCCGTTCTTCTGACATTGTTGTAAGTCATGAACATGTTCATGTGTTGATTGTTTTCCCTTTCCTGTCATTACATGCATGTTCTAATGTGATCAATGTATCGTACATACTATAGTTACATATCTTACAAAGTTCCACGCAGTGCATCCCTTTCCCCTTTTCGACGCCGCTCATGCCATGTGCTCGCTCCTGATGAAACTGTACACCACGCTCCCGCAATTCTGCCCAGCATCTGCTTCCTTCTCCTATCCCCATCATCTTCCCATTCCATCTCAAACCCCCTGATCCTTTTTCCCCAAGAACCATTCGGTCTTTTCCTTCCCAGAGCTATCAACTACATTTTCCTCCTCCTCCTCCTCCTCCTCCTTTACAACATCCAACTCACTCCTTAAATCAAATCTTTTAGCGAAGTATCTGTATTGCCTTGGCGCCCGTAACTTCTTGTTCATTATGACGCGCTCCACCATCGGCACGCGTACATGTTTGATGGCCGGATCTCTCTCAAGGGGGTCCACATTCAGTCTCCTGATTTGCACGGGCGGCGGATTCTCCAGCGCCTCCACGAGTCCAAACGCCGAAGTGACAAAGTCATTAACAAGCTTCTCTGCCTGATCTCCTTTCTCGCTTTCTTCGCCTGCTTTACGCACGGGATGCAATGAAACCTCGGCTCGTTGTCCAGCTGCTTTGCCACCATTGATGCTAGTGTATCGGAGCCGCCAACCATCGAAGTTCAGGGAGATGTGGTTTCGAAACTCAAGGCCGGCGAATAGGTATGAAACGTCCTGTGTAGTCTTATTCGGAAAACTCCCGCCCACGTCCTTGCACATGAACCCTGGAATGGAGACCACAACCTCTGGCGGAGTCAGGATTTTGCCCTTAGTCAAATCCAGCTCGGTGTTCTTGAGAAAATTTGTGATTTGTGGATAGAACTCGAGGTTTTCAGGAATATAGGCAAAGGCGGTGTTCTGCCTGAAACTAAGATCAAGCGTACGATCAGGAATCATGATATCATTGGAGCTTCCCTCTGTGAAGGCCAATAGCCTGGCAAGTGCCAATTCGCCCTTCCTTGTCTTGTGGAAATGCATTTCGAGAATGGGAAATGCCTTCAGTGATTTATCGCCTTGCTCAGACCACGGCGAGGGTAGAAATCTCATGACGAAACTTGACGTCCGCTTTGTGCTGCCATTCATGTTCTCAACAAGGCGTGAAAGATTTCTGGTTGATGGAACGAACAACTTGCGGGTCTTTGCAGCATCTTGGTTGTCTAATGTAACGGATTTGGTGTGGTCCAAGGTCTCCCCGGCCAAAACCTCGTGCAGGACGTTGCCAACAATTGCAGATGTGAAAATTGTAGGATCACTGTTCCACAAACGGCGTTCGTCTAATTGATATCCCTCTTTCAATCCCATCTTAGATCCTTCAGCCTCTTCGACAGCCAAGTCTTGTTTTGTCTGTTCTTGGGGCTCATTATCCAAGATCAGAGAAGGCTCTGAGGTAGAAGAGAGCTCTTTGCCTTGCTCGTTCCCACTCTCGGTACTGGACGTATCACGTTCGGCTTTCTCGATTGGAGCTTCCCATCGACTCCAACGTCTAAGTCGATTTCGCCATGACATTCCGTAGCGCAGTGGCCATTCAACAACATAAGCAGGGCTCTCTGTTAATTTGAGCCCGTGATTTACAGTTGTACGATCCGCAGCATCCGATGAAGAGAGCAGTACACGCCGCGCAACATCAGCAAGTGTCGAGAGACCAGAACCAGGACTCCGGTCAAGGGAATGGATCTCGAGCTGTTCCTTGTTAGTTTCCCGTGTGCAGATGCTGAATTGTTGAATATCTTACCTCGTTTTCGGATGCCTTCGCCACTTCAGCATTTGTGAGTTTTGTAAGCTCAGCCAGGACAGACTCGCTGAACTCGTCTTTATCCGGACTTTTCAAGGCTAGCTTGCTTCCCGCAGCAAGACGCTTCAGAGGCATCAGCGGGATTTTAATGCGATGCATATTCTCGACAGCGCCACGGATAGCTTTGGCCATTTCTTCAGCTTGCTCCTTAGTAGCAGTGATTCGAATACTACGTCTAGAGCGAAAGGCTTCAATCCTTTCCTCATCGGTTTGAATTAAGCTGTCGCTGATGACTTTGAGCGGAGGATTATCTAGACCTGCAAGATAATCAGCGAGGGCAGATATAGAGATAGAGAGCGCCACATACGAGGGGATATAAGAAGTTCCAGATCTGCACTGTCTAACACAAGTTCGATTTCCCCAACTGAAGAGAGCAATTCCTTTGCCTCAATGTTCCAACATGACCGCATAAGATGCATGACAACCCGCTGCTTCGGTGTGAACGCCTCGGAGACATATCCGCGCAGAGCGCTTTCTTCGAAGTATTCGCCTTGGTCTGAAATGCCGGGCATCCAGGCCGATTGTTCCATTATGAAATTTTCACCTTTTTTGTGGCGCCGTTTCGTGACAGACTTGTCGTTTTCGGTGGCGCGCAGCGCAGCAGTTTCTCCCTCCTCATCTATCTCGGTCTCCATTGACAGCTTCGCCTGCTTCTTTATATTCTGCGCGGCCATCCGTTGCTTCTCGGAATCCTGAATGTAGTCCAGAAGATGTGACATCGTGAAACCTTCACTCAATAGTTTTTCCACTTCCCGAATTTCTTCCCAAGACAGTATGCGCGCCGGCGGCCGAAGGGAATCGATATTCTGATTGACTTCGTCTCGGCCAATCAAGCCCCGCTCGTCGTTGAGCTCAGCCAACATATCCATAGGGTTTGGCGGTTCCGGATATTTGACTTCCTTCCTGATTTCCTTCTGAGTCACGAATCGAATGTCATATCCGTCACGCTTATCCCGCAGGACAATGACTTCCGTTGGTCGCCCCAGGGAGTCAACAGCTACATCTTCAGTTCTTTCCCTCAGGTTGCTTCTGTTGAGTTCACGCAGTCGGAGAGGTTCGATGCCGGCTTTGGCGCCGCTCATATGCCAGCAGCGTTGAAGAAGAGGAGTGTCTCTAGTCGGGCTCCTTTTCCTAAAGGTTAATGGCCGCTCTGTATCATGCTCCTCAACTGTCTCCCATTCCGGATAATTCTCCCGTGCCACCCGTTGCGTCGCATGAAGGTGCAGTTGTCTTAATCCTCCTGGACGCGCAGTCGGCGCAGAAAGTCTCGAGACATTATGAGCAAGTTGTCCAGAAAGGCGCATCTGGCATCTTAAGCAAACTGAGGTGCTCAGCCTCGCCCGTAATATCATGTAGGCGGTTTCGCAAATTGCGATCTGGTTGTCGAATATCTCAAGTTTGCGACCATTTATTTTGTATGGATATTAGTCGGAGGCACGGCGCGAGTTTCGCCGACCATCCTGCCAAGCCAACACATCTTGTCAGGGGTTGATCATAAAACTGGCGTCGGTCTACCTATTCGAACAATTCCAGAAATACTATCCTTAGGATATGATGGAAGGGCATCAAATATTCATCGCCTATATTGAGGTTATATATTATATTGTCATATGATCATATCCTATCATATCACACGTCACGTTCACTGCATCAAAAACTCATGTATCTGAATGATGGACAACTTGATTCCGTGGGTATCAAGAACGCCTTTGCGCCCTGTACACCATGCAATGTCCTTATAATCACTTATTCCTGCCATTGAAAACCGAACTTATTCTCGACCGAATGTCTCCTCATATCGTATCATGGATCATAAACATGTCGTGTTGCGTCATAGTGAAAATCAAATAAACTGAACCTTCTGACACACCATGACCAGTATTTGATGTGAAGTTCCTCCTCATGCATGTTCCTAGCCTCTCTGGACGTCGTGTGGTAGTAAAGATCAAATAAACCGGAACCATCTGACAAACAATGACCAGAACTCGATGTGAAGTTGCTCCTCATGCATGTTCCTAGCCTCTCTGAGAAAGCTCCGAGAGCATCTTGCGCAGAATGACCTCAGGATCGCCGTTCTTGCTCTGAATGGCATTCTCAAAGATCTTGGCCTCCTCTGCCGGCATCTGCTCGAGTCTCCATTTGGCGTAGTTCTCGCGATGAAGAACGACCGCCTGACGGACTTCTGCGCGGTTGCGCATCCGATCCAGGTTCAACTTGGTCTTGCTGATGGTCTCTTTGGCGATCGTCTTCTTCAGAGTGACCTCGTCGACATGGAGATCATACCAGCCACCATGGTTGATGCATTTGACCTTCGTGCAGATACCCTTGTGGTCAGTCTTCTCCATCTCGACAGTACCAGTGACATCCTCCTCGATGATGCCAGTCTCGAAGGCTTTAACACCCTCTGGGGAATTCTTGAATGCCTCGAGCCACTGATCATCACATTGGAGACGTGGATCGTAACCACAGACGACATTGGCCGGCTTCTTTCCAGACTTGGTTGGCTTTGGGGCAGTCTGCGCAATGTTATTCTCCTTGGAATACTCCTCAACGATCTTGTCGGATCGCTTCTTAACCATGCTGAGAAGTTTCCATCTATCCTCTTGCAGCAACCACTGGGCCTCGGCGTCAGCGATCTTGGCCTTGCCCTCGCGGCGACGGGTGCGCTCCGCCTTGTTGTACCACTCGGTCTCCTTGAAGGTTGCGGCAACTTCCTGGCGATTGAGCTCGGCGGCGTCTGGGTTATCAACCGCAGCTGCAGCATCAATGAGGTTAAGACCTTGGTTGTCATTGTTGACATCCTCAGTCGTGTTGGCGTTGTTACCGACCTTCGAAGTAGAAGCATCTTGTCCCGATCCAGAGCCTTTGGACTTGGCCTTGGCATTCTTGGGAGCAGCAGCATTTTGAGCCACCTGCTTTTGACCGGAAGCCATCGCGGTAGTAGAGCCCTTTGCATTGGGAACTCCCGAAGCTGGCTTGGTTGGCGCAGGAGTGGAAGACTTTGAACCAGATGGCCCAGAAGCCGAAGAGTTGCTCGATTGGCCAATTGAAGAAGAGGCGGAGCCAAGTGGCAACGTAGGCTGCAGACCCAAGGTCCTAAATTGGCCTCTGGGAGTCTGCTTCAGAATAGCTCTCGCCTCGGCCGCCGTCAAAGGACCGCCTGGTGTCTTCGTCTTGGGCATGTTTTCGACAATTCGCTTCATGAACAGATTTCTGTGCGCAATCGAGCAGTACTTGGATGCCTTGCCAGTAGTGGGGTTGATAAGATATGGCTTATTGCAGGTAAGAAGACGGCAGATGCGCTTGTAAGTAGTGACCTTTCCTGGCTCGGTGCAATTGTGGCAAATGAACTTATCAATCAAATGCTGCTCCTCAGCAGAGATGGAGATACAGTCGCTGTGGAACCAGTCACCACAGCCTCCATCACAGCCAATCATCTTGCGTCCATCGTCATTGGATTGACAGACACAATACTTCCTAGACTGCGTGGGACCTTTGCCCTTGTTCTTTGGGGGTTGCATGGTGTGACCTGATGGGGTTGCAGCGGCGTCTTTGTTGTTATCGACGTTTGGAGCCATGATGTTGGAAGGTGTAGAGGAAGAAGGAGTGGAAGAAGAAGGTTTAGAAGAGGAAGAAGGCTGGCTTGCTGAGATCGGAGGGTTGTGGTTCGGGTGAATAACAGCAGGCGAGATTTGCTGTCCTGCACCTCGACCTACACCTACACCAGCTCCTTGGGCAGCACCAGGAGCTGCAATTGCGCCAACTGGAAGTCCTGGGTCACGAGACGTTGGCTCGGTGAGTGGGAGATAATGCTGGATTGGTCGCTGAGGTTGATTCTGCAGGGTCTTCTTATACAGCTTCTCCTCGGCACGCTCTCTGGCCTTGTGCGTGTACTTGGTGATATTTGCAGCAATATCCTTGGCACCGCCAAAGAAGCGGTAGAACTCCGAGTGGGAAGCGTTGGCAGCCTTATTCCAATCGTCTAAAGCGACGCCAACTGGTCTTGGAAACAAAGCTCTCGGCGTGGACGTCTCCCTGGCGGCAAGCTGTCTGTTGAAGTCGGCCTCGGTGTACTGGACGCCGTATGGCGAGGTGTAGTTGAAGGCGGCGAAGCTTGCAGGGGGGTTCGAGATGCCGGTAGAGGCCCAGTCTGTCTGACGTGCCTGAGAATCCTCGGCGGCAGATGCAGATGTGGGCGCCATCACGAAAGCGATCGAAGTCTCGGCGCTGCCCTGGCGAGAATGTGGTCCGTGCGTAGCGTAGCGACTGGCAGCGTCGCACTAGGCCTCGCGTAATTAGCGCCATTTCCTTATCAACAAGCGGGCTGTAGATATCATACCTTGATAGATGTGGATGCGGGGAGTCCGAGTGGATTTAGGGTCTTGATGAAAGGAGGGAAAAGGGAAAAATACAATATCACAAAGATCGATCTACAATTGTGCGCAGCCCTAAGGTACTTTTAGGATCTTAGCGCCATACGAAGCGAAGCGAAGCGAGCATGTAGGAAGTACTTCGAGAGCTATCAAAGCTAGGGATGGATACATTGTCCCTTTATAGAAAACACATTATATTAGAATATACAGTCTTGATCTCATAGTCTTGATCTCATAGTCTTTATAGTCTTTAAGCTCTTCATAGCCTTTGTGCTATAGAATAGTTATGCTTGTTACGCTACAGCCGTATGATACTTTTAGGCATGGAGAATAAGAATGAAGAAATGTCTCTATGGACTCATAGCACACCTCATCTGCTATGGAATATCTTGTTACTAACAGTAGCACCTCTATCTTATTCTCGCATATAGAGCCATTACATGCCGAGAATCTATGTCCTAGTGTCCCTAAGGTTCTTATGTGCTTTCTTTGTTCTGCCACTCATTGTCATGGTTTCCCTACTCTGTACATATCTACCTCCTTTCGGAATGCGGCCCCACTCACAAAGTAGGTGTTGCAGGCACATGGGAATCACTAAAATGCGATGTGCAATCGCCATGTCAGGTACCTGATTGACATAACGGGGTACAACCCTGCTAGAGTGCGGCTAAGCCCCTCCCTAACCTGTTCTTTTGATTAACTGCAGATTTAGGAATGGAAGTAATCAGCCTCACAAAAAAAATCCTTGGTCTGTATATATTTTCGCCTTAGGTGGGTACTTGTCATTATGCATCGTTATAATATGAGTATCTACCTTACCAACTTCATACACAGAAGTAATTAATTAAGGTAACTCTTATATTATAGACACTGCTTTACTTTAAGATCTAGTGTGTGCATGTGTACTTTCTGTCTACACGTGTTTGTTTCCCTGTATAATTATGCTGCACTGCCTGATGGTCTCTCCTTTCGCTATATTTACCTTGCATGTGTACATACATGTTTTGCATATGTCAAGTTATGCTTTCACCCTGTGGTCTCATGGTAGTTAAACTCCTGTATTAAAGTAATATTCAACCTCTAACACTTATACTCCTCTAGGATCATTACATATTAGCAGTATCCGGTCACAATCACAGGTCATTATTAGTTAGACAACATGGTGCGATTAGGCTCATCCAACAAGACCACAATACAGTGGCATACATGCAACAAGAACTTCTCATTTAAATGCCAAACGAATTCATTGGTATCCAGGCTTGCTTCAAAATCAGGAAAACGCTACCGAAAATGCTCATCTATATACATCAATATCCCACAACTTTAATTTCCTTCTGCACTCGCTCTGGCAGCTCCTCAAGCTTCACCAGTCCCAATCCCACACAATCACCCCAGAAGAACATTGCCCGCTCCTGAGCATAACCCAAATAATCAAACTCATCGTCATCCTCCACAGTGTCCTCTTCAGCTTGGGCGGTCACTGCTGACTCCGCAACACCCACATGCTTAGGAGAGTTAGAACGAGACGTCTTCCCTGGCATAGGAATCCCAGAAGAACCATCGGGGCTTGAAGAATCAGTCACAGCAGATGCAGCGTCGAATGCATCCAGTTCCGGGATATTATACTGCACAATGCCCCACGCTACCCACTGTGCAGAATTGGCAATGCGCCAAAGTCTCGTCTCAGCCATGAGCATCTCGACCTGCTTTTCCACCTCTTTTACTCTCCTTTCCTCCTCCTCCTGATAATTGCTTGCACCTGCTGGAGTTCGGGAATCAAGCATGAATGCTGAGATTCCAGCGCCGCTTGGCCCTGCGCTGGGCATAGTTTTAGGTGTGGCGCTTGCAGATGCGGTGAATTGAGGTCGGTGGTTGAGGTAGGCTCGGATGAAGGTACGTTGTTCCTCTGGAGTTGGGTATACTTTGGTGTTGCAGCCATGAGGCTTTGCTGGATCATGGTAATTGTAACACCATTCCGTGAAATGATTTGCGAATTCGAGACCACGGGTGTTTGCTGATGCATATTCGAAGTCAATGACAACGAGTTGCTTGTGGGTGTTCGCTGGAAGCAGGAGCGGAGACTCTGTTGTAGGCAGTAGACGGAGAATGTTACCATATTGGGTCTGACAAAGGCTATTAGCACACGCCTGACGGCCAAACTGAAAAGAAGTCGGCAATACGTACATCATTATGTGCGAAGAGTAGCTCTTCTCGCAGTCCTGAGACGTCTCCATACTTATCATTCAGCCATGTTCGGTATGTCTCAACCGTGCGTCTGAACACAGGCCATTCAACGCCACAAACTAATCCTCGTCGTTTCCACGACTCAGACTTGGAGGTTGCTGGTCCAGAGCCTTCGCTCGATATCTGACCATCAAGAAAGCTTATCACATGCTCGCATCTCTCAACCCATTTATCCCAGTTGCGCCATACAAAGGGTCCCTCGTCGCGCTCTCGCTCAAGGAGTTCGATCCCATCATGTAGTTCGCGCATTCTTTTTGCAATCTGCTTTGATGTTTCCAGCACACGAAGATCAGCTGCGGTGAGGGTAGTAGACGCAAAATATTCCTCGAAACGGCCATTGCGAAAAGTCCCTAGAAGACGAGGACCAATCTTTTTGCGAGCCAGACGCTGCAATATTCCCAACTCGGCCTCGCGATCGATTAGATGCTCGACTTGAGGACCGTAGATGCGAAGCAAGAGCTTTGCAGGCAGTGGCTTTGGCTTAGTGGCGCCGGAGTCCTGCGGAGCTGACATGCTTTTGGGAGGTGAGACTACGTAGACAGCGTTTGTGAGAGCACCACTAAGTCGTTCCACTTCGATGTTCGCACCATTTTCGAGAGGCACACGACGCCATCCCTTTAGGCATAATGTGTGCGCTAGACGCAATATCTCAGACTTAAACGTTATCCAGGCATTGGCTTCCTTCTCTGAACGCTTTCCAGATGCAGCAAGATTAAGATCTGACGCCGCAGCACCGCCTGTGTAGCCGAGGGTTTTTGAATTGTCGAGGACCACATCGCAGCTCGGGACTATCACATCGCCATCAAAGTACTCAGTATCGGACGAAGCATTCCGGGACAATCGCCGAGAAGATGGCCGCTTTCTTGAACTATACGAAGGTCTGCGCGGCCCCAATTTGGGACTGGCTGTAGGAGTATGTCGAGGACTCGAAATCACCATATTAGCTTCCAAGATTCGTTGAAGATCTTCCAACGAGATTGTGCTTGAAACCGAATCCTCAGAATCCCTTCGAGACATTGTAGATATTTCATTTTGGTCCTCTTCGGCCAAGCGTGCGAGGCTCTTTTGCTTCTTCGCCTTTCGAGAAGCTTTCTTTGCTTTCTGGACTTGCAACCATTCCGATACCTGGCTAAGTAATTTTTCATATTGCTGGTGAGACTTTCGTTGGGGATTATGATGCGGCTTGTGGAATGCATCTCCTGGGCGGCCCATGGCAGCTCCAGGAAGGTCGTCGAAGCTGGTCTGGCTGATGAGGGTTACCTTCGAGGAATTGTGCGACGACGGAATCGGACGGCCTGTTAGTCGTTTTCCTATTCCGGCTGAGAACTGCTTGGTAGGCTGAGCATCGAGTGGCTGTATGGTGGGAGAAATGTTTTCGGGCTCTGCTATAGATACAACTTTACGAAACGAGTATCAGTATTTGTATTTCCCTTGAAAGTGAAAGACGAAAAGTGCGGTACTATCCAGCTCGGCCATATCTTGTCTCTCGAATCCTTTCATTGCTCTATGAAATCATTCGTCTCCGACTTGCCCCATGGCAGTCTTATCTACAGACAGCCCACGTACCTTTAGAAGGACCGCTCTTGGGGCTCATCCCACCCTCAATTCTCTTTCCATCTCCGTCGCCCCTGATAGCCATCACCATCGCGGGCCTCAGGGGCTGTTGAACTTCATTGGTGGTGTCGGTTCCTCTTCTGTCTCCGACCTGCGAAGTTGACTGATCATCTGCCATCCTGCAATGCCCACCTTATTATTATATGTTCCCAAAGACACAAACGGATCACAGAATTAGAGAGACCAGAGCAATCGCAGGTGCCCCGAGTGCTGCGAGCCGTAGATCTCGTCGTGAATATGTACCTGTTATTGAATTCAGATTTGTCGGTTATCGCGTGCGCAGTTGGAGCTATCGCCGTGATTGAGATCCACTTCTTGCTTGGTCTCGTCGCCAGAGTTTACAGCCTCGTGTGTTACTGTGCTGTTTTATCTTTCCGTGTTCCTTCGTTTCGCTTTCCAAAGATTGCGCTTCGATGAGTTTCAGTTTCCTTAAAAATGACCTAAGAATCCGATGATCTTCTCTCTCCTGGAACCTGATCATAGGAAGGCAGAGCGTGTTTGAAGATGGTCGGTCGAGGGTCGAGTCCAGAAGTTGAGGTTCACATGTGGCAGTCAGTCCCATGTGGGGGGTGGGGTGGCTAGAGCGAGACACACTACACTCGCTGTACCTGGGCAGATCCCGGAAAAGATTAGGTACCTAGCTTATCGCTCGATTCATGATTGCTGCATATGCATGTACTATCGTACTACGCATATCTTAACAAACAATAAACATGGCGGACCATTGTAATGAATGGACCTACTCTATGGTCTTACCATTTCCTACATGCTGCTTCTCTTAACGTTTCGGGTCTAAAGAGTATGTTCTGCTTCAGTTGCACGGATATTCATTCCTGTGCTTGTAAAAAATCTACAGACCTGAAGCACGCACAACGCTTTATTTTTTTTCTACACCATTCCGAGACGGAAGGAACAAAATAACCGCTGTAATAACACGAGCTTGGCAAATATATGTACACAACCTATTGCTTGCGGAGAGCCACTAAAGTCATGAACCTCATCACGAACTTCTTCACGGAGCAAGCGGTTTGGCCCATTCAACAACCTCCAAAGCACACATGACGAGGGCAAGTGTGGACGGCAGGATCCTGTCGTTCTGTTAGCATAATGTTTTCCAAGGGGTTGATGATAATTTCTTGACATACCATATAACATAACTCTGGAACAAGATCTTGCTCATAACGCCCTCATAGACGCCATTGATCTGACAAATTTGAGCCAACTGCAGAGCGCTCGGTGCACCCGTGAGCAAGAAGCAAACAATAACGAAAATAGGATCGTCCACGATGCTAACCGGGACATATTTGGCCACCAAGGCTAGGAATGGGGCCATAATAAGCGTCGGAAGTAGCATGCGACTGATCAGGGAAGCAACGATAAGCTTGGTGCCGATTTTGTTCTCTTCGCTGTCCTCATCAACTGCAGCCTTGGGCAAGGTATTGCGAGCCAAATTAGCACCGAGGACGACAAGGATGAGGGGAACGGCAACTCCTCCGGATTGAGTCACGGCACGGGTGACAGAATTTGCCACAAACGAGCCTTCTTGAAAGAAGAGGCGCTGAAGAGAAGGGATAGAGGCCACAATAACAGCTATCAACATGGCCCAAAGGGGTGGATTCATAAATCCCCACAGGCCATGTAAGAAACGGGCCACGCCTCCATACATCGTCGACAAAGAGCTCCGTAATGGTGAAGGCAAAATATAAAATGCCTTATTGAAGGCTGACCTGACTCCAGATGATATAAAGGATGTGCCACGCTCAAGCTGAAGTATCGCCATGGATATCCATCCCCGGATGCCTGCAGGGATATTATGCTCCTTACGTGGCATGGGAGATCTGATAGTTGGGAAAGAAGTAAGGTTGTTGCTCAGCTGCTCGGCATGCAGGGCTGTCTCATTATCCGGGGTAGACGCAGAGAGCAGCGGCTTTCTCGTGCTGTCATCGTCTTGGTCATCATCATCGGACGAGACATAGTGTGCGTTCGTAACTGGAGTTCTACCACCTGAATCGAACGAAGTCGAAGATTGACTCTCATGCAAATTTTGATCTTTATACATGTCATTCTGCGAGTCGTGTTCTGGTTCTGGATGCAGGCCTTCGATCAAGAGGTCGTTTCCTGTACCCTCTCGGTATCTCCCTTCCTCAATCGCTTCTGCAGCCCTACGCCCAGCATCATCTGCTGGTGCCAACAAAACGTGGTAACCCCAACTCCATCTTACTAGCTGGCCAAGTTGCTGAAAGATAAGGAGATAGAGGATACCTCGTGCAGAGACCTCGTCATCGTTGTCTCCTGGGATTCTATCCCAATGCAAGCCTTTCAACGTCTGTGACAGAGAGATAACCAGAGATATCGGAAGAGAATTCGAGTTACCAAACACTCCCATCGCTGTGACGAAATTTGCCGGGCGCTTCCCAAAGCCGAATGCCTTCGACACACCGACAGAGACCAAGTATGAGACGAGAGTTTGTACGACGAATATGACCGGGATGACTGCAAGATCGGCGAGAGTGTCGGCGGTTAATTGAGAAGCAAGCTTCGTGAAAACTGGAGCATGTCAGTGCTCATCCAATATAACGTTTCGAGATCTGGTGTATGGTGACAACATACTCAAGCAGGGCGTGAATAATGCCACGTTCAAGTTCGCAACAAACTTCTGCTGTTCAGCATCGAACATGCCTTGCCGTGCGATGATATAGCCCGGTAGGCTGACGCAGACAACCTCCATAACCGCCTCAAAAACCAAGAGGATAAGATGGGCGATCGGGGGATGCGAGTCGTGGCTCATCAAGGCAGGCTGCTGAAGGTGGCCGCTGAAGGCCATGTCCGTAAAGGACCTGGCTGCGACGAGAGAGTTGCCATAGTTGCCGGATGCGAGTCGAAATGATGTTGGGATTGTGAAGATGGCCATTAAGGTCCGGAGGCTGGTTGAGCAAGACGGCTCTCAAGTTGAAAGATCTGTGCCGGTCTGCTCTGCTGGGCAATAATGGATGATGTGATGCGACAGTTAGCGAGACCTAAATTCTAGGATGAAAGGGTAGTTGAGGGAGAAGAGGACGAAGTTGAAAGACGACAACAATGGTTTATCATCACCTCATCGCCCAGTCAAGCTTAGTAGTATGGAAGAGGAGGTACATAGGTACAGGTACAGTAGTACGTGTAGTGGTGGCGGGTGGGTGGCGGCCAACGAACCAAGAGGGTCTCGCTGCAGGTGGCTCTGTCGATGCATGTGACTGGCTCTATCGCTCTGTCGCCTTTCTTGGAATCGCTATCTCGACGATAAAGGGTCTTGATAATGTCGTTACGTTCTGAAACAATAGGTGATGCATTCTGATGTTACAAAAGCGCAAGTGCTCAGTAATTCGGTATAGAGTATAGAGTACGGAGGGAGTACAGTACATACAGTGGACGATGAGTTGTTTTTCGACGAACTCGCAACGTGCCCATCCATGGCATACAGCATACAGCATACAGATACGGACATACGGCATACAGCACACGGCATACGGCAGGTACATACTGCTGTGGTACTCCTTGTGGTGGTTAGCCTCGTCGATCGCTGTACATACATACAGTTAGTACCTAAGTACCTCATCAAGGCGACCATGTGAGGCTGTGCTGACATAATTGGCTGTGAAGGTTTGGGACACTTACTTCGTAGGCTTTTGACGGATCGAGTCTCAGATAGTCAGATAGCACTTTACCACTCACTTCTTCTTGTACCAGCCAATCAAAGGAGGTACAAGGATCTGATTACCTAAGAGACACTTAATGTTTCAGGATGATGACGACACCGAGGATTTTGCGTACGAAGTACTGTACAATTGCTTCCGAGGTCCGGCACAGCCACATATGAGTCGGCCAGCCACACGAAATCACATGCAAACAGTGATACATCATCACATGATCTAAGATCTAAGCTTTCAATCACACTTCCAGCACAGAAGCCAGAACTAAAGCTCTACTGTGTAGCTTAGCACAGTACCTACCTAGAGTACCTACCTACAGTACCTACCTACAGTACCTACCTACTCTACCCTCAGTGTCTTCGCCCTGCTCTACTCTACACAGTCCTCTACCTACTCGTAATCCTCCTCTCTCCTCACGAAGAGCATTACTCTGTACTGTCGCCGAGGTAATTTGCCTCCAGCAAGCCGACTACAGGAAAGTGGAGTGGAGTGAGTGGATTCCCTGAGAAGAGTTCTGGTGTTCTGAATCCACAGGAGAGAACGAGCGTTTGCGGCTAGTATTCCGCGGGAGAGACGAGAGACCCTCCCCATCAGCCGCTTCGCCGTCGACTTCCATTACACCTCCGCCTGCGCCTCACCTGTCAAGTCGTGCTTTCGTACCCCGCGAAAAAGCCGATCAACATATTATTTCGTTGCAGTATTTTGCAACGAGTTGAAGCCATCAACCAAACCAACAATCAAACAACCATAACAGTATGTGCTGGTCCCTTGAGAAGCACAAACATTTACCTCATGCGTCTTGCCCTTGGTAGACCGATTCTCAATCCACGAACACAGCAAGACGACCGCATATACCACAGATACCAGGGATACCAGGATACCAGGATACCGCTCATGCCGATACTATAACTGTCGGAACATAGAATGGCTTTTCCAATGAACCCTTTGGTGGATGCCGAGGAGGAGGGGAAATCAGAGGAGAAGGAGGAGGTTGACTATACTGAGACATCTGAGAAGCCGACCAACAGCCAAAAGAATGCATCGAGAGCTGAAGGCACACCTCGAGTTCCCTCTATGCGGTCAATTTCGGATCCTCCTCTTGTCCCATCGATGTCTTCCTCCTCCAATCCGCTGGGAGTTCTGAGCAACGCGCGAAGACCTGCAGCTGCTTCGTCGATGTCGAGTATGATGGCTGGCGGTGGTCTGCCACAAGATATGCAGGCGAAGATGAGGGCCTTCCATCTATCGCGCCAGGGCACACCTCCAGGTGGACGACCTCAAGCCTCACAAGCCTCGCCATATGCCCCCCCAGCCGACTCGTCGGCGGAAGTAGCGGCGGCTAATGTCGCGGGGGGCTTACGATTGCCCATGAATATGCGACCTCAAGTTCCACAGGGATTTTCCTCCGCGCCAGCTGTGCCCCGATCTGCTCAGAAACCATCTTTGAGTGCCCGAAGAAATATGCCAAAGCTTGGTGCATTACCTGGGAGTCCTGGAGCTGCTCCGGGGGCTCCGTTGTTGGATCTTAATAGTGATGCGAACCCTGTCAATAACTGTGCTACTGGTTCAATATTCAACAAGTTCAGCGAGTTCGTGGACACGAAGAACGGCATTCTTCGTTTTGCGGGCAAAGCCGTCATTCATGGTCAAGGTATAGACTTCTCAAGTGGCAGCAACTTCAGCATATCTTTAGATGAGGTGGATATGCTCGATGAATTAGGGAAGGGAAATTACGGGACAGTGTATAAAGTACGACATGCTAGGCCGCGACACCGAAGGGTTGGACTGGGTCTACAGGGGATGAAAGCTCCATCTCCTCCATCTACAGTTGCCTTGCAAGACAACGATGACAGAGATGAGACGTCTCCAGCAGCCAAGGGTACCACAGGCGTCATTATGGCCATGAAAGAAATCCGCCTTGAGCTTGATGAAGCAAAATTCGCTGCTATCATTATGGAACTTGATGTCCTTCACCGTTGTGTCTCGCCGTACATTATCGACTTCTATGGAGCTTTCTTCCAAGAAGGTGCGGTTTATATCTGCATAGAGTTCATGGATGGTGGTTCAATAGACAAGCTCTATGGCGACGGAATACCTGAAAACGTGGTGCGAAAGATCGCGTATGCCACAACCAGAGGTTTAAAGGAGTTGAAAGACGTGCACAATATCATTCATCGTGATGTTAAGCCAACGAATATACTCGTCAACACTCGAGGCCAAGTCAAGATTTGCGATTTCGGTGTCTCAGGAAATCTTGTGGCGAGCATTGCGAAAACGAACATTGGCTGCCAGTCGTATATGGCTCCAGAAAGAATATCTGGAGGAGACAGCGTTGCTCAACCTGGCGCAAATCCCGGCGTAGGAACTTATTCCGTCCAATCTGATATATGGTCACTGGGACTCAGCATCATCGAATGTGCTATGGGAAGATATCCCTACCCGCCTGAGACGTATAATAATATTTTCAGTCAGTTATCGGTAAGAGATGCTCTCACTGCGTGACAAATTGAAATTAACCAGTGCATAGGCAATCGTCGATGGAGAACCACCAGATCTTCCAGAAGAAGGTTATTCAGCACAGGCTCGTGACTTCGTCCGGAGCTGTCTGCACAAAGTGCCTAAGTTGAGGCCGACTTATGCTATGCTTCTCAAGCATCCATGGCTCGCATCGCTGTCGAAACCGAAAACAATTAGTGAGGAGGATGAGGATGAGGATGAGGAGCTCGGCATTGCCAATGATCCTGATGGCAATCCACAACCATCGGGGGAAAATAGCTTCGATCAGGAAGTCGCCGACTGGGTCAAGGCCGCCATGGAGAAGAAAAAGGCTGGCCTTATGGGGACGAGTGTAAAGCCAGCACTTCACGCTGCACCATTCGACAGGATAAGTCCACCTGCAGCGCCATCAGCACATCCTCTCAGCTGAGTCAGGCTATTGCACTCAGTTATGTTTCTTGGGAACATTTCGAGAAACAAACCATGTGGTAGAATTCAGAAGGAGATCTTGCAGGGAAGATGTCTACAAACTGAGGAAGGATGTTCGGACAAGCTTATAACTTCAATCTTTTTAATCTTCTCCTTGGCCTCACAGATACCATGTTTGCGAAAACGAATAGACGGATTGATTAGGAAAATGATGAGATATTCATTGTTATACTGCAACTCTGGCGGTCCGGTGCATCGATGCACAACTGCATAAAACTTTATGTGCTACACCTAGCAAAATTCCCTTTGTTAGGTGACTGGCATACGGCCCCTTGCCGAGTGGTGTTGATATGTGGTGGAAGAAGGTTTGGAGGCTGCACAGCCCTCTGCCGTTAAAGAGCGTGAGCTGAATACCCATAGCTGGTTTATAGGATTACAAAGTAGGCAGTGTGAGTGAAGAAAGAAAGAAAGAAAATATAACTGGCATGGCTTTATGCCCCGTCTGGTCTTGGTTGGGATAAGTGATTTTTGTCTCTGTACAGTGCAAGTTCAGTACTACGTGGAAGTGCATGCGTGTTACTTGACGATCATCACTCAGGTCATTTTTCTCTAAGTCTTTATCATTCTCTGATCTGTTATAATGCTTCTAGGTCCCTTAAGCCCTACCTTTTCCCCCTTTTACCAATTTTGAGATTTGCCTTTTGACAGGGAGGAATTGCTCCCAAATCAACGGGAGCAGTGCCAATCTACATCCCTGATATCCGAAGACTGGCAATAAATCCCACTTCCTGAATCTCCCAACTGTCTTACAATATATTGGACAGGAAAGGTTCCTGTGGGAAATGCAGACGCGTCGCTACGATTTCTCACAATTTTTATGGCACACGCCTCTCCATCATCAACAACAACAATAACTGAACAATCTGGGTATGCCACCACCTCGGACACTAATATTCTATCGTAAGATCACTGATATTTATTACAGTCTCTGAACGCATTGTTGGCAACTGGGTCCTTCTTTCAGTAATCCGATCTATGCTGCTGGAGAAAGACTGGGCCGATATTTCATTTTCGACTCCAGTAACAACTAACGATGCTCTGTTGCTGAGGACTGTTACGATCACTGCTGCCGGCCATGGCCAACGATAAGATCATCATATTAGATGAGGATGAGGAGGAGGTTCAGTTTCTCGGCACAGGTAAGCTTAATCATGATCATATTTATGCTACAATTCGTCTTCGTCTCAATGCTGCCTCCATTTGCTTTAATACTTACGTTTTCAACCGATCTCGTCTAGACTTTAGCTGGATATCAGCTACTCTATTTCCTACACCTTTGTCCGTTCATTTCCAACCGAGTTCATCGAGATTTCAATGGAATACCAACTGATCTGTCATAGTGTTATCTTTAACACCAGAAGCCAAGAAGCAAACCGCATGTCAGCGTCAGTCTGGATACCATTCATCTCCGCTAAAAAGAAAGCTCGACGTCGACGATACACCATTCGCGGGACGTGGCTCGCCCTGCAGCCGTCAAGTTCACAGTCCTCAGGCCCTTAGCAACTCGCAATGGACATTTCAGCAGCGCAGGTCGACTATCATGACTATGGACAGTGTGGAGGAGGTACTTTCCCCTTGCTCTACTCCGTTGAGGGTCAGGAAGTCCAATACGCTCAGCATGGTGGATACGGAAACTGTGACTCGCTCGCCGCTTAACCTAGAGAGGCTCAGCATCGCAAGTGACACTGAGGGATTTCTCACAACAAAGCCAATGTCAGCTGCGGCTACTAAAGTCATCGATTGTGATGAGTGGGAATTTGCCCAACCTGTTCCAGCAACTTCAAAAATGTTTAGCGCTCCATCAAAGAGCCCCTCGACTCTGAGACATCAGTCCTTTATTGATCTAGCAGACGAGGACTCGCCTTTTCCATGGAGCATTAACTTGGATGACTACGATGAGGAAGAGCCATTACCGCAGGTAGTCATTGACTCCGACGAGGAGCCCGAACTTCAGATAATTGGAGGTACTCCACGGCCGAACCGAGGAGCTACGCAATCTATCTCTAGGAGATCATCATCAATCATCCCTCAAAGGAATCCACCAATTGTACCGCCTCTCGAATCAATTCATGAAGTTGTGGTAAACCGCGTCAAGCTCAAGAAAGGCATAACTGTAGAGCTAAAAGACAACGATGATTTTGTTTTGATTACCAACATTGTACGAAATGCTGAGAACGGCAGTGTGACCATTCGAGGTCATCGATTTCTAAGAGCCAGAGATCTCAATGGCCTCCTGCCAAAAACGAAGAATGAGTTATGCTGGATTGTTGACATCGATCTAGATGATCCAAGAGACGCAATGGAACAGAGTCTCTCGGAATTTCCAGTGGATCGTGTATTAAGACTGCGAGAGATGAAAGTGACGAATATGCCTTTCCCTGCTTGTACATACCGTGGCACACAACACTCGGAAGATATTGAAAACGAATGCTCAGTTGCTGCCAGATGGATGTATACGACGATATGGCCGTCAGCAAAGGCGAGACTGAAGAATGAAAACGCGTGCTGCCAGCGAACGCTCCGGCGACTAAATGGAAACGATGCTCTGATCGCCCCTTCGTTCCATGCTAGCGACGTAGATATCCGCAGAGAATACCGCGGACATACACGTCTTGGAGGATCTTATGATCCCACGAATCCGCTACGCCGCCGCGGCATTGTGCGCAATGCGTCCTCTGAGGTGAGTGATGCTGTTCCAACTCTGAACAGAGTATCATTAAAGTCACATCGCTCTTCACGCGGGATTTTTGGACGACAGAGCTTTTCAACTGCTAGTCAGGCTCGATATCGGCCAGAGGACAATGGTGAACCGCTAACTAGCAGGATTGATCTTACCGACGAGCTTCCTAGGTCTGAGAAGGACTCATCACAGACGGACTGGACTCCACAAGCCTCAAAATTTGACTTGATCGATTTAACTACCGTCGAGTTGTGTCTACCCTCGCCATCTGGCACGATCCGAACATCAAGCTCTATAAGCCCAAGGATCAAAAAACGCCAATCAGGCCAAAAGTATACATATGGTGATGCCTGTATGTTTTCCCGATGATATATGCTTCATTTCACTTGTTAATTAGTACCCTACAGTTTGTGGAGCCGGCGGTGCTACTCGCGGTGCTCAGATGGCCGGCCTCAGAGTCGTTTGGGGCTTCGACTTCAATCCTCATGCGTGCCAGACATGGCACCAGAATTTTCCAGACGCTACCTTGTACGAAATGTCTGCTTATGATGTATGCCTCCGAAGTCAGGAGGGCGATTGCTTGCGCTGTGATATTCTTCACATGTCTCCACCTTGTCAGTATTTCTCACCGGCTCACACAATAGCGGGCAAGGACGACGATATGAATTCCGCATCTCTTTTTGCCTGCGGCCAGCTCTTACAGGAAATCAAGCCTCGGATTGTCACACTAGAGCAAACCTTCGGGATCAATCACCTTGAATTCATCAGGTGGTTCAACGCATTGATCAATATGTTCACCACCAATGGCTACTCGCTCAGATGGAAAATATGTTACCTTCAAGATTGGGTGAGACACCTTTGTTCAAATCATTAGCAAGACCTTCTCTGACCGTTAACAGGGACTCCCACAACGCCGCCAGCGTCTTATCATCATTGCCTCTTGTCCTGGCGAGGTTCTTCCAGAAATTCCGGCCTACACTCATTCTAGTTGTCCGACAGCTGGCCTCAAGCCATATACCAGTGTCAGGTCGGCCATAGGTAGTATCCGTCGGGGTGCTCCGGACCATGACCTAGATTCCATGCTCGCGAAACCGTTGAACCACCCTCCTTGGGACGATGGAAGTATAGCCCCGCGGGCTATCACCACACATGGCGGTCAGAACTATCACCCGAGTGGCAAGAGAGGCCTCACAAATCGTGAGTTTGCTGCTCTGCAAGGCTTCCCAATGGAACATACGTTCTCGGAGAAGAACGTCAAGAAACAGATCGGCAACGCGGTACCACCGAGTATTGCTAAAATGATGTTTGAAGCTGTCCGAAAGGCATTGGAGGAGGCTGATGGGGTTGAGAAGGAGGTGCTTGTAATTGATTGAGTTTGGGGGAGAATTTCATGTGCTTCAGGTCTTGGATAATCACGTTGCCTAGCTGTGACATCTCAGATGTATCTAAAGGTGTTCTCTTTTTCAAGGGGGCGCTCAAGGGAAAGTCCTACATATATGGAAGTCCAAAGAGGACTGTAGAATGGAAGCTGTTGCTCAGCAGGGTGATCTATCTCTGATACTTTACACCTACAGAATCCATCCTGTGTGGATACAGTTTCTGTGTCCTCGTTAGGTCTACACCCAAAGGAATGGAGATTGTGATTCATTGTCAGAATGATTCTCGACTTTGTTTGCCATGTGTCATTGTTTGCCATGTGCCACCAACTCGTCCGGATTTGTTCCTTCTCAAGGCCATCATGAGCAGTGTATCTGAGCAATGCGATGCATGCCTTTCTACAGTATCCATGTGATAGAGATGGTTCGAAGTATAGTATGTTTTACCCCATTTTCTTAACATATGATACGAGTTATTTTTATGCCAACCTAAATTCTCATATGGGTTCCAAGGCCATTTCTTATATTTTTGAACGTTTTAACCAACGTTTTAGCCGTGGCTTTTAGGTCTATCTTGTAATGTTTAAATGTATTACATTAAAATCGCTTTTTGATACTGTTGGATAGATGGGGAGAATACTTATATTTTTGATAGACAGTAGAACGAGTGCAATAGATCGCCTGAAAAATCAAATACATGTTCACGTAAATATCCAACAAAGATGATAAATCAGATATCTAGCGGCTTTAGTATGCGCCTAAGATTTGGTTACGGGGCACTTTAATCTTTCCTTTGGAGACTAATAGGACGAGCAGTTGAAAGAAGATGTAGAAGTTTTTTTGCTATGTACTTAAATGGGTTGAGTTTGAAATAATCAGGTTTTGTTTGAAATATCTCCTGTCAATGGAGTTGGTAGAGTTGTTCCTATTAACACAGTATTAGTTAGTGCCAAGTTGACATTTATGGCCTTCTGGTTCAAATTGCCATCAAAATGGTCTTTGAAATATAACTAGTTATGTCAGAGACTAAATTGTTGATATTTGCTGTATCATTGTGGAAAATAAAATGCTAGGTACTTCGATAAGCACAACCCCTTGATATCACGTGATCAAACAAACACACCAAAACGCACGTGGTGATAAGAATAGTTTCATCAACCTTATCGCGAGACGAAAATAATCCTATGTTCCTGGATGTCGACGATCATAACACGAGCCGTCTTCCTCTCCACCTCGCCTTAAACCAGGGATCGACATGCTGACCGATTCTCACGGCCTCTGATACTTCAACTCATCTTTTCGTAAAGAACACAACTCTGCAAACGAAGCTGAACCCCTTCAACAAACACCTGCCAAACCAGGCCGAGCACAACCACACCCACCCCATCCCCTCGGCTCAAACCACAAGCATGGCGACCAGTGACTCCCAATCGACCCTCAGCTTCCCCCGCGAGACGTTCGCCAAACTCTCACCCCACTCCTACCTCCTCGCGCACCTCCAACCCTCCTCACCCTCTTCCGCCCCCCTCCGCGCCAACTCCCGCTCGCCCACCCAACCCCGCCAGCCACACATCCACACCGGCTCCCTCACCCACGCCTGCGGCAGCGCCGTTGTCCGCATCGGCGACACAACGGTCGTGTGCGGCGTGCGCGGCGAAATCCTCCTCGCCTCCGACGCAGCCGGCTACCGCTCCACCTCCACCGCAGCCTCGGTCACGCAAAGCGAGGCGCAGGCGCTCGACCTGCTCGTCCCGAACGTCGAGCTCGCAACGGGATGTGCGCCGGCGTTCCTGCCCGGCATGCCGCCCAGCAAGCGCGCGCAGGAGCTCGTGAGCAGGATATACGCACTGCTTCACGCGAGCGCGGTGGTGGATAGCGAGGAGTTGAGGATCTGGGGCCCACGCGCCGCGGATGAGGAGGAGGAGAATGAGGAGACGGTGTTGGAGGTCAAGGCATTTTGGACACTGTATATTGATATTTTGTTCATTTCGCTGGATGGGAATCCGTTTGATGTCGCCTGGGCGAGTGTCATCGGGGCATTGAAGGATGTGCAACTGCCCAAGGCGACGTGGGATGCTGATAGCGGTGCGGTGGTGTGCTCGGACAGTGTGGAGGAAGCGAAGTGGCTCAGTTTGAGAGGATTGCCGATTGCGGTCGGCTTTGCAGTATTCAAAGTGAATGAAAATATGGCGAATCAGGGCGTCAATGGGAAGCGTTGGTTGCTGATGGACCCCGATTCGTTTGAGGAGGATCTATGTGATGAAACGGTGACGGTATTATTGGATTGCGCTGAAGGCAAGACGAAGGTTCTGGGCATTGAGAAAGTGGGAGGAACGGTTGTTGGGAGGAGCGAGATGAGAGAATTGGTTACGATGGCGGAGACGAGATGGGAGCAGTGGAACAACCTGTTTAAAGGTTGAATGAAGTCGGTCCATAATTCAGTGGGGGGGAAGGCCTCGCGAGGCTTGCAGCCTCATTCGATGCGCCAATATCGCCAGGATGGCGTTTATGAAAAGACTCCAGCCGAGAAGACTCGTATTTTGATAAATATGAATGGGCTGGTGCTGACTGAGGTCTTAAAGGACCAGACAAAAAATCAGCGCCGCATAAATGGCCCATTTATGGGTGAATGGCTCTGCGGCGACAGATTGGTCTCCGAAGACTTATGGATGGGTGATAATGAAGATATTGCTCGAGTCTAGCATGGCAAACAATATTGAACTAGTCACCACAAAGTTGGAGAAGGGACGACGTGCAATTGCGAGATATCTCTCATCATAGACAGATATGTTTGTATTACGGATTAGACTGGACTTAAAAGCTTGTCAACTGCCCACTTGACGTTCAAGCTTCTGATATCCGAGTAATGTTGTCCAACACCTGTGATATAAATCAGTATACATGAGCACGAAAAGTCTGAATTGTTACATACCAATGAATAGTACTGGTGTCCCTGATGCGTGCACCATGGAAACAAGTGTACCTATCTGCAAAATATTAGCACTGTATACCTTGTGCTAAGAAAAGCAGACTCACCATATCGCCGACAGTATCACACTTGGAAATGATGAAACCATCCAACTTCCTTGCACTACCGAATGCAGCATTGAAATTCCTTGCTTGAGCAACAGAATCGGTACCCACCAAAGCCTCGCCCACCATCAGAAGCTTATCTGGCTTCGCAAACTTCGCAAACTTCTCCAACGACGACATCAAGCGCTGGTCATTGTGCCGTCTCCCAGCAGTATCGATCAGGACCACGTCAAACTTCTCATCCGCAGCAAAAGCAATAGCATCCTTCGCAACGGCTGCTGCATCCTTGCCGTATCCCTTCTGGTAGAGTTCAACCTGGCCACCTTCTCTTGCACTGAGTTCTTTTAAGTTGCGCACGTGAACGGCGAGCTGTTCCACGGCGCCGGAACGGAAGGTATCGCATGCAACGACCAGGACTTTGTACTTATTTTGTAGCAGGAAAAAGCATATTTTGGAGAGATTGGTAGACTTGCCCACACCATTGACGCCAACTATGGAGATGACGTATGGGCGAGGCTTTTGTAATGAGAGCGATGAAGGCGACGTTACGGCATCGATTTCGCGGAGAAGATCGAGCGACGTGGTAGGTGTCAGAATCTTTCTAAGTGATGCCTCCATGGCAGTACGGATTCTTGCTTCGGTGCCTGAATACAGTCAATATAGGCCTTCTCCATTTCTTAAAAGGACTCACTTTCAAAGCTCCCAGTTTTGACTCCAATAAGTTCTCTCTCGACGCCCTCGCATAGCCTAAGCGCGGCTTCGCGAGCAACGTTCTTCTTCAGAAGATGCTCTTCCATTCCCTTCATCGCCTTGTCAAGTTCCGCTTTTGTTAAGGTCTTGCCTCCCACAACATTCCTAAACAATCCGCCAATAGCGCTGAGACCTGAACCGACGATACCAGATGGCGCAGCTGATGAATCTGCCTTTTTCAAGTCTGCCGAAGACAAAATGGAATGAACCTGATCGTCCAGGTCTTTCAACACAAACTGGCCCTTCCCAGTCCTAGAGCCCCAGGATGCCTGGTCCACAGCTTCCATTGCTCCAGGAAGAACGCTGCCGCCAGTCTCTTTGTCGCTTGTAGCATCAGGTTCGTTGATGGAGTAATCCAATGGGGTATCACTATCCTCATCGGCCAGACCATCAGCATCCCACCTGCGACCTTTCTTCACACCAGAGTTCTTCGCCCCTTTGCCTTTTCTCGACTTCTCATCGCCAGAGGATGCATGTGCTGATAACGTGTTCGTTACTTTGCGTGCTCTTCTTGATACCTTTCCTCCCGGACCAGCCTTGGCTGTAAGTACATGAGTCGACGGGGTTGTAGGCCGTGAAGTATCAGGCGTTGGAATCGGTGTGGATTCATTCGACGTCAAGTAGGTATTCTTTGACTGGCCTCGAGACAGAAGTCCAGGAATAGGCGGTGGCTCATCATCTAACGAGCTTTCCGATGCTGGATCCAGATGAATCGGAGCCGTTGATATTGGCCTTTCGCTGGGTGGGGTTGGCGCACTGCCTTCTAACTCCCGAAGCTGCTGGTCGAAGTAATCGTCGAAGTTACATTGCACAAGGGTAGTGTGAGGCTTCCTAAGCTGATCGCCATAAAGATCAACAAATAAAGTCTTGATGTTGTCGACGAGTTTGTCAATCCATGAAAGATGTAGAAGAGACCTGTACACAGCCTGGTGGGGTCTAGTTAGAACACATATATGGGTATGCACAACGTGGAGAGAACGCACGACAAATATTATATTCAGCTCCTTCACAGTGGTCCATTTCAAAGTGTGTTGACCATATTTGTAAGGAGGATTCTGAGCTGCTGAGATGTCGTCTGATGCAGGTGCTCCTGGAAGTGACCTTTCCTCAATGAAGACGTTGGTGATAAGACTGTTTATGAGAGAGGGGCTGATTGGAGCATGTGATCTTGACCACAGCACGACGCCGGAAGTTGTGAGGATCTCAAAGGCATCCAACATGATGAGTTAGGTATGAAAGGGGTATGTATAATCGGCGTTGAACCCTTTCGCATGGATGCGCATGCGGAGAAATGTGTGGAGTATAGAGAGCACTCTGGTGTGGAGCAGCATCTTGCCACACATCACACATGCTCCAGACCCAATATGACGTGAAGGCGGTGGCAGAATTGCTCCTAATCAGGATAAGCTCTCCTGAACCAGCCACGAACACATTTCACCAGACAAGCCTCACAAACCTCATAAACATCACTTCCAAGGAGCCTCCGTGACCGTTTTAACAGACCTTCTTGACTGAGGGAACTCCCCCCCGACAACTTCTTCTGCTTCTTCCCCCTACATAAGTAACGATGCAGCGACCTACATATGGGCAGCCTCCGCCTCCCAACTCCCCGCCTCTGCACCATCCAGTTCCCCAGCATGTTTCGACCGTGCCACAACTGCGATCACCTCCCCCACCAGTCCCGCAACAACACTCAGGATATGGCAATCCCTACCAGCAGCAATCCGGACCTGCAGCTACAGCATCCAGTCATGCCTTCGGCGCCTATGGAGGATTTATGAATGATCAGACAGCTCAGATGGGATTTCAGGTTGGACAGACGGCGTTAAAGCATGGACAAGAATATGTAGAGCAGAATGTGAGGAAGACGCCGAGAGTCCTCTTTCATCTTGCAGGAGCTAATTCAGCGCAGTTCAATCGATACATCAATGTTTCCGCTCTCAAGCACTACTTCAATGTCTCAAATTCGTACGTTGTCAACAAACTATTTCTGGTCCTCTTCCCATGGCGGCATAAGCCATGGTTTCGAAAGCAAACTATTGGACCAAATGGTCAAGAGGGATGGTTTCTGCCTCCCAGGGAGGATCTCAATAGTCCAGACATGTATATCCCTGGTAAGATGAAACCGTAGCCAGATAAGCACATCTGCTAATATCTTCGCAGTCATGGCTTTCGTTACGTACATTCTGCTGTCTACGGTTCTTGCAGGCCTGCGGGGTGCTTTTCAGCCGGAGTTATTGGGCTACACAGCGACGACAGCCTTTGTCATTGTCATTGTCGAGATCATGTTCATTAAACTTGGATGCTACGTGCTCTCGATATCTAACGAGTCCCAAGTGCTCGATTTGTTGGCATACTCAGGATATAAGTTTGTCGGGATCATCGTCACACTTATTGTCAGCGAGATAATAAACAGAGGCCAAGGTACGGGAGGATGGGCTGGGTGGACCATATTTGGGTACACATTCTTGGCAAACGCGTTCTTTCTGGTAAGTCATCTTCGAAACACGAATTACACTTTCTGACCACAGCGTAGTTGCGCTCTCTCAAATATGTCCTCCTTCCTGAAAACTCTGCGGACAATGCTAGGAGTGCTATGCATACCGTCGCACGATCGCAGAGGAACCAACGCACACAGTTTTTGTTTTTCTACTCTTACATCGTACAGTTCGGCTGTATGTGGGCACTTAGCCGGCCTTAGCTTTGGCGGACGGTGATTTCTGTCGATATGGCATCGAGGAATTGGCATTGTTTAAGATTGGGAGAAGCCTGATGATGGAAGATATGGAATGGAAGACTTGATGCCGGTGGTTCAGGCTCCTCTTTTGTACTATAGATCGCACGATTCCGCGAAACTTGACGAAAATAATGATAGACGTTTACATATGTTGAAAGAGCAGTTGCGGCTGGACTGGGACAGCGTTTTGAGGACGATGAGGACCGTGGGGACAGTGAAATGAAGTACGGATGCTCCGGACGTATAAAGGAGATCTTTGACGGATGACGGCTGTTAAGGATGCCTGAGTGAGTTGAGCTTGGACCTTAGAAGGACTCCGTATGTACTGTACTGTAAATATCCCGAACAATGGATACTGGAAATTGCCGACGCAGAAAGCCGTGCCGTGACTCTGTTCTGCCTGCTACGACTTCATCCGCCGAAAGCCGCAAGAGGTACCTATGTATATAAGTATGTCAACACCGAATAACGTACATAAAGGTACATTTATGCTGCAATACATACTAAGATGTACCTGTATAGTACATGTCTACAATTTACGCAGATAAGCCGTTACCAATACTACTACCCCGCAGTTGCCAATGAAATCCGGGGTTGTACCTATGTACCGTACCTACACCATCTTAAACCTCGGTCTTAGCCTGCCGTTGAGGGGACGGGGCCCTTGCCTATTGCCGGGACCTTTGAATAATAGAAGAAGGCGACTCTGGCTCAGTAGACATCATTGTCATTAATTATTGTTGTCGGTGATATTCTGAATCTCTGCACGAAGCTTTGTAGAATCTGTTGCGACCCTGTTGCGAATTTATCTGCATCTATCTGTATATCGCTTCGGCGACAGCTCTCCAAATGGCTTTCGGTACGGCTTACTCGCTTCCCCACGTTTTCTCCGCATTATCCATCATCACAATTCCATTTGAGAGACATCTCCGAATCTGCAGACAGTCGCGACGCTGGACGGTGATGGGAATTGACAACAATTCGATCCTTTACTATCATCATGCCAGTGATTGTGATTGTCACGATGCTAACAGCGACTCATAGCCGCGGTCGCAGCAGCAGTGGCTGGCACCACAGCTGCCGCCATGTACATCGACGCCAGAACGGGAATCGCAACCGATGTGAAGTCGATCATAGGCCTAAAGCGTGGTGAGAAGGCGTGGGCGAAGGCCGGTATGTACATCTCCTCAATTCGCGAGTGAGAATCTATCTATATCTGACTCGATGCAGTCCGGGAGAAGAAGACAAGTTTATACTATTTGTGGGAGGACTCCGTCCTGCGAAGAGGAAACGACGAGTGCATCTGGTCTCGCGAAGGATGCTACACTTGGATCCAAGCCCACGATCGTGTTCATCAATATGCTCAGTGGTACTTGGCCCAAGGCGTTAAGCCAGGCGACCTTGTCGCATTTTATCTCCAGAACTCGCCGGACTTCATGTTCGCTTGGTTCGGCTTGTGGGCTATCGGCGCGTCGCCCGCAATGATCAACTATAATCTCGGAGGCAAAGCATTGCTGCACTGTCTCAAGATCAGCGGCGCAAAGTTGATGCTAGTAGATGCGGATCCAGAGCTCCAGGGCAGAATCGACGAGGTCCAGGCCGAGATTGATTCAGATATCGGCATGAGATGTGTGAGTTTCGGCGCAGACCTCAAACGGGAGATATTCAGCTTGCCAGCATTAAGGCCAGGCAACGAATATCGACATGGTGTAAAGGGGAGCGATCCGATGTGTTTACTTTACACGAGGTAAGTTTAAACACAGGCATGCTTACTGGGCGTCACTGACATGCTTGAGTGGTACGACCGGTATGCCCAAGGGCTGCGCTTTCAACATGGACCGGATGTACCAGATATGCATAGTGGTAAATACTTCACCATCCTTCTATATTGTTAGAAGCTAATTCCAGTGCAGCGTGCCACGGGGCTTGCCAGAACCACAGACAAGGATCGATGGTATGATTGCATGCCATTCTACCACGGCACGGGTGGCTGTTCTGCTGTCACTCAACTCACCAGTGGTGTGACGCTCTGCATCGGGAAGAAATTCAGTACTTCCAACTTCTGGACCGAATGCCGCGACTCTCGCGCAACTTGGTTCACATATGTCGGAGAAACAGCCCGATATCTCCTCGCAGCGCCCCCTTCACCACTCGATCGTGAACACAATGTGAAAGCCATGTTTGGCAACGGTCTTCGCCCAGATGTTTGGTTCAAATTCCGTGACCGTTTTGGCATCGTGGAGGTCGTGGAATTCTTCAACTCCACCGAAGGAGTCTTCAGTCTCACCAACATCTGCCGCGGCGACTACCTCGCAACATCCGTCGGTCGTCACGGAATCCTGCTTCGCAAACTCCTTAAAAATGTCTACGTTCCCGTAAAAGTTGACCCACACACAGGCTATATCTGGCGTGATCCAAAGACCGGACTTGCGCAGCGTGAACCCTATGAAGTCGGCGGCGAGATCATCGTTGCTGTTCCAGACGAGAAGGTCTTCCAAGGCTACCACAATAATCCAGATGCGACGAAGAAGAAGTTTGCCCGGGACGTCTTCAAGAAGGGTGATTTGTGGTATCGTTCTGGCGATGCGTTACGCAGAACCGAGGATGGTCGCTGGTTCTTCCTCGACAGACTTGGTGATACATTCCGCTGGAAGGGAGAAAACGTCAGTACTGCTGAGGTATCTGAGGTGATTGGCAAGTTCCCGGGTATCGTTGAGGCAAATGTCTATGGTGTCCAACTCCCAAATCATGATGGACGAGGTCAGTCGCATTTGCTGCAGTCATCACTTTAAGCTTAAACTAACTTTACCAAGCCGGATGCGCGGCAATTTTCATCGACCCTGCCGTTCGGGACAACTTCGATTATAGCGAACTCTTACAGTAAGCAGTTGGATTTTTCGCGAATACAGCGAATCGTCAAAACTAACATGTGGATAGGCACGCACGAACAAAGCTTCCGAAGTATGCAGTCCCTGTCTTCCTCCGCGTCGTCGAGAAGATGACTCCAATCCACAACAACAAGCAAAACAAGGTGCCATTGAGAGACGAGGGCGTCGATCCAGCAAAGGTTCACAAGGCCGACGAGATCGTCTGGGTGAAGCCAGGAGGAGGCGTGACCTACCATCCGTTCACCCAGGACCACTGGGAGGATTTGCAACTGGGCAAGGCGAGACTGTAAACTTTAATGACTTAGATTAGAATAGCAATACGGAGGACATAATCGTTGGTTTTCCACAAACTGTACTCGGGTACAGTTGGTCCCACCGAGCTGAACGACGTAACCGAGTTTGAACCATCCCAGAAGATAGCATTTGTACTGTGAAATATATGGTGTCGCA
>Ga0123337_10000245_pt1 | contig 102699 bp, 80 predicted proteins | sample frozenSSSSmetaG_FD_89792 | JGI IMG/M metagenome (GOLD analysis project Ga0123337, IMG submission 89792) | Glacier valley bacterial and archeal communities from Borup Fiord, Nunavut, Canada, to study Microbial Dark Matter (Phase II) -... | ecosystem: Environmental > Aquatic > Freshwater > Ice >...
CAATTATACCTTGAAACTGAAACCACGAACACCAGAACAACCAAGAAAGAAAAACGAAACCAAAACACAAACTTTAACCTGACACTAGACGGAATAGTGACAACCAAAATCAGGCATAGTCAATCAATCAAGAGGCAAGAATCAAGTCATAAGAATCAAGATTTAACTTGATTTTCTTCCCTAGAGCTTTGGTACTTAGGTTCAGCCTTCTGCCTTACAGTTTACTTTTTAATTTGATTTTCGAAGAGGAAAATGCCATTCTTATTTGCGATTACGATGTCAGGTTTGCCGTCCTTGTTCATGTCTTCTACGGTGATATTCAGCCCAGCGCCCGAGTCATTGTCTATGATATGCTCGCGGAAAAAGGGACCTATCATGGGTGTGAATTCTATATAAAACAAATAAGGAGTATCAGCATCACCAGCGTCATTTCCATTATGCGCCAAGTATCTTTTCCCTGTAATCATCTCCTGATCTCCGTCACCATCCAGATCAGCCATTACCGTGGCATGAGTTTGTGCGGTTAGATTTGTGATTAGATGAGTTTTGAAAGTAGAATCATCTAATTGCTCCTGCCACCATACGCCAAGAGAATGCGCTGATGCACTGACCACATCATTTTTCATATCCCCATTTACATCTAGAATCTGCATGTGCGAAGCTGGTTCGCTGATTAGGACAGGGTGAAAAATCCAGTCGCCAGATTTCTGATTGGCTTTACCTTCAAACCAGCCTTCAGCTATCACTACATCATTGATTTTGTCACCATTGATATCACCAAAGCCAAGACCATGTGAGTAGCGGTCAGTTCCCGGTACATTTTCTCCCGAAAGAGCAAAGCGCTTCCATTTGGTTTCTCCGGGTTTGGTAGGAGCCTGAAGCCATATAATTTGCTTCTTTTCCGGATCTCCGCAAAGTATATCCAGTCGTCCATCTCCGTCTATATCAATGAATCCGGGCGATTCAATTGAAATCCCAACTGAATCAGCAATGATATGCTTTTGCCAATTGTTGCTTTCAGTTTTTGGGTTTTCAAACCAATAGCCGGGAGTTCCGGGATAATCTACTATCACCACATCATCCCATCCATCGAGATTGACATCCATTCCGAGATTCAGGAAGGAATTGCTGTATTCCTTCCTTGGGTCAAATACACGGGATGGAGAGATTTCATGCCGCGTCCAATTGGGTGCTTCAAACCAATAATATCCAGCGACAATATCCATCTGACCATCTTTATTGAGGTCAGCTACCGCTACTCCTTCGGAAAGAAAATCACGGGTAATTACTGTTTTCTTAAAGTCGGACTTATGTTGTTCCTGACTAAAAGCTGGATTTGAAAAGAAGGAAAGAGCCAAAAGGCTAAACAGTCCTGTTCCGGAAATTTTAAAAATTTTACTTTTCATAATGTTGTTTTATTAGGTCTGAGGGTTTTTAAGGTTCTAAAGTGATTTTAGCTAATTGCATTTTCAACTCATGATTGCTGTGAGAATCGGATTCAGCTAATGATTTCTTGAGTTTCTGCAAAGCTGCTGTTGCTTCTGCAGTTTTTAGCTCACTAAGTTTCTGAACGGTGTATTTCAGAATCAATGGATTTGAAGCTTTTTCTGCCAAAACCAAAGCTCGATCAGCATCAAGATCTGCCAAGGGTTCTACTGCATACCAAAACATCAACGGCATATTGTGATCATCCATGTCTTCGGATCGCTGAACCAATGCATCCATCACTTCCCAACGCATAGTAGGTTCCAATCGAAGCATAGCAGAAGTTAAATAGAGTCTTACTAAAGCTGATTGATCATTTTTAGCCATACTGGCGAATTGTGCCAAAGTCTTAGCAGATACCCTTTCATCTTCCACTTCTAGTTGAATTGCCCAGCTTCGGATGTATTCATCAGGATCTGACATCAATTCATTTAGGTCTCTTTCCGAAAGACTATTTGTCACGTGTAAAGTCCATAGCGCTCTTAGCCTGTTTGTCGTTTCTGGATTGCTCGCCAAAATGTTCTTTAGCACAGCCACGGCTTCCGGAGTTGCACCTCGTTCTTGGAGGATGGTTCTAGCTTGGCGGGCATACCATTCATTTTTATGAGTTTGGTAAGTGGCAAGGTCTACGCTGCTGGCTTTGGATAAATCCACTTTTACCCAGACATCATTTTCATGAGAAATCTTAAAAATCCTCCCGAGAGATTTATCATGTACGTCTGGATTAGGGCTGTGACATTGGTTTTGATCATACCAGTCAATGGCGAATACAGAGCCATCTGGGCCATACTTGAAGTTGAGCCATTGAGACCAAGAATCGTTCATCGCCATAAAGTCATCCTGATGTTTCGCCACATAGCCAGATCCATCTCGGGTAAGTTGATCAATATTCAGTCGAGAACCATTGATGTTATTCATGAAGATATTGTCGCGGTATTCTTCGGGCCAGGTATCTCCACCCAAGTAAATCATGGCACCGGCATGTGCATGTCCGCCACCTGCAGATGCTGAGCGGAAGTTGCCGGCATGTGGCCCACGATCGCCTACCCAGTGCACATGATCTGCGATGGTTTTGATGTCATCATAGGTGTAAGGGTTGAAATGTTTTCCGGCTTGTCTTTGGTAGCGAGCTCCCTGAATGACATGATACATATGAGGAATCACACAGACAGTGATGAATGGATGTCCGTAGCTATTGAAATCAATGCCCCAAGGGTTGCTGCTGCCTTCGGCAAAAACTTCAAACTCATGTCTCGTCGGATGATAGCGCCAAACTCCGGCATTGATTTTCGTGCGCTCAGCATCTGTGGATCCGGGCTTGCCTACATTAGAATGGGTGAAAACTCCATGAGTTCCATACAGCCAGCCATCTGGCCCCCATCTCAGATTATTTAGTACCTCGTGTGTATCGTCTGTTCCCCAGCCATCAAGTAGTTTGACCGGTGGGCCTGTAGGTTTATCATTTTCAAAATCTGCAGGGATGAATAAGAGGTAAGGAGCTGCTCCAAGCCATACTCCACCCATTCCGACTTCTATTCCACTGACCAGATTGAGTCCTTCGGCAAATACTTTTCTGGAATCCAAGGTGCCATCACCGTCAGTATCTTCGAAAATTAAGATGCGATCCTTTCCATCACCTTCTGGCGCTGGAGTAGGATAGGTGTGCCCTTCAACTACCCAAAGTCTACCCTTAGGGTCAAGTGTAAAGCTGATTGGTCGGATGATATCCGGTTCGGCGGCTGCTAGTGTGATGGTGAATCCTTCCGGTGGAGTCATGGCTTTGGCAGCTTCGATCCCAGAAAGCCCAGAGTTCAAAACTGGATCCAATGGAGGTAGAATGATAATGTCTTCTTGTTTTAATTCATTGGGAAAGTTTGGACGGCTCGCATAAAACTGGAAATCATCAAAGTTGATATGAGCCCATTTGTCATCTGAGATGTATGGGATTTGGGAGATGCCTGTTTCCTTGTCGATGATTCGGATGAAAATAGTATTGTCTAGATAGGAACTTAAATCCACTACAACTGGCTGTAGCGTGGCGCGACCTTGCCCTGTGGATTTATAAATCACTTCATTCGATTCTGCTAATATCAGTTCTACTCGTGTATCTGCCAAGGCTCCTCCAGAAACCAAAAAACTTGCAAATGGCTGAGTTACCTGAAAAGGAACTGAAGTCAGAGTTCCTGTCAATTTATAATTCTTCGTTCCGCCGCTACTTAGGAAGTCTTTTCCCTCAAAGTTTATCTTATCCTCTTCGCCGTGAACGGGAGAAGGATCAGTAGTGAAAATAGGACTGACAAATGCATCTCCAGAAGCTGTCCAATCCAGAAGCGTGCCTGTTTCGAAATTTAGATTTAGTGGTTTCCCATCCTTCTTTGGTAAGGTTCCAACTATTATGGCTGTGGCTTCATTATCCTTGATTAGTTCAAATTTCCCGACCATACCTGCCGCTCGGTGTCCCGGAATGGAGCAGAAATACGTGTCATCGCTAACAGCAATGAAGGTGATACTTGTTGTTGACCCTTTTTCCAGAATGGTTTCACTTTTGATTCCAAGCTTTTCCATGGCTATATCATGCGTCATGATCTCGCCATTCGTGATGGTAATGGTGACTCGGTCACCTTTTTTCGCCCTAAGGGTAGGATTTCTGGTGCCATCTGGAGCAAAATATCCCAGGATCGTAGCTTGTAATTTGAATTCTATATCTGCAGGAGGATTATTTGGATCTATAGATGTGGCTTTTGAGGAAAAAGAAGTGGCGCATAGAATGACGCAAAAAGCCATTAGTAAGCAATTTTTGATCATGGTGTTTGGGTTGATTGATAAATGAAGTAAATCCTAAATCAATCTATAATCTATTCTTTTTGAGGCAGTTCTTCAATAAAAATATCCTTAAATGCTACTTGAGCTTTTCCACCTCCATGAATTTGCAATCCAATCAAGCCTGATTGGGGAATTGTTTTGTCTTCTTCTGTATAATCTACCGTCTGATGTCCATTGATATAAAGCTGAATTCGTCCATTTTCAGCATGAACTTTATAATCATTCCAGTCATCTACGTTGATCCAAGTTATTACTTGAGCAGAGTCTGGAGCGGTCAAGGTGAGGTTTCTCCGGGATTCGTCATACAAACTCGCCCAATATCCTTTGCCCCAGTCAGCCTGATAGCCCTCCATTTCGTAAGCAGGATTTGTTAAACGTTTGCTGTGAAACTGAACTCCTGAATTAATGAAGCCTTCGTCTCCAGTCAGTTTGATTTTTAAGGTCAGGATGTAATTCTCATAACTTCGGTCGGTGACTAGGAATTCATTAGTTGGCACTGTTTCATCCAAAGAACCACCTACAATCATCCCGTCTTCCACACGCCAGGTATTCACCGTATCTCCTTGCCACCCAGCTAAGCTTTTGCCATCAAAAAGAGAAAGGGGCGCATCCACTGAGCTTTCTCCACAACTCATCAGGATGAATAAAAAAACAGCGAAAATCATATGGATGGCTTTCATATGTATTTGATTGAAATGGAGTTTATGTCCTTATTATATATAGCTGTTACTAATTGATGAAACTTCGAATGTAGCATGTGAAATTTCGAAAAATGAAGACTACAAACCAGCCAAATCCCACTTTTTGATGATCTCTTGGATGAAGGCTGAAACTTTAGCATTTACTTTTTTGAAATACTCATCGGCCTGTGCCTGATCAAAATTTGGATAGCCCTGACCTGCCTTGTAAAGTCCGATTGATGATGGGAACGGACTAGCAGACCATGTTCCAGCAGCAGGATATGCTGTGGTCATCTCAGCACTGTATTTTTCCTTGTGCACCAAAGTTGGATCGATAGCCTGTATGTAGGCAGTTTCGTTTAACCCAGCATGTCCACCGTCTTCATCGAAGACTTCAAATGTGACATCCGAGGCAAAAGACCACCAGTTCAGCACGAGAGTTCTCACGCCGAGCTCATTGGCTACTTCGGCAGCTACTTCTTGAAGGACTTTAGTTTGTCCACCTCCGTGTCCGTTGAGAATGATGATGTTTTTAAAACCATTTTTGGCTAGACCTCTTAGAATATCTCTGATGAAAGGACGATAGGCTTCTTCGGTGATTTGAAATGCTCCTGGAAAAGCTGCCATGCTTCCCGTAATTCCATAATTCAGAGTAGGAGCAATGAGTGCATTGAGATCATTTGCCATATCTCTGGCCATAGCCTCTGGGGCGCTATTATCAGCTCCATTGTTTATTACACCATGAGGTTCTAGTGTTCCGGTGGGTAAAAGCACGGTGGTGATTTTCTCTGGTACGAAGTCTGCAAACTCCATCCAGTTGATTCTATTCATTTCCCGGGTGGTTAATTGTTGGGAGAGAAGAGGCAAGGAAGTCAAAAACGTTAGAGTAAGTAGAATAAGAGGTTTCATTATGTTTGGGTGAATATGGACTTATTGATTAAGATTCAACATTCTCGTTTGAGAAATCGATTTTCTCAAAGCTAAGGATGATTTCAGTTCCTTCGTTTGGTTTACTTTGGATGCTGAAAATCCCTTGGTTTTTCTCTGTAAACTGTCTTACGAGTAGTAATCCCAAGCCGGTTCCTTTTTCCTTATGGGTGCCTTCTGTTGATTTGATTCGAACCAAATTAGAGGAGATTTCTTCCATTTTGTTTTCAGAAATACCTACCCCTTCATCCTTAATATGAAGATTTATAAATCCATTCATCTGATTTACTGAATTCCATAATTTTATTTGACTATTAGGATTGGAGAATTTGATGGAGTTTTGAAGGCAGTTTTGTAAAATAATACGCAAGTGCTGAGGATCTACAAGTATGTGGATATCTTCAGAAATCAATGAAAAATCAATAGTGATATTTTTGGCAATCTTCTGGTAATCCAATTGGTCTACCTGTTCTTTTATAATTACAGAGAGGTTAGTCGGGGTTCTTTTTGTGAGAATTCCATCAAGCTGGGCATGGGACCACCGAAGTAGTTTTCTTAGCATCTCATCTGTATCGGAAACTTGTTTGATAAGAAGTTTCCTGACACTTTTTTGTTCGTCTTCATCTAGCAATCCTTCTTCTTCCAGTTCCAACAGTTCTTTTACAGACTTAATAGGAGCTTTGAGATCATGTGAAAGAATCGAAAATAGTTTGTTCTTTTCTGCATTGATGGCTTCAAGCTTTCCATTTTGGATTTGAATTTCCTTTTGCTTTTCCAGAAGAACTTGGTTTATTTTTTCTTTTTGTTTGATCACTCTTCCATAGAGGATAATCCCTATGATCAGCCCGATTAGGGCTATTATCAGAATGAAAGTAAATTTTTTATTGAATAGAGCATTGCTTTCTGCCAGTTCTTTTTCCTGTAGTAGGTTTTGATTGTCTGAGTTGGTCAAAAGAAGCTGCAGATAGCTGATTTCGGCATTTTTATTTTCATTATATAGGCTGTCCGAATAGGATTTATAAAGTTTGGAATGCTCAAAGGCCTGAACATATTGATCATGGGCTTCATAGATAGTCATCAGTGCTTTAGATAATCTAGCTTTGTCCCAATATCCCCGGGTTTTGTTTACGTAGCCTTTGGCAATATTTGCCAGTTCTAATGCTTTTCTTTGGTTTCCTCTGGCAATTTGTATTTCTGCCAATCCAGTGTAGGCAAATGCTTTTGCCCAATTGCTCAGCTCTCCAGTATAATTCAAAACACGGTTATAATAATCCTCAGACTCTTTCAGTTTTCCCTCATCAAAGTAGATCTTACCGGCTCTATTCAAAGTCATCGTGTAGATCACCCGATCATGATGCTCTTTTAGGTATTCCAAAGCCAAATCAATCGAATGATGGGCCTTTTCAAACTGACCGAGGTCAGACTCTCCTATACTTCTGTTGAAATAATTTTTGCCAACCCCGTAAGTGTCTCCCAGCCCTTTGTTTATCTCAATACAGCGGTCAAAAATTTCAATGGCTCTTTCAAGCTCATTCTGGCTAAGGTAAATAAGCCCCCGTCCGTTGAGGGCATAGCTCAAGCCTGATTCATCTAGGGTTTTGTTGAAAATTTCGCTTGCATTGGAATAATATCTCATAGACCTCACATAGTCACCTTCGACGTAATATAAGGTACCAAACAAGTTGGCTATATTTCCAACTTTATTGTCTTGTTCTAATAGTCGAGCGAGAGAGTCTGCTTGGGTGAGGTAGGCAAATGCACTATCCCATTCTACATATAAATAATATTCACTTTTCTTGATTAGCGAATCTAGAATCGCATCAGATTCCATTTTAGTAGAACTTTTTTGTTGAAAAGTGGTGAAAGCCCAAAGCAGGGAGATCAATAAAAAAGAATGGGACATTAGGTGACGTATAGAAATAAACTGTTTTAAAGGGGTAAGATAATTCACTTGTGATGAATTTATTAAAAAATAACTGTAAATACTTTTTAAAGAGATTACTATTTAAAAGCTAGAAGCATAGTGGCTTACATTCTTTTCTGATTTGGAAAGATTGCTTAATGGTTTCTTGTGATAGTATTTCGAAGCAGTTAGTTTGGAGAAGCGGTTATGTGGAGTATATAAGTGATCACTCATTGCTGATTTTTCACTCTGATCCATTTTTCAACGGCAATAATTATAACCTAATAATTAGGGTAAGTTTTTTAGCTGTACGTGTTTGTTTTATTCCACGCATTATTTTTTTATGTATATCTCCTTTTCTGCCAGGAAAGAGACTAAAGCATCATAGAATTTAGTAAATATTAGCATTTAGGCAACTTCGGTCTCCCGATTGCTATCAGGACCTCATCGGTCTTCCTGCCTTATAAGCAAAGAAATTTTGAGACTGGCATCATTGCGGATAATCATAATTTTTAAGAATTTACATCATCTGAAATAGGTAGATAATTTTTTTTTAAGTGTACTCAATCCAGTCGCTCACTCTACTTCGTAAATCTTTTTCAAATCACCCATTCGAAGCAAATCCCGATAAGTGATTGAATATTTTAAGATGAAAACCAAAACCGGATTATTAACCTAAACACTCAGAAAATGAAAAATGAATTAATTAAGCCCCAGGGACTGGTGAAAAATGCAAACCGCAGACAGTTTCTAAAAACAGGCTCACTTTCAGTAGCCGCCGCCGGACTTTTTTTGGTAGGCTGTAACGACGATGACGACATGATGCCTCCTATGGATGGTGGAGTGAAGCTCGGATCGGGTGATATTGGAATTTTGAATTATGCATATGCATTGGAGCAGTTGGAAGCGGCATTTTATGCTGCCGTACTTACAGGAAGCTATTTCGCTAATGCAAGTGCAGAAGAGAAGACCATCATGGGGGATTTGGAGAAGCATGAAAGAGCTCACAGAGAGTTTTTCAAAGCGGCTTTAGGTGATGCAGCTATTGCTGATCTGGAAGTTAATTTCAGCGCTATTGATTTCAGCAATAGAACATCTGTATTGATGGCCGCTAAGACGTTTGAAGATTTGGGAGTTGCGGCATATAACGGTGCAGGACAATTCATCGAGAATGTAGATTACTTGGTGATTGCCGGTAAAATTGTTTCTGTAGAAGCAAGACATGCTGCTGCGATCAGAGATTTGATCAATCCAGGTTCTGCTGATTTTGCAGGAGATGATTTGATTGATGCAAATGGACTAGAGCGTACGCTAAACTTTACTCAGGTATTGACTGCTGCGAGCGCATATGTCACCACACCAATTGACTTCAGTCAATTGCCTTCATAATCCACCACTTTAAACTACACAAGACATGAACTTATTAAAATTGCTAGATAAAATGTGCCCGGATACCAATAGTCCGGAAGAGAAAGATATGTTTTTCTCCAGAAGAGAGGCTTTCCGCCAGTTTGGAGATATGAGTAAAAAAGTAGCGATGGCTGCTGTACCACTTGGACTTTTGTCGGCTTTGCCAAGAGTGGCAAAGGCAGATACTGCAAGTTTGATCGGCGTATTGAATTTCGCCTTAACCTTGGAGCATTTGGAGTACAGATACTACCAGACTGGTATTGAGTCAGGAGTAATTGATGGAGCAGATGCTGCGATTTTTAACAAAATCAGAGATCATGAATTGGCTCACGTAAACTTCTTGACTGAAGTAATCTCGAATGTGCTAATGGGTACGCCTGTAGCAGAGCCGGAATTTGACTTCACAGCTGGAGGCAACTTCTCTCCATTCACTGATTACCCTACGTTTTTGGCCCTTTCTCAGGCATTTGAAGATACAGGAGTGAGAGCTTACAAAGGCCAGGCAGGTAATGTGATGGAAAATGATGTGGTATTGACTGCTGCGCTTTCGATACATTCTGTGGAGGCAAGACATGCTTCTATGGTAAGAAGATTAAGAACTAAGAAAGGTCAGGATACTGTAAAAGGTTGGATCACTAATGGATCTAACGGAACCCTTCCGGCTGCGACACAAGCAATCTATACGGGCGAAGAAAACGTCACGCATGGGGGTGTAAACGTCGTTAATTTGACTGGCATAGATGCTGGTGCTGTATCCGAAGGATGGGATGAGCCGCTTAGCAAAGATCAAGTGTTAGGAATTGCTTCACTTTTCCTAGCCTAGTAAAAGGTTATTAGTTGGGGTTGAGTGGTTTGATGTCACTTCCGTTTGGAGGTGGCATCTTTTTTTTGATTATTAATCTCCCGCCAAGGCGCAACGGCGCAAAGTTATTTTAATCATTCACTTGGTTACTCAGGTGAAATCTAAGTTCTAGCCTTTATAGTCTTGCTTTTATTGTTATACTGCTTCTCCAGAAGCTGGATTTTACCTGAACTTTCTTGAAAATTTCCCGCAGAAAGACGGAGATAAAATTCGCGGATTTCCGCAGATTTTGTTCCGCTTATCACTTAACATTCACTAACTGACAATATTCACGTTGAAAGGTTATAACTCAATCTTATATAAACTACAGGGCTGCAATCTCGGATATTCCAAGAGGTCGGGATGCTCAAAATCATATTCGTAGGTCATACCAATTTTTTGCATCACACGGACGGAAGCTGCATTCTTAGAAGAAGCTAAAGAGTATACTTTCTTAATCCCTAATTCTTTGGCAAATTCAAGACATCTATTTGCTCCTTCACTGGCAAAACCTTGATTCCAAAACTTTTTCTGGATTCTCCAGCCTATATCCACGCAAGGCGTGAAGGGAGCGATGAAAGATTTTGTGCCTAAGCCTATCATTCCTAAAAACTCCCCACTTTCCAGAATCTCAACAGCAAAATAACAATGACCTCGCTCATCATAGAGTATTGTCATTCTATCCATCAAAGCTTGGGATCCCTTCTTCGATAGAGGATGTTGGAAAAAAGTCATTGTATGTGCATCAGCATTCATGGAAGAGAAAGCAGGTAAATCTGAAGGATGCCAAGTGCGGAAACCGAGTCGCTGACTTTGGAATAAGTAAGGTAAATCCATAGCTGAATTTAATAGTTTCAGAAAATAATTACTTGAATTTTTTGATTTTCAATTTTAGTTTATAGTTTAGTGTAATAATACACTATGACAGTATAACACTATGATCGTTTCAGTCAAAGATTTGAATTTTTCTTACCCTAAAAGGCCAATGCTTTTCGAAGGACTTCAGTGGTCTGTTCCCGAAGGTTCGGTGGTAGGTTTACTTGGTAAAAATGGAGCTGGTAAATCCACCTTGCTTCATTTGCTTTCCGGATTATTGTTTCCTAAAAGTGGGACAATAAACCTTGGGCAACATATTCCAAAAGATAGGAGGCCAGCTTTCTTAGAGGAGATTTTCTTGCTTACAGATGACGTGGCCTATTCAGGAAACATGAGCATTAGCGAATACCAAAAAGTAATGGGTGCTTTTTATCCAGCGTTTGATTCATCCCAGTTTGATCAGATTTTGGCTGACTTTGGGCTGGAAAAGAAAGTCAAACTGAACGAGCTTTCATTGGGAGAGCGAAAGAAGGTTTTTCTTTCCTTTGGACTGAGTACGAATTGCAGGTTTTTGCTTTTCGATGAGCCGACTAACGGGCTGGATATTCCTTCCAAAAGTGTCTTCAGAAAAGTAGTGGCGGGTAATCTCAAGGATGAGCAGACCTTGATAATTTCAACGCACTTGGTAGCGGATGTGGAGAAGTTAATTGATCGGGTTGCGATTTTGAATGAAGGTAAGATTCAGTTGGATGCTGATTTATTGGAACTATCTGACCGCTTACTTTTCAGTTCATCTGCAAATCTTCCTGATGATGCTTTGCATGCTGAGAAGTTTGGGACGGGCTACCAGTTTATCCGGTCTAGAAAAGAACAGGAAGCGCAAACTCCTATCAGTCTGGAACTGCTTTTCAATGCCGTTCTGAACAACAGTCTCAATGAGAATTCGATTCTTCAAACTCTAAATCCCGAAGTCCTATGAATGCTAACTCAATCAGTTTATACCGCTTGAAAAACCTGATTCGATACGAATGGGCACTGGATAAAAGGTTTTATTTGCTAGGAACTCTGGGGATTTTCATGATTTCTTTTGGTCTGTTTTTGACCGTTTGGTTTAATCAATATGTAGGGTTTAAATGGAGGTCTGTGGATTATAATTCAGTCTTTTTCGGAGGATTTGTCTTTTTGTCTGTCTTTGGGGTCAGTCAGAATTTTATTGATTTGAGAGAAAAAGCCTCTTCTATTCGGTATTTGACTTTGCCTGCAAGTACCCTTGAAAAGTACTTAGTCCAAGTCTTTCTTCGGTTACTCTTACCATTGATTATTTATCCTATCATTTTTTGGCTGGGAGCCAATCTTTCAGTTGATATCTATTATTTCATTCAACATTCAATTCTGGAAAAGACTGCACTCCCTGAGATTGAAAAGGTTAAGGTTTTGTATCTATACTGGATTCCAACCTCAACTGTGGATATCGGGTATTGGGGACTTTTTGGGTTAATTCTTTCTATTCCAATAGTGATGTTTATGGGTGGGATTATATTTAAGAAGTGGAGTTTTATAGCAATGCCAGCTTATTTAGCACTTTTAGTACTGTTAATATTTGGAAGTTACTATGCTTTAGGTTGGTTGGTTTACCCGGTAATTAGCAACTCAGTGTGGGATTATGGTATACCAATAGGAAAGCCTGAAGTAATTGAGGGTGTTCCTGTTTTTATTTTGGTCTGCTTTATTTTGGTTTGGACTGCTGTATTTCTACCATTTATTGTCACTTACTTAAAGCTCAAAGAGCGGGAGGTTTAAGATGGAGTTTAACCAATCAAAAAACATCTTCCTCCAGATAAGGGACTGGGTAGCCGACCAGATTCTACAAGGAAAAATTGTAGCCGGAGAGAAGATTCCATCGGTACGGGAGCTAGCTGTGGATATGGAAGTAAACCGAAACACTGTGATGCGAAGTTATGCGCTGATGGAAGAGGAGGGGATCATCGAAAACAAGCGTGGTATTGGCTTTTTCGTTGCTGCTGACGCAAAGAGAAATCTACTCAAAATGCAAAAGCAAACATTTTTAAACGAAGAACTGCCCTCTATACTGCATCAGATAGAAGTGCTCAAACTTAACTCAGAGGATCTACAAATCCTGATTCAAACCATTCAATCCAACGATCATGAAAACCAGTAATAAAATTATCGTTTCCTTTTTGACTTTCGCTTGGCTGAGCATCATGGCTACGCTGTTGATTTCGCATCAATTCGCTGATTATAATAATATTCCAGGAATGCGTAGAGTTGTGAAAACAGTAATTTCACTAGAAGATTTTTCTGTTGTAAAAATAGATAAAGCTGCGGTGTTAAGGATTATTCCTGGAGATAGCGCAAAGATTCGTTACGACGAAATAACTGGAGATGGTTTTAAGCCTGCAAAATTTGATGCAATTCAGAACTATGAGGTGAAAAATGACACTTTATATATCAAAAACATACATCAGGCATCTAATGGTGGGTATACGCTTGAAGTTGTGGACTTGAAGCATCTGATTGTGAATAATGCGACAGAGATTGATTTAGCAGGTTTTAATCAGGATTCTTTAAGAATTTCTGCTACGAATAGTAATGTAACTATTTCTAAGAACTCTGAATTTTCATTTCTGTATCTTAAATCAGAGCCAAAATTCGATCTGACTTTTAAAGCTGTGAAAGAATTTAGCCTGTCACTAACAGAGGATAATTGTAATGTTTTTGGTGAAATCGAGGAGATTTCGGGAACAATAGGGAATTATGCCGGACTTGGTATTCCTAGAAAAACAGAAAAAGTGGATGTTGACACTACGATCAATGGAAAGATACACTATGTATTTAAGTAAGTCTAGGATATTAATCTCTGTAAATTAATCCGCGTTGTCGTTGAAATTTTAAACTACTCAATCATGAAAAATATTTTTGCACTACTGTTTCTACTAACATCTCTGAATTGCTATACTAAGCAAGCTGATAAATTCATTCTGGGAAAAACTGAAACTGGACGTATATAATTGAATAATTCATCAAGTTATTGAGCGTAGTGTACGTCCTTTGAACTTGGCTTCAGCTCAAATTAACCCAATATCTTTTCTGCTGTAATGGGTAAGTCATACACACGCTTACCACAGGCATTATATACTGCATTGGCGATTGCTGCCCCGGTAGGCGGCATGGAAACTTCACCGCCGCCTTCTGCTGCTTCATTGGGGCGATCGATCATAGCTACTTCCACTTCTGGGATATCAGAAAAGCGAAATACAGGGTATTTCCTCCAGTCTGAGCTAGTGATCTTATTGTCTTCAAATGTTACCTCTTCTTTCAGTGTCCAGCTTGCTGCTTGAAGCATGCCACCTTCTATTTGGTTGATGATTCCATCCAGATTGATTATTTCTCCTACGTCTACTGCAGCCCACATTTTTAGGAGTTTGATAGTTCCAGAAGCTCGATCTACGCTCACTTTTGCTGCCGCAGTTGCATAAGCCGTGGTGTTTTTATACCGAGAAAAAGCATAGCCAATCCCTTCTCCTTCCTCCAGTTTTTCGCCATTACACATCTCTTGGATTTTATGGATCACCGCGATGGCTCTTGCATCTTCCAAATGTGCCAAACGGAATTCTAAAGGATCTTTTCCGGCTTTTTCTGCCAATTCATCCATAAAAGATTCAATGGAAAAAATAGTAGTATAAGAGCCCAAGCTTCTCAGAGAAGAAACGCGAAGTGGGCCATTAAAGAAATGAGCGTTCACCTGCATGTTTGGAATGCTATAATAGGGGTCAGCATTTCTGTGTCCACCTCCTAGATATCCTCTGCCTTTTAATTGCACAGGATTCTCCAAATATCTAGTGTCTAAAAGTGTGGCTGGATCATTATCAGGCCGCATGCTATGGGAGTCTGTCCAAACATCTGTTTTCCAGGTTTTGATTTTTCCGTTAGCATCCAAACTTGCCTCCAATTCCATGATCATGGCAGTTCCATAAGGATCCCATGTGTGTTCGTCGTGGCGAGACCACTGTACACGAATGTGTTTTCCGGGATAAGACAAAGCCAGAATTGCAGCATCTGCAGCGGCGTCATCCGCTGTACTATGCCCAAAGCAACCAGCTCCGGGAATAGCAATTACGTGGAGTTTCTCCTGCTCCATTTTCAGCATCGCAGCGATTGCTCGTCGCATGGGGTAAATCCCCTGGCTATGTGACCAGATATGCAGAATTTCCCCATCGTACATCGCAATTCCACAGGCAGGGCCTATTGAGCCATGTTTGAGATAAGGTTTGGTATAACTTGCCTTGAAAGTATCTGTGCCGTTAGGTGTCGTGGTTATATCTCCTTCATTTCGAATGCTCTGAGGCTTTTCGGCAATGGATTTTAGATGAGCGAAAAGGGTTTCTTGCTTAGGAAATGATGGGCTTGGAGTCCATTCAGAATGTTTTCTTAAATATACTTCTGCCTTTACTGCCTGATATTCTCTATCGGTGATTACACCTACAAAACTACCATTTACTACAGTTTTGATGATTCCAGAAATGGCTGTTGAAAGTCCGGAATCGTCAACTTTTACCAATTTAGATTGGTAGCCTGCTGGGCGTAAAACCCGCGCATGAACCATGCCTGGAAATCGTAAGTCCTGAATATAGACCTCTTCTCCCCGAACCATTTTCTCAATATCCTTGCGGGGAATGGCTTTGCCGACGTATCTATAGCCAGATTTTATTTTTAGAGGAACGGGCTTGGTTACCTCCATGTCAATTTGCGCCCCTTCCAGTATCTCTGCAAAATTCAGAGATTGATTGCTTTTTTTGGATTTCACTTTTCCGTTGTAAAGGATCAGATCTTCCTCAGCAATATTCAGTTTTGCACTTGCCAATTCCAATAATTTCTGTCTGGCAGTTGCTGCTGCATAGCGAACCGACATCGCACTGTTCGGGACAGAACTACTTCCAGCAGTATAGCCTTCGTCAGGAGTCACGCCTGTTTCTGCCAGATGTACTTCTACTTGATCCAGCTCCAAGTCCAATTCTTCTGCGGCTACTTGCCGAATTGCTGTTCTGATTCCTTGTCCTAATTCTACTTTTCCGGAAAACACCATCACCCGTCCGTCTTCCAATACGTGTAGCCAAGCGTTTACTTTACTTGCATTCCGCATACTACCAGGCAAATCACCTTCATAATTAACTCTAGCAGCGACTACTGGGTCCTGCTCTCCAAAACAGGAACTGAGCAGAGGGAAGCCCACGCTGATGTAGCCGATGTCTCTGAGGAATTTCCTTCTGGAGGTTTTTGAGAGTTCGATCATTTTCCTGATAGGTTTTTAGAGGCGGTTTTGACCGCTTGGATGATTCGGGTATGTGCACTGCAGCGGCATAGGTTTAACTGCAAAGCATCTCTAATTTCGGAATCATTTGGATTGGGGTTGTCATTTAGCAAACCTACAGAGGCCATTACCATTCCATTCAGGCAATAGCCACACTGGGCTGCCTGCTCTTGGTTAAAAGCGTCCTGAACTGCATGTAGTTTTCCATTCTCGCTAGCCAGCCCTTCCAAGGTTGTGATCTTAGAATCTCCGATTGAAGCAACGGGTCTCATGCAGCTGGTAACAGCACTTCCATCTACCAAAACCATACAAGCACCACATTGAGACAGGCCACAGCCGAACTTCGGCCCGTTAAGTTCTAGGTTATCACGAAGCACATAAAGCAGGGGAGTATCGGGTTCAGTATCAATTACTTTTTGCAAACCATTGATATGAAGGGTGAATTTGGGCATGGACAAATAGGTTGAATTCTAAGATAAGGATTAGAAAAGTTATTTGAGAAAGATGGGCAGAAAAGTAGACGGAATAGTCTTTTAGATCCTTAAGGAATGTGAATAAATTAAAGATTATTGATTCGTTTTGCTGAGAAACACTTGGAGTTGGCTTTGCACAAGTGGATGGTGACAACTAACTGTATTACAGTTAGTTGTTGGTGAGTGAATTGATGATAATTCGCTGGTGAAAAAAGGAGGATGTCTTCAATACTTGCACCACTTTAAAAAAGAAAACCCTAACTATTAATATTTCAAATAGTTAGGGTTTTAATCTGTAGAGAGTGGGGGATTCGAACCCCCGGTACGCGTTGAGGCGTACGACAGTTTAGCAAACTGCTGGTTTAAGCCACTCACCCAACTCTCTAGATATTTTTATTTGGCTTAGTTTTCGTTTTACTGACAAAGCACCCTTTCGGTGTTTCTCTGAATATGTGGCTTATTTCATTGCCATATTCATTTTGTAAAGCGATGCAAATATAAGTCAATTGAATAGATTTTAACAAGTCATTACCAGATAGGAATTCAATGATTAGATCTTTTTGTCTAATAGTCTGAATATCAAATAAAATAATTTGACAGTTAGTTTCTGGAAACATGAAAAATACCTTGTATAGGGTATGTTTTATTGAAAATCTCACTCTAAATTTGATTTTAATTCAAAGCCGGAAACTATGATAATCCAAACAGCTACAGCAAATTTCATGATTGAGAGATGTGAATCTAAAAATGGTTGCATTACAATCCGCTCAAATTCCCAAGAAGAACTCCATAGGTTTTTTGGTTCTTTGGAAATATCTGAATCAAATGATCCATTCTATCCATTTGCTGTCCTAGCTTGTAAGCAGGAATTTGCAAACGCGATGATCATAATGGTGAAAGAAATTGATTATTCTGAGTTCTCTGAATTCAGCTTTCAAACTGCTTAAGAATCCTTTAATTTTTTCAAGTCCATTTACTCTATCCATAGTAAACTGCTGTCTCCGTAACTTAGAAAACGATAATTATTTGCTAGCGCATCCTTGTAAACGCGTCTCCAATCTTCCCCAAGAATAGTAGCAATTAGCAAAATTAGGGTTGAGCCAGGCTGGTGGAAGTTCGTAATCAATCCTTTGACAATTTTAAACTCATATCCTGGGAAAATAAAAATCTCAGTGGTACCCATGATTGTTTGAAGACCTTTTTCTTTCATATGTATAAGTATGGCTTCGTAAGATTTCTGGGCTGAAGGCAAACTTTCTCTGTCTTCATAAGGAAAAAGCTTTTCAATCCTCAATTCCTCACCTTTTCCTTCAAGTAGCTTTACACCATACCAATATAGACTTTCCAGCGTGCGAACGGAGGTAGTTCCTACGGTTACAATTTTGCCCAGATTAGGGATGATTGTTTCTATAGTTTTCCTATCCACATGGATTTGCTCGCTGTGCATAGGATGCTCAGTGACTTGACTTGCCTTGATAGGCTGAAAAGTGCCTGCGCTTACATGGAGTGTTACTTGAGCTTCTTTTATTCCTTTCGTTTTTAAACGTTCAAAAATCTCAGGAGTGAAATGCAATCCGGCAGTAGGAGCTGCGACGGCTCCTTCTTTTTCTGAGTAAACTGTTTGATACCTTGATTTATCCTCTTCTATAGGCTTGCGGTTCAGATAGGGAGGAAGAGGAACTTCTCCACTTGCTTCTACTACATCTACAAAGGCCACTTCTGCATTATCCCATGAGAATTCCACTTGCCGGCTTTCTCTGTCAATTAATTTGGCAAAAAGTGTGATTGTGCTTCCCTGCAATTGAATCACCCCTTTCAATATCTCTCCGTCTTTCCATTTTTTTGAATTTCCTATCATGGTTTCCCAGATGACTGGATGCTTTGCCAGCATGATTTCAGGAATGACTGTAGTAGGAGAAATAGGCTGAAGTAAAAAGATCTCAATGCGTGCACCTGTTTCCCGCTGAAAAATCAATCGAGCAGGAATTACTTTGGTGTCATTGTAAACAAGTAAGGTGTCCGCAGGGAGTAAATCGGGAATGTTGCTAAAATTCAGATGCGAAATCTGACCATCTTTGTAGTGCAAAAGTTTCGAAGCATCTCGTTTTGCCAACGGGAACTTCGCGATTTTTTCCTCGGGTAATGTATATTCGTAAGCGGTTAAATCAATAGCTGGGATTTGCATATAGGCTGTTATTCTGCCTGCAAATATAGCCCAAGTCACTTCAAGTACCTTCCAAAAGCAGTCATAATCCATGTCCAATTCTTCTAAAATTACTTTTGAATACCTTAAGCGGACGCTGATTTTTAAATTTGATGCGGGTACTTCTAGAGGAGTTTTGAAGACTAAGGATGTATTCTGGATCAAAGCTTTCCATTCAGACAGACCTGAAATAATAGGCTGGGGAGAAGCCGCTCCTTTGGTGAAACTGAGCTTGGATGATCGCCCGGATTTTGAAGAAGTTCTTCGAAAAACATTAGATCAAATGTCTCAATTGCATTTTGGATCAGGCGAGGAAAATGTTTTAAACCAGTTAAAGGAGTTAATACCTTTTGAGTTGCCAAGTATTCGGTTTGCTTTAGAAACAGCGATTCTTGATCTGAGTGAAGGCGGGGATAGGAAGATTCTTGGAGATGGTTTTTATAAAGGAGAAAAGGCGATTGCCATCAATGGATTAATCTGGATGGGGCAAAAGGACTTTATGTTGGATCAAATCAAAGAAAAGCTCGAACAGGGATTTGACTGCATTAAGATGAAAATCGGCGCTATTGATTTTCAGCAGGAATTAGATCTTCTTGATTATATACGAACTCGCTTTTCTAAAGATCAAATCACACTTCGGGTAGATGCAAACGGCGCTTTTTCGGAGAAAGATGCATTGTTTAAACTCCAGCAATTAGCTACGTATGAGTTGCATAGCATAGAGCAGCCAATTGCCGCTGGGAATTGGGAAACAATGAAGCAGCTTTGCGCAGCCACTCCGCTTCCCATTGCGCTAGATGAGGAACTAATAGGGGTTAAGAATAAGGCTGAGCTTTTGGATGAAATTCAGCCTCAGCATATTATTCTAAAACCCACCCTGCTTGGCGGGATCCTCGAAACAAAAGAATGGATACAGCTAGCAGAACGCCGTAAAATAGGCTGGTGGATGACCTCGGCTTTGGAGAGCAATATTGGATTGAATGCTATTGCGCAGCTTGCCGATAGCTTGGATGCTACTGTTCCTCAAGGTTTGGGTACAGGTAAATTGTACCAGAATAATCTGAAATCTCCTTTGGAAATAGAGGAGGGGAAAATTCATTATAATCCTCAGGTCGACTGGGAGCAACCTTCCTAGTCACCAAGTCTGAATAAGTAAACTGGACTGTGTACACTCACTTTCCAATCGGTCTGGGTAAGTATTCCTGTCTCCAGATCTCTCTCAAAAATGATCACATCATCACTTGCTTGATGAGCAGCAAGCAAATACTTGCCATCTGCAGTCAAATTGAAATTTCTTGGCATAATTCCTCCCGATAAGATCTGCTGAATGAATTCGTATTCCCCAGAAGCTTTCTTGCTGATCACAGAAATGGTGTTTGCATCACCTCGATTTGAAACGTAGATGTTTTTGCCGTCAGGAGATAATCTCACTTCTGCAGCTCCGACTCCACCTTCAAACCCTTCCGTTACCAATGATATTTTCTGTATAGGACTGATTTTTCCAGCATCAAAACTGAGAATATCCAGAGAAGCAGACATCTCTTCTACTAGCATGATCTCTTTTCCATCTTTAGAAAAAACCAAGTGTCTTGGTCCATCTCCAGGAGTGACTTTGTGTATATTGTTTAAAGTCAATGGCTTTGCTGCGTCCTGATCAAAATTATAAACATAAACCTCATCGGTACCTAGATCCGCTACTAGCAAGAATTTACCGTCTGGACTGAATACTGTACTATGTACATGTGGGGAATTTTGTCTGGCTTGGTTGATGCTGCTACCTTCGTGCTGAATAGTCTGTAAGTGAGTTAAATTTGCGTTTTCTCCAATTTTATAGGCACTAAAATTCCCTCCGCTGTAATTTGCAACAGTTAGAAATTCCTCGTTGGGAGAGAGAGCGATATAGCAGGGATGATCTCCGAAGCTAGGTAATTCACTTAGTTTTGAGAGCGATTGATCCTCTGAAGTCCGGCTCAAACTGATTATATTACCTCCTGGGACATTGTCTATTTCCTCTAAAGTAAAAACCTTGTCTCCTGCTGAATTTGCTAATACGAAGGAGGGATTTTGAATACCGGGGAAAATTGTCCGAACTTCTAGTTTGTTTTCCGAAGGAGTAAAATCAAGTTGATTTATGCCTTGGCTTGCATCATCTGTGTAGGTCCCTACCAAAAAAGAGTAAGTAATCGGGGTTTCGGTCATTTCTGTTGTTTTGTCTGTGGTGCAGGCGAAGGAGATGGCTAAAAACGCAGTTATTAAAAGTGATTGTTTCATGTAGTTATAATTTGCTTTTCTAAAGTTACCCCGATAAGCCGGGGCAGGCTATTGAATCTCGCATGGCTGAAAATCATTCCAATGTGAGTCGGATACGATATGCTCGATTTCATGCCGGAAAGATATTGAAATATCTGATATGATGTTTTTGCATTTTTATCTGATAATTACTCATTTGGTTAATAAAAAGGAAGAGAATAAGTTTATTTGTTAATGAATACTCAATAATTATTTCAGTTTTTAGAATTTTTACTAATTTGCTTAACCATTAAAACGGAAGATGAATAATGTATAAAACCTATGATACCCAAGTAGCCAAGCGCTTCACTATTTACAACAGTTTATTTTTAGATCTTCCCTTCAATGACATCTACCGCACGGGAACATTGCTTCCGATCTTGGGGACAGCATGTCAAAATGGTTTCCAGAAAGGATTAACTCCAAAGGAAATTATTGCAGGGTTTTTCGATGAATTGATGCCTGACTCTACGGAATCTCAGCAATCTGATTTGCTTTTCCAGATGATCCAGTATGTAGAAAGACAAGTAGTACTGTTTGATTCTATTGAGGATGCTGCCTATGAGAAGATCCATGATCTGAATGGAAAAGGAACTATCAAAGCCTTGATTGACCGAACAGACAATGATAACAAGCGAGAAGAGCTAGTAGAAAAGTTGAAAACTTTCTCTGTACGTCTAACACTAACTGCTCACCCTACTCAGTTTTACCCTGGCAATGTCTTAGCAATCATCTCAGATCTGGAGAATGCAATTCGCACAGATGACATCGGCAAGATAAATTCCCTGCTTCAGCAGTTAGGAAAAACGGGTTTCACCAAGCGAGAGAAACCAACCCCTTACGATGAAGCGGTAAGTTTGATTTGGTTCTTGGAAAATGTATTTTATCATAGTATTTCTGATATTATGATTCGCTTATTGGGGTCTTTAAATATCCCGCTTCATGACTGGGAAAATCCAGGTTTGCTGAAGATTGGTTTTTGGCCAGGTGGAGACAGAGACGGGAATCCATTTGTCACACATACCATTACCAAGCAAGTAGCTGAGCGTCTGAAGAAGTGGGTGTTGAAATGCTACTACCGCGATGTGCGTAAAGTGAGAAGAAGGTTGACTTTCAAGCATGTAGAGGAAATCCTGATCAACATTGAGCGTGGTCTATATGCTACTCTATTTGAAAATGACCCTGTTTACAAGAGCAAAGATCAATTGCTGGCAGATTTGCTTTCAGCCAGAGAAGGTTTGATCAAATATCACGAGGGACTATTCCTGGATATATTGGATCAGTTTATTCTTAAAGTAAAAATATTTGGTTTTCACTTCGCATGCATGGATATGCGACAGGATAGCCGTAAGCACGATGTGCTGATAGAGGAGATTTTCCAACTTCAGGGCAAGGAGCTTCAGGGGACAGAAGATGAGCAGATAGCTCAGATCATGAGCCTTACTTCGATTCCAGAAATTGCTTCTTTCCAAGATCCGTTTAACCAAGAGATGTTGCAGTCATTTGGCGTGATAGATTCAATCCAACAGGAAAGTGGAGAGGAAGTTCTGAATCGCTACATCATCTCAAACTGTCAGTCAAGAAAGCATTTGCTGGAAGTGTTCAAACTGGCAAAATTGACTCTTGGTGCTGATAAGGAAGATCTTCCATTGGATATTGTGCCACTTTTTGAGACTATAGATGATTTGGCAGAAGCACCGGAGATTATGACGAGTCTTTATAATCTTCCAGAGTACCAAAAGCATTTGGCATTCAGAGGAAATAAGCAAACGATCATGCTTGGGTTCTCTGACGGAACTAAAGATGGTGGGTATCTACAGGCCAACTGGTCAATTCTTAGAGCAAAAGAGGAAATGACCAGAGTCTCCAGAGAGAATGGTATCGAAGTCGTCTTCTTCGACGGTAGAGGTGGACCTCCTGCACGTGGAGGAGGAAACATGCATAATTTCTATGCTTCTCTAGGTGAAAAAGTAGAAAATTCTGAAATCCAGGTTACTATTCAAGGACAGACAATTTCTTCAAACTATGGTAAGCAGGCTTCTTGTACTTACAATTTTGAGCAACTCCTCAGTGCAGGCTTGGAGAACCATTTGTATGGCGGTGCAGATAAGAATCTAAACACTGGCCAACGCGCATTGATAGATGAACTTGCCGGAGAAGCATATGAAGCATATAAGAAATTCAAAAGCCATCCGATGTTTGTTCCGTATTTGGAGCATGTGACTCCATTGAAGTATTTCGGAATGGTAAATATTGGTTCCAGACCATTGAAAAGAGGTAAAGGTGGCGAAGGTCTAAAGTTTGAAGATCTAAGAGCTATTCCTTTTGTAGGATCTTGGGCGCAGATGAAGCAAAATATTCCGGGTTTCTACGGTGTAGGAGCTGCAGTTGAGGTCTTGGAAAAGAAAGGGAAATTAGAAGAGTTGAAAGAGCTCTATAACAATAGCCTTTTCTTCAGAGCCCTTCTTGGCAACTCTATGCAGTCGCTGACCAAGTGTTTTTATCCAGCTACAGCATATCTGAAGGATGATAAGAACTATGGTGAGTTCTGGGATATCATGTATGATGAATATCTCAGGTCTATTGAGAAGCTCAAAGCAGTATCTTCAATGGATGAATTGATGGGCGATAATAAAGTGATTAAAAAATCAATTGAAATTCGTGAGCGAATAGTATTGCCTTTGATTACGGTGCAGCAATTTGCCATTCAGAGAATTCTTGAAACAGGAAAGACTACGGAAGTGCTTCAAAAGTTAATCTTGAGAAGTATGTTTGGAATTATAAATGCAGCAAGAAACGCTGCGTAGATTCCAATAATCATATATTTAAAAGCCCGAATGATTTGATAATCAGTCGGGCTTTTTGCTTTAAGGGAATTAACCACTGAGGCCAAAAAGAGATGCTCTCCAACCTTCGAGGTTTACAAAACCTAGACGGTTTTATTATAAGTCTAAGTAAGCGTTTGAATCTGCTACCCGTTCCCTATAAAACTTTTCGCCATTGCGCCTTAGCGGGAGTTTTGGTTCTATCCTAGCTTGGCTAGACTTTCTTCCAAAGCTTTGATCTTGGCTTCTGCGTCAGCTTGTTTTTTGCGTTCCATTTCAATGACTTGAGCAGGTGCTCCCGCAACAAACCGTTCGTTGCTAAGCTTTTTCATTACTGAATTCAAGAAGCCTTTATTATAATCGATCTCTTTCTGGATGTTTTCTTTTTCCTCTTCCACGTTGATCGAGCCTCCCACTGGTATAAAGCACTCATCAGACTTCACCACAAAGCTGATTGCATTCTCTACTTTTTCACCAAAGTTCAGTGAGGATAGATTGGCCAGTTTATTCAATACAGTGGAAAATCTTCCGTAAAGGGCTTCGTTTCTAGTATTGATCGTAAGGTCAAGCGCATCTTTCGGAGACATTCCTTTGGATGCACGTAGATTTCTTACTTGTGATACCACTTCAAAAATCTGTGAAGCATCCTCTATGATTTGTGAATCATACCCTTTTTCTCTTGGCCAAGAAGCCAGAATCAAGGATTCCTCTACAGATCTTTCTTTGATCTGATGCCAAAGTTCTTCCGAAATGAACGGCATGAAAGGATGAAGAATTCTTAATATATCTTCAAAAAGAGCAATAGTCTTATCGTAAGTCTGCTGATCGATAGGATGCTGGTAAGCTGGCTTGATCATCTCCAAGTACCAAGAACAGAAATCCCCCCAAACCAACTTATAGGTTGACATGAGCGCATCGGAAATTCTGAATTTCTCGAAGTGATCATTGATTTCCACCAAAGCCTGATTGAAGCGGTTTTCGAACCATTCTATACTTGAAGCATTGGCAGATCCGTCAAGGTTTGGATCAATTTCCCAGCCTTGAACAAGACGGAAGGCATTCCATATTTTGTTAGAGAAGTTTCTTCCTTGCTCCACCAATTTGTCGTCATACGGCAAATCATTTCCGGCAGGAGAGGAGAAAAGCATTCCTGTACGAACACCATCAGCTCCGTTTTGAGCGATAAGAACTAGTGGATCAGGAGAATTACCGAGAGACTTAGACATCTTTCTGCCCAATTTATCCCGTACGATTCCTGTTAGATACACGTTTTTGAAAGGCTTTTCGCCAGTATATTCATAGCCGGCAATTATCATACGTGCCACCCAGAAAAATAGGATTTCAGGAGCAGTCACCAAGTCATTGGTAGGATAGTAGTATTTCAGTTCTTCGTTCGGTTTGCCCGTGGTAAAAACTTCTGGGTCAAAAACCGAGATAGGCCAAAGCCATGAGCTGAACCAGGTATCCAATACATCTTCGTCTTGTTTCAGGTCAGCTAAAGTGAATTTGCCATCATATTGCTCATTGGCGATTATCAAGGCTTCCTCAGCAGTTTTTGCTACTACAAATTCTCCGTTTGGAAGGTGGTAAGCTGGGATTCTGTGTCCCCACCAAAGTTGGCGGGAGATACACCAATCACGTACATTTTCCATCCAAGAGCGGTACATGTTCTTGAATTTTGGTGGATATAACTGAATCACATCATCCATTACCGCACTTAGTGCAGGCTTGGTGATTTCGTCCATTTTCAAGAACCATTGCAAAGAAAGCTTAGGCTCAATCACTGCATCAGTCCTTTCGGAATGACCAACGTTGGATTTGTAGTCTTCGATTTTCTCCAATTGATCTACTGCCTTAAGTTTTTTGGCAATCATTTTTCTAGCCACAAAACGATCTTCTCCTACAAGAATCTGAGCTTTTTCATTGAGTGTGCCATCATCATTTAAGATGTCGATCACTTCCAGTTTATGCCTAAGTCCTAATTCATAGTCATTGATGTCGTGAGCAGGAGTTACTTTCAAGCAACCTGTACCGAACTCCATATCTACGTACTCATCCTCGATGATCGGAATGGCTTTGTTGATCAGAGGAACGATGGCTTTTTTACCTTTTAAATGAGTAAATCTCGGATCATTTGGATTGACACAAATCGCTACATCAGCCATGATGGTCTCAGGGCGAGTAGTCGCAATAGTCAGAAATTGATCTTCCGTCCCTTCGATCTGGTATTTGATATAGTAGAGCTTAGACTGAATTTCCTTAGTGATTACTTCGTCATCGGACAAAGCCGTTTTGCCTTGCGGATCCCAGTTTACCATGCGGATACCACGATAGATTTTTCCTTTTTTGTGGAGATCTACAAAGACAGAGATTACAGCATCACTCAGATCGGCATCCATCGTAAAGGCAGTGCGGTCCCAATCACATGAAGCGCCAAGCTTCTTCAGTTGCTCTAGGATAATCCCTCCATATTTATCTTTCCATTCCCAGGCATGTTCCAGAAATTTCTCACGAGTCAGAGATTTCTTGTCAATTCCCTGCTCTTTTAGCATGTTCACTACTTTGGTCTCTGTAGCAATAGATGCGTGATCAGTACCAGGCACCCAAAGTGCATTTTTGCCTTGCATACGTGCTCGGCGAATCAAAACATCCTGTATGGTATTGTTCAGCATATGCCCCATGTGCAAAACGCCTGTGACGTTTGGTGGAGGCATAGTAATAGTGTACGGTTCTTTGGAATGATCAACTTTCGAAGAAAAAAGCTTGTGCTCCATCCAGTAAGCATACCATTTGGCTTCGGTAGATACTGGATCGTATTTGCTGGCAATAGACATATTCGGATTATTAATTAGAGGGGCAAAAATAGGGAATTTATACTTTGGAAGAAGACTATATGGTATAGGAAACAGCCTTTTTCAAATCATGAGCTACTTTTTAAACAAGAATAAACTTAGGGTCGATGAAAACCACTTAAGATTTATTTTATGTCGGGGATTGATTTGGTGGAAAAATTACTAGCCTAGCTCCTCTGCGGAAGTAGTGACACCTGTTGTACTTAAAGTAGTTGATAAAAAAAAGCAAGTGATAACTTACCGTTTTTATGTTGTTGACTTACTAGTCATTGCGAGTTTTCTTCGCTTTTTCATCTCATATTCTTCGAGATCTTCAAAACGCGTATCAACATCAAGATTATTAAGATAATCATTGATTGTTTCTCTTATTTCTTGGAAGGACATATTATGGATGATTTTTCCATTTTTAGACATAGATAATTGTCCTGTCTCTTCAGATACAATCAAAACAATAGCATCTGTAGCTTCTGACATGCCTATAGCAGCTCGGTGGCGAAGTCCAAATTGCGCAGGCACTTCGCGCTCTGTTACTGGTAAAATACAGCGAGCGGCTTTTATTTTTCCGTTGTGGATGATGACAGCACCATCATGAAGCGGGCTATATTTATTGAAAATGGAGATTAGAAGTCTTTTAGATAGTTCGGCGTCCAAAATATCTCCACTTTCTGCATAAAATTTCAATTCAGTACTTTTTGAAATAACCATCAAAGCTCCAGTATTACTACCTGCCAGCGTTTTAGATGCGTCAATAATAGGGCTAATATTAAAAAGAGAATTGTCCTTTTTTCTCCAGAAGAAAAGCATGTCCTTCCAGACGTTGTCATCTGATAATAAAGAAGATCGGCCAATTAAGAGAAGGAATTTCCTTATTTCTGGTGCGAAAATAATGATGGCTGCTATTACACCCACTCCCATGAATTGGCCTAAAATAGCAGAAAGAAGCTCCATTCTAAGAGCTCGTACCAATAAGTAAATCAGATAGATAGAAAGAAAGCCAAGAAAAATCTTGATTGCTACACTTCCTTTAAGAAGTTTATAGACTTGATATAATAGGGCTGCAACCAAGGCAATATCTATGATATTGACGATGGAAATGTCTAAAAATCCTATTTTGAAAAGTAATGTCAAGGGTATAAAGTGTTGTATAATTTTAATGTTTCGTTTGCTTCTTTAACGTCGTGAACTCGCAGGATGTTTGCCCCATGACACAAAGCAAACATATTTAATGCTGTAGTGCCATTCAGTGCTTCTCCAGCTTCTACATCTAATGCTTTTGATATCATGGATTTTCTCGAAATACCTACTAGCACTGGTAATGAAAGCGCTTGGAACTGATGAAGGTTCCGTAGCAAGAAATAATTTTGTTCGAGAGTTTTTGCAAATCCAAACCCAGGATCAATTATTACATCTTTGATGCCAAACTTTCTGAATTGTTCCAGTTTTTCAGTGAAATAATACAATATTTCTCCCAAAATATCTGAATAATTCGTTTTTTTCTGCATGTTTTGAGGATTTCCTCTCATATGCATCGCTACATAAGGAACTTGAAGCTTTCCTACAGTTTGTAGCATTTCCTCATCCAAATCCCCTGCCGAAATATCATTTACGATATGAGCGCCTGAAAGTATCGCCTCCTCAGCAACTTTTGCACGAAAAGTATCAACTGAAATTAATGTGTCCGGATAATTAGATACAATCCATCTGACAGCAGGAATTACTCGGTCGATTTCTTCTTGCAAACTTACCTCAGCTGCTCCTGGTCTGCTACTATATCCTCCAAGATCCAGTATGCCAGCGCCATTAGAGATGTGCGATCTGACTAATTTCGCAACTTTATCTATTGATTTCTCGGCTCTACTTCCTTCGAAGAATGAATCTGGCGTTAGGTTTACTATTCCCATCAGCTGAGGTTTATCCCAGCTGATAAGCCTTCCATCGATTAGAAGGGTGTTTTTTTGGGGAAATGATTTATCTTCGATTTTAGAAGACTTGCCCGGTAGAGGAAACATTAAACAAATATACTTTGGAGACGCAAACGAGTAACGAATATAGGGAAGTTATCAGCCGTTGTAAAGAACTATTTCGTAAGAAGACTATAGATTATGGTACAGCATGGAGAATTTTTCGGCTCTCCTCCATCACAGATCAGATTTTCATAAAAGCTCAACGTATCCGCTCTATACAGGAGAAAGGAAGTCAAAAAGTAAATGATCCTATTGAAGATGATTTCGTAGGGATTATTAATTATTGCCTGATTGCTCTACTTCAAATCAGTTATTTGAAAGATAAGCGGATGGAGATCCCCTTTGAGGAACTGGAACCCGCTTACGATCACTGGGTAAATGAAACACGTGGTCTTTTGGAAAATAAGAATCACGATTATGGAGAAGCTTGGCGAGAAATGAGGGTGAGTTCGATGACGGATATTATCTTGATGAAATTGTTACGGACAAAACAAATAGAAGATAATCAAGGAGAAACATTAGTGTCAGAGGGTATAGAAGCTAACTATCAGGATATGATCAATTATGCAGTATTTTGTTTAATTAAATTAGACTATCATGTTTAAGCAAGGATTTTTATGGGTAATTCGATTTATTGTCGGAGGCCTTTTTATTTTTTCAGGACTGATTAAAGTCAATGATCCTGTAGGAACAGCGATCAAATTGGAAGAGTACTTTGATGTGTTCTCGAATGATATAGCTGGTTTTTTCATCTATTTGAAGCCAATTGCATTGGAGCTTGGGATATTTCTAGTTGTGGTAGAAGTAGTTCTTGGTGTGATGCTGATATTGGGAGTAAAGAGCAGATTTACTGTCTGGGCACTAGGCTTAATGATTTTGTTTTTTACGTTTCTCACTTTTTACTCCGCATATTTCAATAAAGTGACTGATTGCGGGTGTTTTGGTGATGCAATTAAATTGACTCCGTGGGAATCTTTCTACAAAGATTTAATCCTATTGGTATTGATTTCTATACTCTTTTTGTTTCAAATGGATTTGCCAAAAACATCTCCGAAATGGGCTAAGGGTGTAACAGTAGTTGCCATGGTATTATCTTTTGTTTTGGCGGTATTAGCTGTTCGCAATCTCCCTTTTATAGATTTTAGGGCATATAAAATAGGGGTGAATATTCCTCAAAATATGCAGCCATCTTCTCCTTTGCAGTATTCCTACGTGATGAAAAAGGATGGGGAACTTCTGACTTTTGATCAGTATCCATCTGATGAAAGTCTGGAGTTTGTAGAAATGAATTTGAAGAACCCGGATGCATTACCGAAAATTTCGGATTTCGCAGTTTGGAATGAGGATGGTGATTTTTCTGAAGAAGTTTTCACCGGAAACAAAGTATTGATTTTAGTAAGTAGTATGGCTAAGCTGAATGATTCCAATCTAGATAAAATTGATCAGTTGGTTAAATCACTAAAAGGCTCTCCTGTTCAGCCGGTATTTGTGGCTGCAGCATCTCAGGATGAAATCCAGAGTTTTACCAAATCAAGGGGCTGGGATGTGCTTTCACTTCAGGCTGATGCCACTGTAGTCAAAACAATAATCCGATCTAATCCGGGAATACTAGTGCTTAAAAATGGTGAGGTACTGGGAAAATATCATCATAATAACACTCCTGAGGCAATTGAAGTCTTAGATTTATACATGAAATAGGAGATGGGTAAGGATTTGAAAATCGTTTTGGTGGGACTGCCTGGCTCGGGGAAAAGTACGTTTGGAAAACAACTTGCTGCAGTGTTACAGTTTACTTACTATGATCTAGATCAGCTGATTGAAGATCGTTTTCAGATGACAATTCCTGATATTTTTTCAAGATATGGTGAAGGTAAATTTCGTGAATGGGAGACAGAGGTTCTTCAGAAATTTTTGAATAGAGAAGATTCTTATGTTCTGGCTTCTGGTGGGGGCTGTCCCTGCTTCAATGACAACATGGACTTGATTAATGAGAAAGCAGTGTCCGTGTATTTGGATGTGCCATTAGAGGAGATTTCAATGAGGCTAGGTTTATCCAAAGCGCACAATAGGCCTATGTTTTCAGGGCTTGATCAGGGAGAAATCACCTTGAAATTAAAAAGTTTGCTAGTAGAGAGAGATTACTTCTACCGCCAATCAAAAATAAAACTCAGCGGTGAAGACTTCTCCGCTGAGTTATTAGTGTCTGAATTGATTCGTTTGCTTAGAAACTAAGACCTAGTGTTAGTACTCCGTTTAGCTGGTTATTTTTTATATCAGTGACAGGACCTATATTATTCCCCTGATTGTCTAATACTTGATAACTACTATAAAGTGTATTGAATTTTTGATTCACAAGTGCAAAGTCGACTGAGAATTTTTTAATTTTCATACCCAAGCCACCCGTGATTTGTTGTGAACTTCTGTCATAATCTGAATCAGCGATAGGGTCGCCATAGTAACCATAGCCTCCTCTAAATCTAAAGTTGTTAAGTCTATATTCTGCTCCAAATCTAAAATTAATAGTGCTCGTATAAAGGTTTTGGATTTCCAAATTGTCCGGGCCTTCATCAAAATCTTTCGATTTAATTCTAGCAGCGCTATAGTCAACCCATTCAACATCTGTGGAAAGGAATCCATTTTTCCCTAAGAAAACAGTAGCACCACCACCTATTTTAAGGGGAGTGTTTAGATTGTAAGAGCTAATGAATACGTCTGTAAATTCCTGATACTCTCCTAAAACTTCTTCGATATCTTCTGTTGGGTTATACACATACCCATCATAATTAGCATACATGTCAGCTGAGTATTCATCATTTAGGGCATACCAAGTTGGTGATTGAAATGTAAAGCCTAAATTCAAGTAGTCAATTGGTTTGTAAATCAGGCCTAAATTTAAGTTAACGCCACCGCCATTTATGGATAATCGCTCATTCAGAGATGAATTTATAAGAGGAGCATCAGTACCAAAAAATTCATTATAAACCTTAGTAGAAGAGAAATTTAATGATCTTATGCCTACAGATCCGCCAACAAATAATTTATAATTAAAATTTGCTCCATAAGCGAATGTTATTTGACTAGAACTACCTTCCTGACTAATATTCTCATCTTGCTGAGCGGTGAAATCTAAACTGTTTATTGGTAAATATTCACCTGAAATGGGTTGACCATTTGAGTTATATGCAGGATTGATCTGGTATGTTTGATAAGCTAGGTTAGTTAAACCTGAAAATCGTTCAACTGGGAAACCATTTGCGTCTTGGACGTAAAAATCCATAATAGAAGTTTCACCTGGTTGCACCGAGAAATATCCATATTCAGTATTAAAATTAGCTATTCTCTGAATACTAATTCCAAATGAACCTCCCTTGAATGCACCTCGCTCGAAATCATCTTTTGGATTAGCCATAACAAAACTCACATTAGGTAATGAGAAGTCGGTTGTATTATAGCTTTTGCTTTGCCCCAAATAATTGGTTTTAACACCCCAGTCGGTATAACCTATAGTAGCACTTGCCTCTGATGATCTAAAGAAACCTAAGCCTGCTGGATTTCCTGCAATATTAGAAACATCACCACCTAAGGACCATTGTGTTCCTCCGACCCCCATTATACGGGCTGAACCAGCTAGTTTGACTTGGCTGAATCTGTAAGCATCTTCGTAATATCCACTTTGTGCGAAAAGCGACGATGCGGAAAATAAACATAGTGATAAAACCAGAATGGGTATTCTCATTTAGATTTGATTTGGATGTAGTAAATAAACGTAGGTACCTGATGAAAATGTTTCTTTAATGTGGATTCTTTTTCCGAAAAAAACTCAATAAAGAAATTGAGAGGGGTCTATAAAATAGGTATTAACAAATAAGGCAGTGAGAACACTGCCTTATTTGTATTTAAATTACCAAAAGAAATTAATTACCTCGACCTCCTCTAGTTGGAGTTGATGTAGTTCTTGTACCGCCTCCTGAAGTTCCAGTACTGCCTGAGCTTCTAGAAGGAGTGGTGTAAGTAGGTGCACTCATTCTTGTAGGAGTACTTGTTCTACTTGGAGTTACTGTTCTTGTATTTGTACCACCTCTGTTATATGAAGGCGAAGAAGTTCTTGAAGGCACGTTACTTCTATTATATGAAGGGCTTGATGTTCTAGTATTGGATGGGGTTGCAGATCTTACTGTTCCACCTCTACCGGTATTGATAGATCTACTATTTGAATTACTTACACTAGGTCTAGCAGATGGCATTGCACTTCTTGAATTTGAAACAGATCTGCCCATGGCAGCTGAACCAACATTTCTTGTGCTTCCTTCTCTAGCTCTTGAAGTATAATAATCATTTTGAGATGAACTGAAGTCTCTAGCCGAAACTCTTGAATTATCAGAATTAGAAACTAACCGTCTTGAGGTGGCACTATTACTACTATTTAGGACTTCCCTTCTAGCTACTGCTCTAGCAGTACTTGGTTGAAGTGCAGCATTAGATACGCTTCCTCCTCTAGAAGCAACTAGTGATGAGCCTCTTGAAGGTCTTGCTCCTCTTACAACTCTACGATCTCCATATTCTCCGCCAGGAAGTACATAGACTGGATTGCTCGAGAACATTGGAGAATAACCATAACCTGGATATCCGTAACCATATCCACCCATGCCATAAACTGGTCCCCAAGGATCGTAAAATCCCATCATGCCATAAGTCGGTCTATAATACATAGATCTATAGAAAGGATTACCAAAACCAAATCCTATACTCATATTAAATCCTGATCTAAAACCATAGCCCATGTAAGGATTGAATAATCCACCCATTCCAAATGAATTCATTCCATACATCATACCCATGTTAAAAGCCATGGAATTGCTGAAGTTGGAATTGTTTCCTGAGCTACCTACCCGATAATTGTCGTAAGCGTTAATGTCTGGATTGTTTTCTTCTTCACCAGCTTCATCGAAATACACTATATCATCCTGAGTTGTATCTTCTTCAGTCTGATACCTAGCGATATAGTCTGGATTTACGTTTCTTGAACTAAAACTTTCCTGAGGAATTGTTTCAGTTGACGTTGATGAAAGTTTCTGGAATTGCTCTGGATTATTGTTTTGCACAGCATATTCAGTTGCTACTCTAGCATCTGAAGCCATGAAATACAAATTATCGTTAGTGTCTTTAGTAGCTAATTGGCTAGTGCTACACGATACTAAGATCAGCGATCCGAGGATAAATGAGGAGGTTATGATTGAGGAATTCTTCATAGTAGAAGTTTAAATGTTACTTTCTTATACGAGAGCAGAAGTGAAGGGTTATACTTTTTGGTTTATATTTGCCCCGCATAAGTTAGCAATAATAACCAGAATCTGTATCCAAACCAACCACAATGAGTAAAGGACTACCTAAGAGAAGCGAGGATTATTCGCTTTGGTACAACGAATTAGTTAAAAAAGCCGACTTGGCAGAGAATTCAGCTGTCAGGGGTTGCATGGTCATCAAGCCTTACGGCTATTCAATATGGGAGAAAATGCAAGCAGAACTTGATCGGATGTTTAAAGAAACCGGTCATTCCAATGCATATTTTCCACTTTTTATTCCTAAGTCTTTTCTAAGCAAGGAAGCTAAACATGTCGAGGGCTTTGCAAAGGAATGTGCAGTGGTCACTCACTATAGACTCAAAAATGCTGAAGATGGAAGTGGAGTGATCGTAGATCCTGATGCTAAATTGGACGAAGAGTTAATCGTACGCCCTACTTCAGAGACAGTTATTTGGAGTACTTACAAAAATTGGGTTCAATCCTATAGAGATCTTCCGCTCTTGGTGAATCAGTGGGCAAATGTTGTTCGCTGGGAAATGAGAACAAGATTATTCCTACGTACTACAGAATTCCTTTGGCAGGAAGGTCATACGGCTCATGCGACTAAAAAGGAAGCTGAAGAGGAGACTATGCAAATGATGAATGTCTATGCACAGTTTGCTGAAGATTTTATGGCTTTGCCAGTAGTGAGAGGAAGAAAAACTGAAAGCGAACGCTTTGCGGGAGCTGACGATACCTTATGTATTGAAGCTTTGATGCAAGATGGAAAAGCTCTTCAAGCTGGAACTTCACACTTTTTGGGGCAGAATTTTGCTAAAGCTTTCGATGTGAAATTCGCCACAAAAGAAGGTGGCCTTGAATACGTTTGGGGAACTTCATGGGGCGTAAGTACTCGTTTGATGGGAGCATTGATTATGGCTCATTCAGATGATAACGGTTTGGTTTTGCCTCCAAAATTGGCACCAATACAAGTAGTGATTATTCCTATATATAGAAAAGACGAAGAGCTGGATGCCATCACGGAGAAAGCTAATGAGATTATAGCTGAACTTCGCAAAGTTGGGGTTTCAGTGAAATACGATAATCGTGATACGTACAAGCCAGGATGGAAATTTGCAGAGCATGAGTTAAAAGGTGTTCCGCTTAGAATTGCTATTGGCCCAAGAGATTTAGAGAATGGTACCATTGAAATCGCCAGACGTGATACGCTGACCAAAGAGCAATTTGAATTGACCTCGCAGCCAATCTCAGATAAAATCACTGCGATGTTAGATGAAATCCAGACTAGCATCTATTCAAAAGCTTTCAATTTCAGAGGTGAAATGACTACGGAAGTGAATTCATGGGATGAGTTTAAAGAAGTTTTGGAAGAGAAAGGCGGGTTCTTGTCTGCGCATTGGGATGGAACTGCTGAGACCGAGGAGAAGATCAAGGATCTCACTAAAGCAACAATACGATGTATTCCTTTAGATAGAAAAGAAGAAGCGGGAGTTTGTGTCTTTACAGGGCAACCTTCTACAGGCCGAGTCCTTTTTGCAAAAGCCTACTAATCAACAAGCCCGGAAATATCCGGGCTTTTTTTATTTGTAATTGACGAGGGATAACTAGGAAACTTGTATTTTAGACATCTATTCTTTTTCCGAAAAGTCAATGACAATCCTAGTCCTATCCAGTCTTCTTATTATTGGTCTCGTCCTTTTACTCGCCGAAGTACTGTTTGTACCTGGGACTACGGTAGTTGGGATCTTTGGGCTTGCTGTGAGTTTGGCAGGGGTAGCCTATGCTTTTTTGAGCTTTGACGCTGAGGTCGCTTGGTGGATTACTTCTGCTGCGGTGATCCTGAATCTTGTAGCTATAGTTTATGGGTTCAAATCAGGTCTTTGGAATCGTTTCTCCCTTAAGTCTTCTATGCAAGGTGGAGCCTTTGATGGCCGTACTGATGCATTACAAATAGGGATGCCAGGCAAAACAATCTCAGACCTTAAACCAATTGGAAAAGCTAGCTTTGGAGATGTAGTATATGAGGTAAAATCAGAAAATGGTTTTATTGCTGTGGAGACTGACGTCACCATTATCAAAATCGAAAACAATAAAATTTTAGTAAAATAATATGGAGAATTTAGATCCGAACAGTTCAATGTTCATCCTAGTGGCTGCGGTCGCAGGAATCGTCCTACTTTTCATCTTTTTGTACTTTGTTCCAGTCAACCTCTGGATCACAGCTCAATTTTCCAATGTGAAAGTTGGAATAGGCGAGCTCATAGGGATGAGAATTAGAAAAGTGCCACCGAGTATTATTGTTAATTCACTGATTACGGCTACTAAAGCTGGACTTGAGATGACGACTAATGACCTAGAGACTCACTACATGGCAGGTGGGAATATCCCAAACGTGATCAGAGCGTTGATTTCAGCTGATAAAGCAAATATCAATTTGACCTTCAAGCAAGCTACTGCGATTGATTTGGCTGGTAGAGATGTGTTTGAAGCAGTTCAGATTTCTGTAAATCCAAAGGTGATCAATACGCCTAATGTAGCTGCGGTAGCTGCGGATGGTATTCAGTTGATTGCAAAAGCTAGAGTAACTGTACGAGCTAATATTGCTCAATTAGTAGGTGGTGCTGGTGAAGAAACTATTCTTGCTAGAGTAGGTGAGGGTATTGTTACCTCTATCGGTTCGGCTGCTACTCATAAGAGCGTGTTGGAAAACCCAGATAAAATCTCAAAACTGGTTCTTCAAAGAGGTTTGGATGCAGGAACTGCATTCGAGATTCTTTCAATTGACATTGCTGATATCGATGTGGGAACAAACATCGGTGCGAAACTACAAATCGATCAGGCTTCTGCAGATTTAAAAGTTGCTGAAGCAAGAGCGGAAGAGAGACGTGCGATGGCAGTCGCTCTAGAGCAAGAGATGAAAGCTAGAAATGTGGAAATGAGAGCTAAGGTAATTGAAGCTGAAGCAGAAATTCCAAAGGCTATAGCAGAAGCATTCAGAACGGGTAAGCTTGGCGTCATGGATTACTATAGAATGGAAAACATCCAATCTGATACTTCCATGCGGGAATCAATTGCTAACTCAGACGAATCGAAGGATTCTGGTAAAGGCAAAAACGAGAAAAAATAAGAAAAGGGGCTTAGGCCCCTTTTTTGTTTTTCTTTCCTGATTCTTCATTAAGTTGAATCACCGTAGGTACATAGTTGTTTTTTGTAAAAATCTGCTCATTAGCCCAATCCACAAGGATTTTTTCGTATGCCAAAGGAAGAATGATTTCTCCTGCCTCGTTGATTACGCCTGTAAGTCCATCCTTCTGTACAATCACAAAATTCTTTCTTTCTCTTCTTAGATTCTCAAATTCTGTAGGGATAACTTCATTTGCCTCACTGTCGAGCAGACCAGATTTCCCTGACTTTTCTACCATGAAATATCCGTCTGTAGTCCGGTAGATATTATCATAGCCTTCGGTATTAAGAGCTGCGCCGAATGTGTTTAAAAGGAAGTATTTACCATTCGCTCTCGCAATGGCTAATCCCTTCTGAAATGGCTTTATTTCCTCCCACGATGCATCTGAAACTAGCTCACCGGATGAGCGTATTAATCCCCATTGCTGAGTAGTGCGGTAAGCAGCCATTTTCTCTGAAAATAAGGTTGTCTCTGCATACTGAGGTTTGATTACCCAATCGCCAGATGCATTTACAAAACCAAAAGCGCCTTTTGATTTTGCGGGGAAAAGTCCCTCATTACCAAATTTGATCTCATCTACCTCAAGCATAGGTTTTACTAGCCAGCCTTTTTTTCCTAATAGGCCAATTCTCGCGTCGCGAAAATGAACATTGTATAAATCTTGACCGATTTTGTCGACAGAAGTAATGCCTACATCGTCAAGCAAAATACCATCGTCTTCCATCACACGGCGAAGCTTGCCGTGGATATATTCTAGCATGATATCATTCTCGAATGTGATCTTGTGGAATGAATTGTAGCGGATATTTGATTTGATATCATTTCCCTCGATCAGCAAATACTGATCTTGGTTAAATCCGTAGTAGAAATTGCCGTGGGTGTGTTGCAGTGTCTCGATGATAGGATCCATCACATAGTCACCTTCTCTGTTGATCAATCCAAAACCGCTGGCTTCCTTGGCTAAAACAAACTCACCCTTATTATCTGAAAGGAGCTCGAAAGTTTTGTCAGGATTTGAGGATAAAGGCATAGAATACTCATTTCCCTTTCGGATGATGATTAGGCCGGTGTTTGTAATCTTAGCCTCATCCAACTCACCCAAGTAGGTTGTTTTGTTAAAGCCTCTTTGAAACAGCCAGTACTCATTGCCTTTGCTTGCCAAAAGCATATTGAAGTAGGTGTCGATTTTGTCATATTCTAAAGGCAATACCAGCTGTCCATATTCGTGAAACGCGCCTATTCCCTTTGGGCCTTTCACAATTATCCAAGGCTCTAGGTATTGATAAATTTCCGTGCCCACTAGAGAAACCGCAGGTCTCAAATCACTTGACAATAACGAAAGTTCGTTGCCTGCCTTACCAATTCTCACGGTCTCACTTAGAAGATCGATTTCATCGTAAATCAATCGTGATTGAAGTTGGATCTTAGTATCATAAACTTCCCAAGATTGAGCTTGCGTAGCCTTAGTAGTTAAGAATGTGAGAATGAGACTTACGAGTAGCGTAAATTTTTTATTCATTTAAATATTGGTTATTCGGGAAGGGCCTAAAGGTAAAATGACCAAAGGTTTGATTCAATCCTTTGGTCATTTTTATTAGAATTTGTAGTGCTAACTACTCTGTTTTTACTTTTTCCAGATCAAACAAGTCCGAAATGATTTGGATCATTTCCTCTGCCTGATCACGTTGGCAAGCTGCTCGAAGTTGCACCACAGGAACTTTGAGTATTTTCTGCATCATGCTCTTAGTGATTTTGTCTATCACTGCGTATTCTTTTTTGTCAGCATTTTTTGCAAATCGTGCCATTTCTTCCTGACGGATTTGCTCTAAGGACTGCTTGAGTTTATTAATAGTCGGGGAGGCAATCATTTCCTTTTTCCAATCGAAAAATTCCTTTATGCTTTCCTCAATTATTTCTTCCACCTTCGGAACAGACGCTAAACGCTTTTCCAATGTTTCAGAAGCTTTACTGCGAATGTTGTCTACGTTGTAAAGTACTACACCAGGAACATCTTCTACAGAAGTTTCTACGCTTCTTGGTACAGATAGATCGACAAGCAATTTATAGCTATTGATCTGGAATTTCTTAACCAATTCCTTGGTGATGAATGGTTCAGAACGCTGAATAGAACAAACAATTACGTCAGCTTCTTCCATAGCTTCCAGGCATTTCTCAAAAGGAACGACTTCAAAGCCCATTTCCGCGGCTATAGATTCTGCTTTGGCTTGGGTTCTATTCGTGATTTTGACTTTCGCGGTAGGAAGATGAACCATGTTTTTGGCCACATCTTCACCTATCTCGCCAACTCCGATCAATAATATTCTAGGCTCGAATGTATTTGAAGTTAAACTTTCGATCAATTCAATCGCTGCATAAGACAAAGAGGCCGCTCCATCTCTGAAAGCAGTTTCTTGCACGATGCGCTTATTGGTGAAAAAGACCGTGTGCATCAATCGATGTAAGAATGGCCCAGTCATATTCAAATCAGCAGACGCTTGATATGCTCTTTTTACCTGATTGGAGATCTGAATATCACCTACAACCTGAGCTTCCAATCCCATAGATACTCTGAACAAATGCCGGATAGCAGATATGTCATCATTGAGAATTTCAAAATACTCCAGGTAATTAACGATATCTGTCAGTCCTTTTTCAAGACCAATCAACTTAATTATCTCTGTGCTTATATCTTGATCGTGGCTATAGTATACCTCAGTCCTGTTGCAGGTAGAAAGTATTAAGGTGTCATTTAGGCTAAAAAAGTCTTTGATTTTCAGTAAGATAGCATGTACAGCCTTCTCATCCAGAGAAATAATTTCTCGGATTTGAACGGGTGCATTTTTATGTGATAAACTGAGTGCTCTAAATTTGACTTGCATCATGCTTAAGCTTGGACTGCAAATTTAACAGACAAAGACACGGGAAGTGCCATTTTGGGCAGGTATCTGTTAATTTGTAATCTGTCTAAATAACTGGCTCCAATATTACTGCAATACTAGTGAGTATTGATTTCTGATTCTAATACTATTAACTTATGTATGATAGATAGGTTCTATCATTTTTTTTGAAATACTATGAGAGCTAGATTTTTTTATTGGCTGAAAGTTTACCTGGGATTCTCCAGTAAGGAATCACGTGGATTCGTGTTGCTAATTCCTGTTTTACTTCTATTTGTAATCTCCACAGGTGTTTTCAGAAAGATCCGAAAGATAAAAGCTGAGAATTTTCATGTTCAGTTTCTAGCAAGCATAGAAAGTATTCAAGCTTCAGGAATTGTACTTGTGAGTTCACCTTTTCCTGTGTTCAATCCTCAGGATACGATTGTAAAGAAGTCAAACTCGAAGCAGCTCGAAAATCTCAACCGAATTCCATTTTCTGAAGCAGATTCGGTCACATTACAAATAGTACCAGGAATTGGTCAAAGTACGGCAAGTAGGATCGTAAAGTTTAGAGAAAGTATTGGTGGACTTCATTCCAAAAATCAGCTCACTGAAGTGTATGGATTGAAACCTGAGACTATTGATGCGATATGGGAATATTTCGATTTCTCTCCTGTTATATTTAAAAAAGTAAAAATCAATCAGATTGAGGCGGATGAATTGGCGAAGCATCCTTATGTAAGTTATGCTGAAGCAAAAGTTCTGATCGCCTATCGCAAGCAACATGGCTCCTTCCAATCTTCAGATGATTTTTTGAAAATCAGAATATTCAAGCAGGAATGGATAGATAAAATCGCTCCCTATCTTGATTTTAAATAGCTGGACAAATTGATTTTCCCCAACTGAGCGATTTTCCCCATCTTTGATCCATGGATTCTAACCTGGATCAGATTCATTTACCCACACTCAATTTACCACATTTCGATCCCCAGCTTCTGGAGAAGGAGGGGAAGATGTGGATATTCGATTCGCTTCGCAAAAAGCAACTCGTATTGACACCTGAAGAATGGGTTCGGCAACACTGGATCAACTTCCTTATTACTCAGCTTAAATTTCCAAAAGGGCTTTTTGCATTGGAAAAAGGGTTAGTTTACAATAAACTGCTCAAGCGCACTGATTTGGTAGTTTGGGACAAAAATGGGAACCCATATTTGCTCATCGAGTGCAAGGCTCCCAAAGTAAAATTGACGCAGAAAACGATAGAGCAAGCATGTATGTATCATAAGGAATTAAAAACGCCTTTTTTACTTATCAGCAACGGGCTACAGCATATCTGTCTAAGCTTTGACTCTGTTGCGGAGAAGTTTACTCAAGAGAAAAATTTCCCCGAACCCCCAGTTTAAGATCTTATATTGTAAATTCACAAATGAGATTTATTTCACAGTAACCTGAAATCACTTCCATTGATTATGTCTAAAACCTCTTCCATTCACCCGTGTGATTTATGCAGTAGCCGGAAGCTTTCAATGTTTTCTGATCTTACAGAAGAGCAGGCATGCAATATTTCAGATAATAAGAACATGATTTCTCACAGAAAAGGGCAGATGCTGTACTACGAGGGAGCAAAACCACTCGGAGTTTTTTGTGTGAATTCAGGTGTTAGCAAAATATTCAAAACGGCATCCAACGGTAAAGAACAGATCATTCATTTGGCTAAGAAGGGCGATCTTTTGGGGTACTCAGCATTGCTAGGAGAGGAAAATTACACAAACGCCGCCATGGTGATTGAGGATGCCAAAATCTGTTTTATTCCAAAGGAGACTTTTCTCAAAGCCTTGATTAGTAATGGGCCATTTTTCAAAAGACTGACGAAAGCACTTAGTCATGAAATTGGAATAATGGAGGAGAAGTTAGTGGACGCTTCCCAGAAGAGTATCCGTGAGCGTTTGGCGTATTTACTCTTACAACTTGCTAATTCCTATGGACTTGATGGAGGAGATCATCAGCAGATTGATTTAGTGCTTAGCCGGGAGGAGATTGCTAGTTTGATCGGAACAGCCACTGAATCAGTTATCCGACTTTTATCCGAATTCAAAAAAGACAAGCTCATCGAATTGAAAGGCAAGAAAATCGTGATCTTGGATAAAGAAGGTTTGGTGAAGCTTTCAGATTTTTATGCCTGAGTTGAACATAGCTTCTTGTATTTGGGTTAAAGCGGTATGAAGTCTTTCCTTTCTAAATACCTTATTGCGCTTTTACTAGTCCCAGCGTTTTTCATTTTTTCTACTACTGTAGATGCCCAATCAATTGCGTATAAGGCCTTACTTTCCACGCTTTACGATTCTAAATTCCCAGTCCTGAAGCCTGCTCAATTAAACGATTTGAGTAACTATCAAGTGTTGGATACGCGGGAGAAAGAAGAGTTTGAAGTCAGCCATCTCAAAGACGCAGCTTGGGTAGGTTATGATACATTTACTTTGAAAAATGTAGCCTCTCTCGATAAAAATAAGCCAGTTCTTGTGTATTGTACCGTCGGAGCTCGATCTCAAGAGATTGGCAAAAAACTAAAAGAGGCGGGTTTTAAGGAAGTTTATAACCTGTACGGCGGCCTGATTGAATGGGCAAATGAGGAAAAGCCAATTTTTCATGGAGATTCGAAAACGCAGAAAGTGCACACCTATTCTCAATCTTGGGGGATATGGTTGACAAAAGGAGAAAAGGTTTATTAATTACCTCTTTTGGTCTTTCATACGACCAATTACTATTTCTCCACATCCTTATTTTGAATCGGATCGTAAATCATCCTAAATACATCCCTATGAAAAATCTAAAAGTACATATAGTCCTTTTCCTGAGCATAATTCTCTTGAGCTGCCAAAGCTCAGTACCTGGAATGGCTGAAACAACACCGCCAAGTCATAAAGCCTGGAATGAATTGCTCAAGGCAAATGTCAGTGCGGATGGAACGGTTAATTACAAAGGGTTCATCAAGGAAAAGGCGAAGCTTGAAGCATATCTGAAAAGCCTCACTGAAAATGCTCCAGATCGTAAAGCCTGGTCAAAGGACGAGCAATTGGCTTATTGGATCAATGCATACAATGGCTTTACAGTAAAGTTGATCGTGGATAATTATCCGGTGGAAAGCATAAAGGATCTTGGGCCAGCGTTAAAAATCCCAATGATCAAAGATGTATGGCATTACAAATTTTTCAAAATAGGAGGTCAGGAATCCAGCTTAGATGAGATCGAGCATTCTATTTTAAGAAAGGAATTTGAAGAGCCTCGAATCCATTTCGCGATTAATTGCGCTTCTGTTTCCTGCCCACCTTTACTTAATGAAGCTTTTGAAGCTAAAACAATCGATTCCCAATTGGATAAAGTAGCTAAAGGCTTTATCAATTCTTCGAGAAATAAAATCTCCCCTGAGTCAGTTCAAATCTCCTCTATCTTCTCTTGGTTTAAAGGTGATTTCACGAAGAACGGAAGCCTAATTGACTTTTTGAATAAGTACAGCAAAGTCAAAATCAAATCAGATGCTAAGATTTCTCATTTGGATTATGATTGGAATCTGAACGAATAGAACCAAGTTTTTGGTAAATTTCAAATTGAGTCTTAATTCAACCCCCAACCAATGAGTTCAAATCGCCATGTGGTCATCATAGGCAATGGAATAGCAGGTATTACCTGTGCTCGCCAGCTGCGGAAGCTCGATGATTCGGTCAGGATTACCGTGATTTCAGGTGAATCGAAGTACTTTTTTTCCAGAACTGCACTTATGTATGTATTCATGGGACACATGAAATTTGAGCATACTCAGCCTTATGAAAATTGGTTCTGGGAGAAAAACAGAATTGAACTGAAGGAGGCTTGGGTGAAATCAATCGACTTTACCGCAAAGAATCTTTTTTTCCAGTCTGGTGAAAACATGGTCTATGATGAGCTTGTGATTGCTACAGGTTCTAAGCCAAATAAGTTTGGCTGGCTAGGTGAAGATCTGCAAGGAGTGCAAGGTTTGTATTCCAAGCAAGATTTGGAGCTGATGGAGGAAAATACAAATATGGGAGTAAAGCGAGCTGTGATTGTGGGTGGAGGTTTGATCGGGATTGAAATGGCTGAGATGCTGGCATACAAGAAGATTCCAGTCACTTTTCTGGTAAGGGAATCTGGCTTTTGGGACAATATCCTTCCGAAAGAAGAATCCGAGTTAGTCAGTCGACATATGCGTGAACATCACATAGATCTACGATTAAATGAGGAATTAGACGAGATTATCTCAGATCCAAATGCCCGCGTAAAAGCTATTCGTACCAAATCCGGAGAGGAGATTGAATGTCAATTCGTCGGACTTACCGCTGGAGTGACTCCAAGCATTGATTTTCTCAGAAACACAGAATTAGAAGTGAATCGTGGAGTTAAGGTTGATTTTGGTTTTCAGACCAATATTCCAAATGTGTATTCCATAGGTGATTGTGCAGAATTTCATGAAGCACCTGCTTCAGATCGTAAGCAGGTGGAGCAAGTTTGGTACACTGGAAGAATGCATGGAGAGACCTTGGGATATATTTTGGCTGGCAAAAAAGTCTCTTATAAGCCAGGTGTTTGGTTTAATTCTGCCAAGTTTCTGGACATAGAATATCAAACCTACGGAACAGTCCCAGCAAGTTGGGATACCGATAAAATCAAATCATTTTATTGGGAGCATGCTAGCGGAAAAATCTCTTTCAGAATGCTAATGGATTTGCAGGGCAAAATTCTCGGCGTGAATAATTTAGGTTTTCGTCTTAGACATGAGTTTTTCGATCAGGCAATCCGAGAGGCTTGGGATGGCGCTAAAGTCATTTCGAAACTTGATAAGGCCAATTTCGATCCAGAGTTCTTTGCGCCTTATTATATAGAAATTCAAAAGGCTTTTAAGAGCCAATTCGGAGGAGATGTCAAAGTTTCCAAGAAAACATTTATCCAAAAACTATTCGGAGCAAGCGTATGAAATCGAGCATGACGATATTGTCAATAGTAGAAAAGAGTAATAACCATGTGAGATTCCATGTGTCCTATAAAAATCAAATTATATACACATGAAGGCAATTCAAAGTTTAGGGATTCTATTGTTTTTGGTAGGCTTGACGGTCTTCACTGTGATGCCGTTTTTAGGAGATTATACTCTCACCGAAGAACAAGTTCTGGCCAATACAAAGGATATCCATCAGGAGAAAATGGCTGAAATTCTCTCGCCAATGTATGGAGAGACTTACAGTTCCAATTTCTCATTCATTGCTACTTTCAAAGATAATTTCAACTCGTACAACGATGTGCTGAAGGATGAGGCAAAGTGGGATGAAGTGATCTGGGATGACTATAGTCTTCCGCTGGCGCAAAGTTCCCTTAGTAGTCCCGTACGTGATAATCCTTGGTTATTCTTCGGTTTGTCAATCGGACTCGCCGTGTTGGGTGGCTTGATGTACAATTTACCAAAGTATCAGGGCGAGCCTACGGGAATCAAAAATAGCGGGATTTTCCATTCTGCTATGAAAAACCGTGGCTGGATGGGAATGATCACGGGAGCGTATTTGATACTTTTTTATATCATTTTGTATTGGTTTCCTGCCTATATCGTGAATCAAATCTGGATGGTGACTCCTCTCAGCATGATCTTGAGTGGCAATCCTGCAAGTCAGTGGTTTCTTTACGGCACGATTTACACTCTTGCAATCACCGTGATGGGTGTGCGGATGTTTCGAAAATATCGAGGCAATAAATACCAACAGCTACGCACTGCTTCTGTGATGTTTTTTCAGACAGCCTTTGCTTTCCTGATTCCAGAAATCCTTGTCTTACTGAATCAACCTTATTTCGATTTCAAAAACATCTGGCCACTTGATTACGATTTCTTCTACGATTATCAGATCGATACATTTTTGAGTTCGGGTGGAGTAGGGATGTTTATGTTGATTTGGGGTATTTTACTCATTGTCATTGGCGTGCCGACTTTCACTTATTTCTTTGGGAAAAGATGGTATTGCTCATGGGTTTGCGGTTGTGGAGGTTTGGCAGAAACTCTTGGTGATCCATATCGACAGCTTTCAGATAAGTCCATGAAAGCATGGAAATATGAGCGAGTAATCATTCACAGCGTCTTAGTTTTGGCGGTGGTGATGACGGCTTTGACTATTGTTAATTACTTTTCTGGATTTGCGCTATTGGGGGATGTCACGAACCAATTACATTCGTTTTATGGTTTTGCGATTGGTTCGGTCTTCGCTGGCGTAGTCGGAACAGGGTTTTATCCATTCATGGGCAACCGTGTTTGGTGTAGATTTGGCTGTCCTTTGGCTGCGTATTTAGGCTTGGTTCAACGTTTCAAATCTAGATTCAGAATTACTACCAATGGAGGTCAGTGTATCTCTTGCGGCAATTGCTCTACGCATTGCGAAATGGGAATCGACGTTCGCTGGTACGCACAACGGGGTCAGGAAATTGTAAGATCCAGCTGCGTGGGTTGTGGCGTTTGTTCTTCAGTTTGTCCTCGTGGCGTGCTGAAATTGGAGAATGGCTCTGAAGGAAACCGAATCAACGAAATGCCAATAATTATTGGAAATGATTCCATCAAGATAAATGCGTAAATGATTCTCTTATATATTTTGATTGGGATTTATGCCCTGGGAATGCTGTTTATTTTCCTTTACAGCCTTGCTCAAGGGCATTTGCTTTTAAGCTTTCTTCGCTCAAAAAAGTACATGGGAAAAGTGGCTCATCAAGTCCCTGAGATTTGGCCGAAAGTCACGATCCAACTTCCAGTATTCAATGAATTGTATGTTGTCGACCGCTTGATAGAGTCAGTTGCCCAAATGAATTATCCTTCGGATTTACTTGAAATCCAAGTTTTGGATGATAGTACTGATCAGACAGCTGAGTTGATTCAAAAGAAAATTCATGAGTTTCCAGATATTAATTTCAAATACATACATCGCATAGATCGAACTGGCTATAAAGCAGGAGCTTTGAAAGAAGGTCTGGCGAAAGCAAGTGGAGAATTCATCGCGATTTTTGACGCGGATTTCGTCCCGGATCCTGATTTTTTGTTGAAAACGATTCCCTATTTCTCTTCAGAAAAAGTAGGAATGGTGCAAACCCGCTGGACACATTTAAACAAAAATTATTCACTATTGACTCGCTTGCAGGCATTTGCTCTGGATGCACATTTTCTGATCGAGCAAATCGGCAGAAACAGCCAGCACGCATTTATCAATTTCAATGGAACTGGCGGAATTTGGCGTAAATCCTGCATTATAGATGCGGGAGACTGGCAAGACGATACACTGACAGAGGATTTGGATCTGAGTTATCGTGCGCAGCGCAAAGGCTGGGAGTTTGTATATAGGCCAGAAATCGAATCTCCGGCTGAGCTTCCTCCGATTATGTCGGCAGTCAAGTCTCAGCAGTTTCGCTGGACAAAAGGAGGTGCCGAGTGTGCTGGAAAGCACGCAAAAGCAGTTTTAAGCGAAGATTTACCTTTCGGAATCAAGATCCACGCGATGGCTCATTTGTTTAACAGCAGCCTTTTCATTGCTATTCTATTAGTGAGTTTAAGTAGCATTGGCGTGTGGTGGGCAGGAGTTCAAGGTTTGATTTCAGACAATCTATTTAAAGTTGCAGGGCTGTTTATGATAGGTTTTGTGATCATCGCTGGTGTGTATTTGGTTGCTTATTTCTACGAGAAAAGAAGTTTCTGGAGAAGTCTATTTCAAGCTATTTATATGTTGCCTCTATTTCTTTCGGTTTCTATGGGCTTGGCATTGCACAATGCACAGGCAGTTTGGGAAGGTCTTACTGGGAAAAAATCACCCTTTATCCGCACACCAAAATTCAATCTCGAAAGTGGTTCTGACCTAGAAAAAAATCGCTATATCAAGTTCAAAATCCCGGTGACCACTTGGATGGAAGGAGTCTTGATGCTTGTCTTTTCAGCAATGGTTGGCCTTCATATTTATATGGGCACGTTCGAGATGCTGCCTTTTCACCTCATGCTTGCAGTAGGGTATGGCCTTGTTTTCTTTTCCTCTTTCAAAGCCTACAGTTTAAGTAAATAAGTTCTGATGCATAATCCTCCAATTATTGATGTAATCATCCCCGCATATAACGAGGAAAAGTCTATTCCTAAGGTAATTGGAGACATTCCGGCAATTGTGAGGAATATTGTAGTTGCGAATAATAACTCTACAGATACCACTGGGAAAGTGGCAGAAGCTGCTGGTGCAAAGGTGGTTTTCGAGCCTCAGAAAGGTTATGGGAAAGCTTGTCTGACTGCGATGGATTGGATCAGAAAGCAGGAGATTCAACCAGATATTATCGTCTTTCTAGACGGGGATTACAGCGATTATCCAGAAGAGTTGCTGGATTTGATTCAGCCGATTTTGGATCAAAAAGCAGACATGGTGATAGGATCCAGAGCATTGGGAGAGCGGGAATCTGGCTCGATGACTTTTCCGCAGGTATTTGGGAATTGGTTGGCAACTACCATGATGAAATACATGCAAGGTGCCAAATTTTCGGATTTGGGGCCTTTTCGTGCGATTGTTTGGTCGAAGTTACTTGACCTAAAAATGATAGATCAGAACTTCGGTTGGACGATAGAGATGCAGATCAAAGCGCATAAAGCTGGACTTCGTTACACGGAAGTGCCTGTAAATTACCGCAAACGAATAGGAGTATCCAAAGTCAGTGGAACTGTGAAAGGAGTTTTCGGAGCTGGTTATAAGATTATTTATACGATTTTTAGATATTGGTAGAATAAGACGTTAGTAGCAAGACATAAGTATCAATAGCCGAAGCATAGATTTTAGACCTTAGAATGTATTTTAGTAATTTTAGACCTATGAAATCGAGCAAGAAGAAGTAGTTCACGCCGTGACCTGATTTTCAGCTATGCGAGATTCCATATGACCGTTGAAAAACAATTATAAACAGATGAAAAATTTATTCATTCTTGGATTGGTTTTATTATTCTTATCATCCTGCAATTCCACAGGCAGAAAAGCTATTGATGAGGAGCAATTCGCTTCACATTGGTATCAGGATAGGGCTGAGATCAATGTGTTTGACCTGAAGCAAATGCGCTACGGCGAAGAGCGAGAAGGGAAGGCAGTGATGATCTTTGTGACGGAGGATTTCTCTAAGCGCAAGCAAGTGAAGGTCGACGATGCTGATGCCGCAGGAAAGGGAGCGATAAAGGTGATGAAGCTGAACATGACACGTGATTTCGTGACGGGAGTGTATCCTTACCACACGATGTTGTCTGTTTTTACACCTGTGTATGATGATTTGAATTCTCCGAAAATTACCGCTTCAATGACTGAATGGTGTGGACAGTCGTTTGCGCAGCTCAACTGGAAAAATAATAAGTACCAAGCCAAACTGTTCTCCTATTTCGAGTCCGAAGGTGATCAGGAATTATCCATTGGCGCTATGGCGGAAGATGAGATTTTCAATTTGATTCGATTAAATCCTGATCTCGTACCCACAGGTCATAAGAAGTTAATTCCTAGTTTGATTTATTACCGCTTCTCACATCTTCCACTCGATGCGGAAAGTGCCGTGATTTCTAAGCGAAAGACTGGCTCGAATCAGGCGGAAGTTGAGGTGATCTATGAAGAAATCGGAAGAAAGCTGCTAATCAAATATGTAGATGCATTCCCTTATGAAATCATGTCTTGGCAGGAAACATTCACCAAAAAAGATGGCACTGAAGAAGTAACTACCGCAGTTCGCAAAAGTGTTCAAATGCTGGACTATTGGCGCAAAAATGGGCTACAGGATGAATCGCTTCGCAAAGGCTTAGGGCTTTGAGCAAGCAGCTTTACCGGCGATTAATTCCATTGATTTGGCTGGTTATCGCAGTCGGGTTTTTCTATTTGGCTTACTATATTCCTAGAGAAAATTTCTGGCTGACTTTCATGATTTACAGCTTTCTTTTCGGAGGAATGCTTATTAATTATTTTTTGGGCGCACAGCTAAAATGGCAATGGGTTTTTGTTGGGGGATTACTAATCCGCCTTTCTTTACTACTCGCCATTCCCAAATGGTCGGACGATTATCCGCGATTTCTATGGGATGGGGAACTGGTGCAGATGAGCGAAAATCCCTATTTGGAAACGCCCGAAGATTGGCTTCAAAATCATCCTGAAAGCGCAAACCCATATTTGGAGAATCTATTTAAGCTGATGAATTCCCCAGAGTATTTCTCGGTTTATCCGCCTTTGAATCAAGCTATATTTTATATCGCTGCTTGGGGCTCAAATCTTGATGCAAAAACAGGAGTTCTGATTTTACGAGCGATTTTGATTCTAGGGGAGATTGGAGTTTTCTTTGGTTTACTGAAGCTATTCGATCATTTCTATTTTTCAGAGAAAAGACTAATACTCTATTGGTTGAATCCATTGGTGATCATGGAAATTACAGGAAATCTACATTTTGAAGGTTTGGTGTTGCTACTTTTGCTGGCTTCTGTTTATGCGTTGAGTAAGAATAGAAATGTTCTATCAGGCGGATTTTGGGGACTTTCAATTGGTATGAAGCTGCTACCTTTGATGCTGATTCCTACATTCTTTTCCTTCGAGAAAACCAGAAAATCCAAAGCTTTTTGGATAGGGGCTTTCATTGCAATCATAGCTAGCTTTGGGTGGCTTTTGATCGATGATTCTTGGGTTCATTTTCTGCAAAGCTTAAAGCTCTATCAAGGGAAGTTTGAGTTTAACGCTTCCATCTATTACTTACTTCGGGAAGTTGGCTTTTGGGGGAAAGGGTATAATATCATCGGGGAATTGACACCGATTCTAAGTGGGATAACACTGCTGGGAATTCTATATTTTTCTTGGAAAAGGAAACCTCAAAATCTTTCGCATCTGATGGATCTTTGGGTGTTGGTCTATCTGTTTTATCTGGTTTTGCAGCCTGTGGTTCATCCTTGGTACCTGATTCCAGCTTTTGGCTTGAGTTTATTTACTGATAAAAAAGCCTTCCTGATTTGGACTTTTGCAGTGATATTATCGTACCAAGCCTATGGTGACCCTAACTATCAAGAAAGTCCAGTTTTTCTTTTCTTAGAATATTCAATGCTAGCACTAGCTATTTACTGGGACTATTTTAAAACAACTACAAAATCACTCATACCTACATGAACTTTAGATTAGTCCAAATTTTTGCTTTATCACTTCTCATTTTCGCATGTTCTCCTAGCCCAGAAAAGCAGGCTCAAGAACTCATCGAAAAGTCCATCGATGCACATCAACTTTCAAAGAAATGGGAGAATATTACGAGCATCAAGTTTAAAAAGATGACCCGCTTGCTGGATGAAAATGGAACGATAGAAAGTGAATCTGAGCAATGGGTAGAATTCCGGCTGAAACCTTATTTCGAAGCAAAATTGACTTGGACAAAGGATAGCATACTTCATGTTGTCAATTTCAACGGAAGTAGGACGAGCTATCAAATGGGCGAAAATACCATTCAGAATGAAGGGTTTTTGAAAGCAAAAAGAGCTGAAATTGATGCTGCATACTTTGCATTTGCTCAGCCATGGAAACTAATCGAAGAGAATGCTAACTTATCTTATCAAGGTCAAAAGACACTTGAAGATGGTACAACTGTCGAATCTATCCGAGTAGATTATGGTCCTGATATGGATGTTTGGTGGTTTTACTTGGATCCAATTTCCGCCAAAGTTGTCGCCAATGAACTCCATGCGAAAGATCATAAAAGCCTGATCGAAACTATTTCTTACGATGAGTCAACTGGTTTGCTATTGGCAAAAGAGCGTAAGAGTTTTAGAATTGATGATGAAGGGAAAAAGCTGTTTTTGCGGGCAGAATATTTATATTCTGACTACCAAGTGACATTTGAATAGATGGAGCCTAGCTTCAACATGATTAAATTTATTAAAACTTAGAATTTATGAGATTAAAATACCTCTTCGTATTCCTATGTGGATTGACAGTTTTCACATCGTGCAACTCGCGAACTGAAGCCGAGAAAATCATTGACAAAGCTATTGAAGCTCATGGAGGTGATATTTACAATAATTCGAAAGTTGAATTTGACTTTAGAAAAATTCACTATACCATTTTAAAAACTCCGGATAGGTTTGAATACATCCGTGAGTTTTCGGACTCTACTGGAAATGTAGTCGATTTACTGAATAATGAAGGTTTTGTGCGAACTGTGAATGGTGCTAAAATCGATACGCTTTCAGAAGAATGGATTGGGAAATATTCCCGCTCGGTGAATTCTGTGGCTTATTTTGCTTTGCTTCCTTATGGGTTAAATGATCCTTCAGTTTTCAAGACTTCTTTAGGAGAAACTGAGCTCAACGGTGAGAAATATGACTTGATCAAAGTGACTTTTGCTGAGGAAGGTGGCGGAGATGATTTTGATGATGAGTTTTTATATTGGATAGGTACAGATGATTCCATCATCGATTTTATGGCCTACAGCTATCATACGGATGGGGGCGGAGTGAGAATGCGGGAAGTAAGTGCGGTGCAGGAAGTCGGTGGTATTCGCTTTCAGAACTACCTGAATCTCAAGCCAGCGGATGAATCTGTGTCTGTAGAAAAGATGCAGGAGCTTTACGAATCTGGAGATTTAGAGTTACTTTCAGAGATAAACCTTGAGAATATTAAGGTTGAATCTTTGAAAAAATAACCCAAAATGAATCCTAAACGACTGAAATTTACGAATAGAAATGGTGTTGAGTTAGCGGCACATTTGTACCTGCCTGCTGATCAGAAACCGCATTTTTTCGCGCTTTTTGCACACTGTTTTACTTGTTCTAAGAATTTCTCAGCCGTTACACGGATATGCACTGCTTTGTCGCAAAATGGTATTGCCGTTTTGAGCTTTGATTTCACCGGACTTGGTATGAGTGATGGAGAATTCAAGGATTCAACTTTCAGTAGTAATGTGAGTGATTTATTGGATGCAGCGGATTTTCTTGAGAAAGAATATCAAACTCCAAAATTGCTCATCGGCCATTCACTTGGTGGTGCAGCGGTACTATATGCTGCTATGGAAATGCCAGAAGTGAAAGCTGTTGTGACCATTGCTGCGCCTTCATTACCAACTCATGTGCGTCATCTGTTTCTGGATAGCATGGATGAAATCGAGGAGAATGGCAGCGCAAATGTAACTATAGGTGGGCGGCCGTTTAAGATCAGTAAGAGTTTTGTAGAGGATCTGGAGCAGAAGCCTCTAGGTTCATTTTTGAAAAATCTGCGAAAGTCACTGTTAATTATGCATTCCCCTCAGGATATCATAGTAGAAATCAATAACGCGGCAGAGATTTACAATGCCGCTTTTCACCCTAAAAGTTTTATTTCCTTAGATGGGGCAACCCATTTGATTTCTAATCCTAAAGACAGCGAATACATTGCAGAGGTGATCGGCAGTTGGAGTAAGCGCTATGTACTAGTGGAGGAAGAAAAGCAGGTAAATGATACGCGAGGTAATCAGGTGTTTGTACGACTTTCAGGAGAAAAGTACACCACAGAGGTAATGACTCCTAATCATCATTTGATTGCAGATGAACCGATAGAGGTGGGAGGAGCTGATCTTGGACCAAATCCTTATGATTTGCTTATGGCTTCTCTGGGTAGTTGTACTGCGATGACCCTAAAGATGTACGCGGAACGCAAAAAGTGGCCTCTGGAACAAGTTTCAGTCTTTCTCAATCATGGGAAAGTCCATCTCTCAGACAGCGCCAATCCTGAAGAAAAGTCTGCAAAAGTCAGCCAGTTTACTCGGATAATAGAAATCGAAGGTGATCTGGATGCAGAGCAAAGGCAGAAACTGCTGGAGATATCAAACAAGTGCCCTGTACATCGCACGCTTCAAGAGGAGATTGTCATACAAACTATGTTGGCAAAATGAACAAGGCCTGGTCAAGGAATTACTTAATGAGTTCAGTCCTGGTGATTCTGGGACTAGGTTTGTGGGCGATATTCCCTCTTCAAGCAGACTTAATTTCTGTTGCCGAAAAATGGAAAGGGGTATGCTGGGTAGGAAGTCGAGCACCGCTTTTGGGGCCAGAACTGGAAGCTTTGAAAGCTACAGGAGCAGATGCGCTTTCGCAAACTCCTTTTGGCTGGCAAACAGAAAAGAACAGTCCTGAAATCCGCTGGGACACACATAACGAGAACAAATGGTGGGGTGAATCTTCAGCAGGAATCAAAGCAACTTTTGATTCTTCGGCCCGGCATGGTATCATGAATATGCTCAAGCCGCACCTTTGGGTTCGTGGCAGCTGGCCAGGTGAGATAGAGATGAGGAGCGAGGAGGATTGGAAGGGTTGGTTTGAGAATTACGAGGGTTTTATCCTAGCTTATGCTAAAATGGCCGAGGAACACCAAATCCCGATGCTTTGCATTGGAACTGAATTAGAATTGACTTCAACACGCGAAGAGGATTGGCGGAAGGTGATCGCTGAGGTTCGCAAAGTCTATTCTGGCCAGTTGATTTATGCAGCTAATTTCACTGAGTTTGAGCATGTGAAGTTTTGGGATGCGCTGGACTACATAGGTATTCAGGCATATTTTCCACTTTCTATCAAAACCAATCCTGATCTCGCGGATCTCAAATCCGGCTGGAAAAAGAGTTTGCCAAAAATAGAAAAAGTAGTTCGAGCCTATCAAAAGCCTGTCATGTTCACGGAGATTGGTTACTGCAATACAGTAGATGCGGCTAAGGAACCTTGGGTTTGGCCAAATGAGCGTAAAGAGACTGAACTTTCTGAGGAAATGCAGGCGCTATGCTATGAGGCATTTTTTGAAACAGCTTGGCAAAAGAGCTGGATGGCGGGCGTGTTTTTCTGGAAATGGTATCCGGAAGGAAAGCATAGGGAACCAGATTTTACTCCACAGGGGAAAATGGCAGAGCAGGTGATGCAGAAATATTTTTCGATGGACTGAATTCTAAAAGCTAGAATATATAACTTAAGACTATTCTAATCAGATGATTATACACTAAAAACTCTAGTTTTTTGAATAAATGTTTGTTGAGTTGTGTTTTGAAACTCATCAGATTTATTCGTTACAAATTATTTTACCTATGAAAACGATTCGAATTTTTATTGCTTCATCTAGTGAACTGAAAGAGGATAGAGAGAAGTTTAGACTTTTTATTGGTCTTGAAAATGATCGATTGGTTGATAAAGGAATCTACTTAAAATTAGAGCAATGGGAATATTTTAAGGATTCGATTTCGACTACACGTCTTCAGGATGAATACAATGAAGCAATTAGGCAAAGTGATATGGTTATCTGCCTGTTTTATACCAAAGTTGGAAAATACACAGCAGAGGAATTTTACACGGCGTATGAAATTTTTAAAGCTCAAGGTAAACCACGCATTTGGACGTATTTCAAGAATGCAGACATTAAAGTGGGCTCCATTGTTAAGGATGACATAGATTCCTTATTTGCTTTGAAAGAGAAACTTGGAAAACTTGGACATTTTTTCACCGAATACACTTCCGCTGATGATCTTCTGTTGAAGTATGGGAGACAGTTGGATATGATTATGCCTGAATACGAAACGAATTTAGAATCTGAGCTAGTAGGCAAAGCAAAAGAAAGGAAGAGTGAACATGTGGCCGAAGTAATTGAGAACACTTTTAATAACGAACTGACGAGTAGAGTACTCTTGGCCATAAGCAGCTATAATAAGAAAGCAGCGGGTTTTTTGGCGGCCAATAGTGACTGGGCTGAAAATGAAGATTTGGTAAAAACTGCTAAACGTATCATTATCAGCGAGTATGTTGGCGTAATTGGGAGTCAGATTCGAAAGTTGATGGCTATTGGTTCACTGACTTTTTCTGAAAGCAAAATGATGCGTTATCTGGAGAATAGTCAAACCACAGCAAAAAGGGGATTGCAACTTATTTGCTATTCATTGATTTCCGCGCTTTGGGATCATCAGGTAGTGAAAAAGGTTGAATTTTCCTCCTCTCAAAAAGATGTGTTAATCAAGTTTTTTAGGAATGCTGCTGAAGAAGATGTACTAGGGTTTGCCGAATTACTCAAGCATTTACTAGAAATATATTCAGTGAATAAATTGGATTTTCTCATTTCTGAATCGTTGGAATTGCTTCCAAAACTTCAAGAAGGAAGCGAGTTTCTCACTGCTTGCTCACAATTGAATGACTTATCGACGCTGTTGAAAGGTTCTACTTTTCGACTCGAAGACTGCCAAGCCGCTGAGAAAAATGTGGCTATTGTGTTAGAAAGTTTAAGTTTCTTGGCACAATACCGTATGATTTCTATCAATGAGATAGATTTTAATCAGCAGAGGAATGATCAGGAAGGTTTGTACTTGCACAATTACACCTTGCTAATAGGAGAAAGACTGGCCAACGACGACAGCCAAAGTAATGTCCGTAGAGAGTCCTCACCCGTTATTTCTCATGCGGTGATTATTTTCAAGGATAACTATCGAAAAAATATAAATCTGGATCCTTTTATCATAGATTTCAATGGTTTGAAGCTGGATGGTGGATCCAAAATATGTTTTTATTCTCACGCGAATACCTTTGATGATCAAAATCTTAACTATGATTTCATAGAAGATGGCAACAAACAGGTCATCTGTAAATCGTCAAATCCCAAGCCCGATGAATCCAGCTTAAATAACCTTAACTCGTGGCTTTCTAAAAAAGCTAATCGAATAGACATGAATTTCGATAAGGTTTATAGCTTGTTTTATGAGGCTAAAAAGACCTTAACCGGTATTGAATACGAAGTCGAAGAAGATTCATTTTAATTTTTTGTAATCCACTAATGGTAATCTCTATGAAAAAGTATCCTTTCAAATTTCTTGATTCCTATCAGAGAGAAGATAGAGGTGTATTTTTTGGAAGGGACGAGGAGATCAACGCCTTGTACGAAATGGTGTTTCAGTCGGCAACTGTACTTGTTTACGGAGCGTCTGGGACAGGGAAAACCAGTTTGATCAATTGTGGATTGGCAGGTAAGTTTCAGCCGCACGATTGGCACGATTTGATGATCCGAAGAGGTGCTGATATTAACAGCTCATTAAAATCAGTATTGGAGAAAGCTGGTGGAAAAGTGGAGACGGATTTTGATGAAACAAAATATCTAAACGAGTGGGAAGTAGATAATACTAGTGAAGTTCAGGAATTGACTCCAATTAGTAAATCAATTAGGGCAGTTTATCAACAGTCCTTCAGACCTGTTTATTTGATCTTTGATCAGTTTGAAGAGCTTTTTATTCTTGGTTCTATTTCCGAGCAGGAGATTTTTATTGAAACAGTCAAAGGAATTCTACAGTCTGGTCAGCCTGTCAAGTTGATTTTTTCTATCCGAGAGGAATATTTGGGGTATTTATTTGAGTTTGAAAAGGCTATACCTCAACTAATGCGCAAGAAGCTGCGGGTAGAACCTATGAATCTTGAAAAAGTGAAGCAGGTAATTGTCGGAGCAGCCAAATTTGAAGGATCAAATATTTCAATCAAAGAAGGTGAGGAAGATGCAGTGGCAGAAAGTATTTTTAATAAAATCAAAGGGGGTAAAAAATCACTCACGATACAGTTGCCATTTTTGCAGGTTTTCCTGGACAAGCTTTACCTGAATATCACGGGTGACAAAAAGCGTGAAATGCCTGCTGAATTTACATTGGACGCAGTGAATGAAATGGGAGAGATTGGAGATATATTGAGCAATTTTCTAGAAGAGCAGGTTGCTGATATTTCTAAAGAATTGAAAGGGAAATACCCGAGTCTAAAACCTGAGCTCACCTGGAAAATACTTTCTCCCTTTGCTACACTTGAAGGTACGAAAGACCCGATTACTAAGAAGGAATTGTTCGACCGCTTGCCAGATTTAGATCAACAAATGGTCGACGATGTAGTAGAAGCTTTTTCCAATAACAGACTTCTCCGCTACAATGAGAACACGGATACGTTCGAGATTGCTCATGATTCTCTAGCCAAACCCATTGCAGAAAAGAGAAGTGTAGAAGAAACTGCTTTGCTTGAAATCAAGCGCTTGGTCAAAAGTCAGGTGGGTGTAAAGGAGGAGGCAATAGAGTTTTTTACAGAGAAGCAACTCATCTATATAGAGCCATATTTGTGTAAGTTTAAACAAAGTGAGGAAGAGAGAAACTGGATTGTCAAAAGCAAGGAAGCTCTTCAACTGGAAAAGCAGAAAGAAGCTAAACGCAAGTACGATGACTTGGTGAAAAGCAAGAAGTCAATGTTTTTGAAAATTGCTGTTGGAGTAGTTGTGGTTATCGCTGGGCTATTTATTGTTTTGGCTATGAAAGCCCAAAAAAATGCGGTTGATGCTTTGGTAGCAGGTGCAGAAGCTATAAGTGCAAATAATACATCAATCCAATTGTTAAATGAGGTTTTGGGAAGTTCAGGAGAGAAATACGAAAACCTAACGAATGAACAGATCCAAGATATTATTTACAAAGAGAAAACGTATCCACTTGATAGCTTAATTGAAATTAGAGCTTCCGTCAGTCCATCCAATGCTGGTGGCAACAACAGAAATTATACTATGTGGCTAGAGTTTCCATTGTTGAGGAAAGATGAAATAAGAGAAGTACAGTACAATTTTTGCAAGGGCTTTATTGATCAAACACGAATTTCAAAAGATCCTAGCTCTTCCTTTTCCATAGGATACCTTGGTTATGGATACTGTCCAACCATGAAAATTGACGTGATTCTTAGTGATGGGGACACGCTCCATAGGTACTTCTCTTTTAAGGAATTCTTTGCATCAAATCCTCTCACAGAATAATTTCAAAGATCCGTTTTACTGGATTATGCTAATTAATCCAGCATTCTTCAAATGATCTTGCACCGTTAGTTTCCCGCTGAGATCCAGTTCGGGTACTTCACCTATATCATTTTGATGGAAATGGTATACAAATATGGATAGGACCTTAGTTAGAAGACTTTTATTTTTCAATTCTTCAGGAAGAGTATCATAGCTGTTTTTTAGAATTTGCTCTGCAAAACCAGCAGTCATCACATCGTTACTCATGGTGGCTGGCTTAGATGCTACGATGAAAGCAAACATCCTGAATTCGGACTCAACCTTGAAAAACATTGACTTGAATATTTCATAGTATGAGAATTTCCCGTCACCACCGACGTTTTCGGAAAAGCGGCTGTCAGCAGGAACGCTTGAGCCATTGATATTGAATTTCTCTAAACTAGTAGTAAGCGCAAATCCATCCATATCATAGTAATAATGGAGCTGATTTTTGTACCCTGAATTGCTAAAACCAGCACTTAGAAATGAATCCACTTGGCCTAGAGTAGATAAAGAAGGCTTATAATTTGATTTTATGAAATTTGCTGAAGCACGTGGGGCGGGGTTTGGGAAGAAATAACTTTCAATACTCGTTGAAGGCATTTGGACCATGGCTGACGCGCCGGTACTAGATTGCTCACCTAATTGCTTATCGATTGGAAACTTACTCCTTATCTCTCTAAGTAGACTTTCAAGCACTTTAGGGTTTAACTCTTCCTTTATAAATTCATCGTTCTCACTCCTAACCCTACTTTTGAAATCATTGAAATGATCATACAAAACTGTTTTATTGAAATTCCGTGGAACCCGAGTTCTTCTTGATGCAAGCTGTTTTAACTGAATGTATCTAGAAAGTATATCCAATCTTGAGTCGGCTGCATATTCAAGTTTTATAAAATTGGAATTCCCAAAAGAATAAGGATGGAAATCGGGAGTATTATTTCGGATTTCCATACTAAGCGGCATATCGTAAATCCCTGCAAAATAGGTTAGGGAATCAACGTAGAATCTATCGGTATTTTTTGCCGCTAAAAAAATCCGCTGAAAATCAGGGTATAAATCTTCGTTAAACAGGGAGTTGTACTCATTTTTTAGACTCCTGATTTCAGTTTTCAATAGGAGATTTGATTCTGAATCAAATTTGATCATTTCATAGAGCTGTTTCTTTTCGTTATGAAATGTCTGGAAATCATCAATTTTTGCAGAATTGTAAAAGTTAATTCCTCTATCTAGAATGCTTTTTAATCTGCGTAATAAACCCCGGCTGACTTCACCTTTATTGAGGCTTAGTAGCTTCGATTGATTTTGATAAAATAATGCATTTGTAAAATTGTAGAGCGTGGAATTTTCATTGATAAAAGAGATGCCTTTGATTGATTTGATTTCGTCATTCTCGAAGGAAAGTATTTTTTTTATTCGTTCTACAGGTATGGAATCAAAATAGGTTTCCGTCAAATACAGGTTCATATAAGCTTGCGCCAATGTTATTGTATCATTTTTAGCAGGTTTAGTATTTTCTTGGGCTCTAACAGTGCCTACAAAAGCTATCATCAGAAAGCTAAAAAAGAGGGGCTTGAAAAACTTCATTATACTTGATTTAATGAATGATGGATGCTTCCACTAAAATTTAAAAGATGGGATTGATTGAGTATAACAATATCCTTGCATTAATATAAGCTTTAAATTGCTTATTGTCTATTTACATATCTGTTAATCAGTGTTTTGTAATAAATTTTTTTACATATGATGTTCTTTTCGGAACTGAATCTTTCTTCAGTGTTTGCGTGTCATTTTTATAATCAAATAAAAACTCCTAGTTGATTATTTGATCTATGTCATTTTATAAGGAATTGCGATAGCTTATTTTTGTATCGAAGAATCCAAACAGTCCTTCCTTTAAAGTTTGCTGGAAAAACCCAAATCATTCTTAATTTTTTTCTTAATATCTGGGCTACTGAATAGTAATCCTTGCAAGTAACTTATAAATAGGTAGTCCCAAATATTAGGTATAGATAACCGAAGGCCAAAAGCTTTCGGTTTTTTTCTTTGAAAGGCACCCGTACTTCCTTTATTTTTTTATTAATTAGCTAAGTCAATAGATTATAGCATATGAAAAATAACCAGAGAAGAGAGTTTCTGAAATCTACCGGCCTGGTAGGATTGGGACTTTTCGGGGCGGGCAGTACCCTCGCCAATGAATTTGAGAACCTTCCTTTACAAGCAAAAAAGGGCGTAAATCGAATTCAATCTTTTAATATGAGTGGTTTTGCCGCTCCTAAAATTGATACTGTCCGAGTTGGGATAGTTGGGCTAGGAATGAGAGGGCCTGGTGCTGTTGATAGATTGAGCAAAATAGAAAATGTGGAGATTAAGGCACTTTGCGATTTGCTACCAGAAAGGGTAGAAAAAGCAAAGGCCCAATTGAAAGACTCTCCGCATAAGCCAGATGGTTATTCTGGAAATGCATATGCTTTCAAAGAGATGATGGATCGTGATGATTTGGATTTGATTTATATCGCTACACCTTGGGAATGGCATACTCCAATGGCAGTTTATGCTATGGAAGCTGGTAAACATGCTGCTTGTGAGGTTCCTATTGCTCGTACACTTGAAGAGTGCTGGCAGTTGGTAGAGACATCTGAGCGTACCAAAAAGCATTGTATGCAGTTGGAGAACTGCTGCTACGATTTCTTCGAGTTAATGACTTTGAAAATGACACGTGAAGGTTACTTCGGCGAAGTACTTCATGTAGAAGGCGCTTACATCCATGATTTGCTTGCTTTAAACTTCAAGAAAGATGGCGGTTACCAGGATATGTGGAGGCTGAAAGAAAATTATCGTGATGGTAATTTGTATGCTACACACGGACTTGGACCTATTTGTCAGATTTTGAATATCAATAGAGGTGACCAGATGGATTATTTGACATCTACCTCTACCAATGATTTCTCCATGCATGCTGAAGCTAAGAAATTGGCTGAGCAGGATAATTTCTTTGCTTCGTATGCACAGAAAAATTTCCGTGGAAACATGAATACTTCTATGGTGAAGACCAAAAATGGTAAAACCATCATGATTCAGCATGATGTATCTTCACCTCGTCCATATTCCCGACTTCATGTAGTCAGTGGGACAGAAGGATATGCACAGAAATATCCTGAAGCAAAAGTATCTAAAGGACATGGCTGGTTGAAAGACGAGGAATTCAAGGATTTGGAAACAAAGTACACTCCAGAAATCATCCAGAAAGTAGGAGAGCTAGCCAAGAAAGTAGGAGGCCATGGTGGCATGGATTTTATGATGGATTGGAGATTGATCGATTGCCTTAGAAATGGACTTCCTCTTGATCAGGATGTCTATGATGCCGCGCTTTGGAGCTGTGTTTCTCCACTCAGTGAGTGGTCTGTAGCTAATAGATCTAACTCCATCGATGTACCTGATTTTACTGGAGGGAACTGGAAAACAAATGCTCCGGTGAACATTACCCTTGCAGGTGGAGGAACCACAGGAGTGAGAGTTTAATCCTTAAGTAGCAAGAGATTAAAATATACGCTTGCCTGAAAATAAGAAAGCCCGCTGATCAGTTGATGATTAGCGGGCTTTTACTTTGACTTGAATTTTTACTTGGAATGTACTGGCTTGGAAGCTAAACCTTCATTTACAACTTGCTCAAGTTTTTTCTGATCACCCATATATTCGGTAAGATCAATTAAGCGCACTGTTCTGAAGTCGATAGGGTGGCTTTCACTCTGTAAGGAAATCCATCCACCAGTTAGCATCTGGCCATCTACTTTCGCTTTTGGGTCCACTGGATTCACATTTCCACCACCTATTTGAGGCTTTGAATAGCTAATCACGGTGTCTTGACCTACTAGATGATGCACATCGCCATTTCCTAATACAATGAAATTGGCAGTTACCCACTGATCACCATGATAGGTTTCAGAAGTGGAATTAACACAATGCGAAGTGATAAGTTTGTCGTCTATTACTACGTTGGTTCCTGGAGTACATAGATTACAAGTACTTCTTTTATCTTTTCCATTTCCGCCTAGGAACTGAGCCTCAATAGAAATCGGGAAATCCTGATCTTTAAGCATGGTCTTGGGATCCTGACAATGAAGCATCGCTCCAGAATTTCTAGTAGCCCATCCTTCTCCACCGTTCGCTTGCTCACCTACAAACCTATATTCTACTTGAAGTAGGTAATTGGAAAATGACTTATTATAGAATATATGCCCGTATTGCTGGTCAAACTGATCATAGCCATCATAGCGTACTTTCATCAAGCCATCTTCTACGCGGAATGTATTTGCGAAATTATCATTCAAGTCATGAGTACGGATTTTCACTGACCAATCATCGATGTTTTTACCATTAAAAAGTGTTTGCCACTTTGGCTTTTTTGCATCTTCACTGGCATAGTTGAAGGCGAAACCTATGCCTGCAAGGCAAAGGATTCCAATTAGAACTGTCTTTTTCATTTTATTTTAGGGGTTTATTAATCGTAGGGTTACCAAAACTGGGTAATGGTCTGAATATGGCACATCTATTACCTTGTAGTCTACAAGCTCAAAACGTTCTGAGTCATACCAGACGTAATCTATTCGTTTTCCTTCCTCAGAAATATAGGTTGGGGAGTCATCTTGAGCTACTTGCCCAGCATCACTCCATTTGGAACTAATACTTTTATATTCTTCTGATGTAGGGTCAAAATTCAAATCACCAACCCAAAATGCCGGTTTTGGGAGAGTGTCCGCATAGTTGGTTAGGGCTTCTAATTGTGCGAGTCTATTTTCAGGAAATTCGTGACAAAGATGCGTGGCGCCAAAGTATAGTTCCTGTCTGTTCTTCAATTCTATTTTCACCCAAGCAGCAGCTCTTGGCTCACCGCCAGCAGGGGATGGAAGTGCCTGAGTTTTATAATTTAAAGCTTTTTTTACCAATACTCCTTCGCCATATCCTCCTTCTTCGTAATCCATTGCCTTGGCAAAGTAGCTTCTATACCCCGTTTTTTTACCAAGCTCAGCTACCCAATTTATCTTTTGTCCATATACAGATTCTAGGCGAGTAGTCATGCTATCCATTTCCTGGAGAGCTACTACTTCGGGCTGAAGAAGAATAATCAGATTTGCGATTTCTTCTAAATTTGGTTTACAAATTGTGTCTGGGTGTTCGCCATGGTAAATGTTATAAGTCAAAATCTTAAATTCAGGATTATTTTCTTGAGCAAACGCACTCCATGGTGAGCAGAGTAAAAAAGTGATAATTACTAAAGACGTTATTTTCATATTGGATCGATTACCTGATAGGTGCTTTTTACTACTTCTTAAAATAAATCTGCTTGGTGGCGAAGTAAAACTATAGAATCATATTGGAAGTTAATGATTTTAAAGATTCAGGAGAATGAAAGTGGAGGCACTCTATCCTCTTTTTATTTTTATGGTGGATTTGTACTATCATAGGAGTATCTAGTTGAGGCAAAAGAAGAAACGATATAATTGTGATTTATTTGTATCTTTTTGACCACAACCTATATCATTTCACCCGTTAAATTCACCTTCACTTAAGTCATTAAGTTTTAATTAATAATAGCTTGAAAAAAATTCTCTGGGTTCTTGGAACACTTATTCTGCTGAGCATAGTTTCGATATTTTTGCTTGAACAATGGCTAGTAAAAACTCTTCCTGATAGGGTGAATGCCAATGAGGATCGAGCCTATGATATTCTGTTTAAGGAAGTAGATGTAAAGCTCTTCAGTGGAAGTATAGAATTGCAGGAGATTTCCCTAAATCCATTGAAAGAAGGAATGGCTATTACCATCACGGGTACTATGAAATCGCTTAGGCTAGGTGGTGTAAATATGATAGGCTTTATTTTTGGAAAACTAGCTGAAGTACGTGAATTGAGATTGGATGATCCTAAATTCATTTTGATTAGAAATGACTCCATCTCCAAGCAGCCAGCAGATATGTCTAAGGCCTTTCAGGGGTTATTTGGTGATTTAGTATCACGAGGTGTCATTCACAATTTTGTGCTAAATAATGGCTCAGGAGAATTTTACACCCAGTTAGATACCGCCAGAAAGTTTGGGAGCTTTGAGGATTTCCATATTTCTGCTATTAATCTAGAAACTGATTCTATACGAATGAATTATGCGATTCCATTCAAACTAGAAAGCATAAAAACCAGTTTAAAAAATCTTCAAATCAATATTAATACTGACCAAACGTTCACGCTTGGTTCACTAGACTATGACTCAAAACAAGAGGCATTTGACTTCTTTGATATTCATTTAAACTATGATGATTCCAACCTTGAAGCTTCTAAGCGATCGGAACTCCAAAAGGATTTTATAGAAATTGATGTGCAGCATTTGCGAATCGAGCAGATAAATGCGCAAAGTAATATTTATGGGAATTGGTCGATTGTAGCAGGTTTAATGACAATCGATAGCTTGCATTTGCATGACGTGCGAAATAAAAATAAGCCTCGGCCTTATGATGAACCGGAGAAGCCCATGTTTGAAAGGATGGTGGAGCAAATCCCGTTTCCAATTGAGTTAGATACTATCAGGGTATTAAATTCCAAAATCACCTATTCTGAAATTTCAGAAGGTAAATCTCATCCAGTAAGTTTAAATTTCGAAAAGCTTTCTGCGCTGATCACACATGCAGTCTCATTGGATTCTCTGCAGTCAGGAGAAATGATAATCCACGGGGAAGCCGTTCTGAATGGATTTGCACCTATGCGGATGGATGTGACAGTGCCTTATAGCAATGATAGCACAAAGGAAAAATTTCATTTGGTAGCAAGTGTGGATCCTTTTAGTTTACCATCCTTAAATGGGATTCTGGGAGACCTGGTGTCTGTGAATATAAATTCTGGTACGATGGAAAAGCTAGAAATCACGATGGATGCATCACGGTATACCTCATCGAATTTCATGAAATTTCACTATAAAGATCTAAAGCTGGAATTAAGGGATGAGGATGCCAAAAAGCTAAAGCTCAAGTCAACACTTGCAAATATTCTTACATCTAGTAATAACCTTCCTGAAAACAGAAATTATAAAACTGCCCAGTTTCAAACACAGCGAAATATATATCGCGGCACTTTCAATCTAATCTGGGAATCCATTAGGGAAGGGATGTTGGAAATTGTACCAGGTGATTTGATGCAACTATTGACGAAGGAACAAGACCCGTCGGATGGAGGGAAAAGAAGGTGATTCTTACTGTATAAGTTATCAGTCTCAGTCACCAGTAGCGAAGAGATTTAAAGTAATTCATCGATATCACTTGCCATGCATTCTTGCGTGAAGGTGGAGGCTAAACAATAAAAAAGGCTCTCCAAAAATGGAGAGCCTCACTTAGAATCCAAGCGCCACGCCTATTCAATTAACGCTCTTCTTCTTTCAAATCCATAATACGTATGGACACTATTGATGAATTCATGTTGAGGTCCTACTGGCCAGTCATCGTCATCAAAACCTGGAGCATTCTCTAGCTTTTCTTTTTCGACCTTTACAATGATAACATCACGTTGGTGACCGTGAAAATCAAAAGCCTCCCAAGGAAGAGCTAACAGTTTATTTCCAAGATTTAGAAAACCTGCATCAACTGATAGAACAACGTATGCTACTTCACCTGTTTCGGTGTCAAGCATAATGTCCTTTATAGTTCCTACTGATTCATCTTTTATTGTTTTTACGGTGCAATTTGCCGCAGTTGAGCTACTGATTGGAAAATGATATTCGGTATTCATGGTTAAGTTGGTTAAGTGAAAATTAGTGTTGTATTTACTAATAAACCAAGGTTATGCCATGCCGCTAAAAATGGGTTTTGAAGCGGGTAAGGTATTTTTTTAAGATTTTTTATGTGTTGGAAAAGGACGATCTGGGTAATGATATCCGCAAGTGAATTCGAAGAAAAAATAAGATACTAGATGTTCTTTTAACCACAGTGGGCACAGAGAATTTCGAGAGCGCGCAAGCGCCTATTGTAGAATAAATGGAATTTGTCCCGTAGGGACACACTATGGGTAGAAAGGAAATTATACCAAGATTAGCAGTGCCGTTAGGTACGGCTCTATAAATCAAAGAAAAAGCTATCTAGCATTAAGAGGTGTCTAGTTATGAGAAGATCCTGATGGTTCAAGTCTCCTGACTTGGACCTATTTAAGAAATGTTTACCCAATCCCTTTCTTTACAATCGAAAAGTCGAACCCCGAGCAAAGTCGAGGAAAGAAACCTAAGATCTTGAGTAATCAGACCTGTCTTTTCTCATTTCTTCAGCTAGCTCTTTATCCAAAGGAAATGCACTCTCTTCCAGATTTTTCACAATGTTCTGATGATTTACCTCGTCTCTATTTTGCGAGAGCTTTCTACTTCCATGCACTTCAGTTATCACTATCTCAAAACCCACCAACGCTTTTACTTGTTTTGCAACATAATCTACACTCATCGTCTCCACACTAACACGGTTTGGACGCCCATCTTCATAGGTGTTTACCAGTTTTTTCAAATGGTCCATAAGCTCTTCGCCTTCTATTAGTTTTACCTTTCCATATACATGTACAGCTAGATAATTCCATGTGGGCACATTTTCGTGATTATACCAAGAAGAAGAAATGTACGCATGTGGGCCTTGAAAAATGACTAGCACTTCCTGATCATCCGCAAGGTTTTTCCATTGTGGATTTGCCTTCGCGATATGTCCAGATAGGATTGCTTTTCCATCTTTATTCTGATCCAAGACAAAGGGTAAATGTGTTGCCCAAGGCTTTTCATCTATTTGAGAAACTAGCGTCGCAAAAGCATTTTTTTGGAGAAAAGTGGCTATTTCAGCATCATCTTTCCAGCGGTTTAATGGATGGATATACATGGAATTAGTTTGAAGTTTTGGATTTATTAAATGAAATTAGAGATAGGAATAGAAAGTATAAGATTTCTAACTCCATTTTATTCATTTTTAAAAATAGTAGTTTCGCTGAATGGAAAATCAAAGTACTGATAAACTAGAGCTGGCCGCTAAGTTTGTCAACAATACCGGAGCACCGATTTTTTTGACTGGAAAAGCAGGAACAGGCAAGACCACTTTCCTGAAAAATCTGGCCTTGCAAACGCATAAAAATCACGTGATCGTAGCGCCTACTGGCATTGCAGCACTGAATGCAGGTGGAGTTACGATTCATTCTCAGTTCCTGTTTCCTCTTGGTTTTTTTCTTCCTGTCAACGAACCAGAAGGTAATTTCTCGGATCAATACGGTTGCTTTACGCAGCATACCTTGATCAGAAAACATCCGCTGAATGCAATCAGAAAGAATGTGCTGAAATCTATAGAACTACTGGTGATTGATGAGGTCAGTATGCTCCGAGCTGATGTGCTGGATGCGATAGATTATAGGTTGCGAACTGTCAAAAGGAATTTTAATACGCCATTTGGTGGAGTGCAAGTGCTGATGATTGGGGATCTTTTCCAGCTTCCGCCGATTGTTCGTGAAAATGAGTGGCAGGTGCTCAGTAAATTTTACCCAAGCATGCACTTTTTTGAAGCTAGAGTTTTGCAGGATTCGGGATTGGTTTACCTGGAGCTGGATAAGATTTTCCGTCAGCAGGATGAAGACTTTATTCAAGTACTGAATCATCTCCGAGAGAATGTGGTGACTGCCGAAGATATTACGCTTTTAAATAAGCATTATAAAACTCAAGAAGAGATCGCAGAAATCAAAGACTGCATTACGATCACAACTCACAATTATAAGGCTGATCAGATTAACCGAGATCGACTGATGGCGCTGAAAGGCGAATCGAAATTTTACGAGGCAGACATAGAAAATGATTTTCCTGAAAACATCTATCCCTTGCCCAAATCGCTTGAGCTTCGGGTAGGAGCGCAGGTCATGTTTATCAAGAATGATAGCTCAGGAAATCAGGATTATTTCAATGGAAAACTGGCGACAGTAGAGGAGCTGGAAGAGGATCAAATCAAAGTATTGCTGGAAGGCAAGCGGTTTGTTTACCAGTTGAGAAAGGAAATCTGGGAGAATAAAAAGTACGTCATCAATCCAGATACCAAGGAGCTAGAGGAGGAAGTGATCGGGACATTCAGTCAGTATCCTATCAAAACTGCCTGGGCTGTGACTGTTCATAAAAGCCAGGGTTTGACCTTTGATCAAGCCATAATAGACGTGGGTAATGCTTTTGCTCCAGGTCAGGTTTATGTGGCGTTGAGCCGTCTTAGAAGTTTGGAGGGATTGGTCTTGAGAACAAGAATTCAAAACAATGCACTTCAATCTGATTCACAGGTTCAGACTTTTGTAGAGAGTGCCAAAAAGCACTCGAAACTTGATGAACTATTAGGAGCTTACCAACAGCGATACCTTTCACTTTTATCTGGAGAAACGTTCGATTTGGCTAGTTTGCTTCAGGAAATAAATAGTTTCCAGCGAAAGAATGATAGTTCGCTGGAGTTTGAAGATCCAGAGATGCAGAAAGCGGTAGGGGAGATTGCTGCGTTGATAAAAAAGGAAGTAGGAACGGCAGCTAAGTTTAGCAATCAGCTTCGCTTTCTCTTGCAGCAGAATGACAAAGAAAAGCTGATGGAGCGATTGGAAAAGGGGTCTTCCTATTTCAAGAACTTTTTGAAAGAAGCTTTAGAGAAAATTTTGGTGCATAGAGCAGAGGTGGAGCGCTTTTCCAGAACAAAAACCTACGCAAATAGCCTGGAAGAATTGGAAGTCAGCCTGCTGAGAAAGTATGGCGATATTAATAAAGTAAGCCAATTGATTGCTTCGATTTTAGATGGGGAGATTCCCGGAAAAATGAATGATTTGGAGCAGGATAAAATCAATCTTCGACTTCGACTGGCAGAGGCGGCTAAACAGGCAGCTGCTGATAATCCGAAATTCGCTAGTAATAAGACAGGTAGGAAAAAGGCTGGTAAGGCAAATCTGAAAAGAAAAGTTGGAGAGACTTATGAGACCACCTTTGGGATGATCAATGCGGGAAAAAGCATTGGTGATATTGTAGTTGCACGAGGATTGGCAGAATCTACTATCAAAAGCCATCTGGCTAAGGGAATCGCAGAAGGGAGAGTTGAGTTGGAAGATTGCTTACCTATGGAGGTTATTTCTGAGATCAGCTCCCAAATCGAAAACATCAGGAATTTGCAGGCGCTTCGGATACATTTCGAAGGAAAATACGATTACAATACCATCAAAATGGTTGTTGCTGGAAAGCAGGATTAATATGATGGATGTCGTTATTCGGTTAGAAGTAAAGTGAGTAACTATAACTTGAATGAAATTCAATCAAAGCCAACTTCCTGATTTTGCTTAGAATTAAATTAATAATCCTTTCTTCAAATGCCTGCTTAAACTCATAAAAAAGGCCTTTCAGGTGAGTCTGAAAGACCTTTTTTACTTTAGCTAGAAGCTATCAAAGTGTGATTTTGGCTCCCAATACTTTTAGGAACTCACGGATCCAAGCTGGATGACCTGGCCATGCTGGCGATGTTACCAAATTGCCGTCAACATAAGCGTCGGTAGCAGGAATGTTTTGGTAATCACCACCTGCGATAGTCACTTCTGGCCCTACAGCAGGATAAGCAGTCAGTTTCCTTCCTTTCACTACTCCTGCGGCGGTTAGTATCTGTATGCCATGGCATACGGCGGCTACTGGCTTGTTCGTATCAAAGAAGTGCCTTACAATCTCCAGAAGTTTCTGGTTTAACCGAAGGTATTCTGGCGCGCGACCACCAGCAATCGCCAAGCCCACGTAATCATCCACATCAATTTGGTCAAAGGAATAGCTCAGCATAAAGTTGTGGCCTGGCTTCTCAGTGTAAGTCAGATCGCCTTCAAAGTCATGAATCGCTGTTTTGATAGTTTCACCTTTTTTCTTTCCGGGGCAAACTGAATGAACTTCATAGCCCACCATTTCCAGCATCTGAACTGGAACCATGGTTTCGTAATCTTCTGCAAAATCTCCGGTTAGGAATAATATCTTTTTCATTTTCTTGAAATTAGTTGGTTTGAAAAATGGGTAGAAATTCTACCTTTTATAGTAAGATCAATTTATGAAAATGCGATTGGAATGAGGTTAACCCTTAGTTAAGTTTTGCTAATGATTTTCATAAAATAGGACTTCGACTTCTTTACTAAAGACGAATTATACTTTTTACCGAAAATCATGCTGACTTCGACTTTGCTACCAATGACGGATTATAAATTTCACGGCAAATCGTGTCAGTCCGAGCGAAGTCGAGGACAATAATTTCACTTACTTTAAAAGAGCCTTCGACTTCGCTCAGTCTGACACCGTCATCACTCTTTTGTAAATTCTAAATGTTTCTTACTCAGTCTGACATCTTGATTTTATACGCTAAAGTGACGGTCGTGATTAACGACTGTCAGGTTGAGTGTCCAGCACAGCTACCAGAAGCAAAACCTCGTATGATTTCAATAAAAAGTCTTTGCATTTGCAGCCAGCTATTTTTCAGCTTTCGATTTTCTGTGCAACTTATCTCTTCAAACCCGTAAACACTTTCCCATGAATCACCTAGAAACTTCCTATAAAACTCATGATAATCAAGAGTTATACCTTCAGGCTTGGATGGTTGATTCGCCAAAGGCGTCTTTACTGCTTGTTCATGGGCTAGGAGAGCATAGCTCTAGGTATTTGCCTTTGGTAGAAAAGCTAAATGCTGTGGGCGTTTCAATTTTTACTTTCGATGGGAGAGGACATGGGAAATCAGTTCAGGGTAAGCCAACTGCTTATTTTGATTCTTATGAAGATTACCTGAAAGATATTGATGCCTTATTTGGGAAGGTGAAAAGTTACGTTCCCGGAGTTCCTGCATTTATCTATGGACATAGTATGGGTGGTGGATTAGTAGCTGCCTATGCATTAAAATATCAGCCAGAAACAGCAGGTGTGATCATGAGTTCTCCCGCGATAAAACCAGCCGAGGGTACATCTATGATTTTGATTGCAATATCTAGTCTTGTGAGTAAATATTTTCCAAGAGTAAAAGCATTGCAACTTGATGCAGAAAAAATATCCAGAATTCCTGCTGAAGTGGAAAAATACCTGAATGATCCCTTAGTATACACTGAAGCTATTCCAGCGAGAACAGGATATGAGTTGCTTCAAATGATGCGTTTTATTCAAGAAAATGCTTCGAAATTTTCTCTTCCATTTTTGTTAATGCATGGTACTGATGATGGACTGACCAATCCCAAAGGATCTGAATTGCTTTTCGAGAAAGCTAAATCATTGGATAAAACCCTCAGGATTTTCCCAGGAGGCTACCATGAATTGATCAATGATCTAGATCGGGAAGAGGTGATGAAATTGATAGTGAATTGGATAGAAAACCGAATTCCACAAGATTAACTTAATAGATTATATCTCTGCTAATAATCCATTGATGTCCAATTGTCTGGTGTACATCATGATGCTTCCGTCTGGATTCAGTGGCCAGTCTTCTTTTGGTCTGTCCCAATACAATTCTACTCCGTTTTCATCTGGGTCATCTAGATATAATGCCTCAGAAACCCCATGATCTGCAGCGCCAGTCAGCGGGTAATTAGCATCCACTAGTCTCTTTAAAAGAACTGCCAGATCACGTCTTGTTGGTAATACTATCGCTGTATGGAAAAGCCCTGCAGTATTCTTTGGCGCTGGTTTCCCTCCTTTACTTTGCCAAGTATTCAAACCTATGTGATGATGATAACCTCCAGCAGAAATAAACGCCGCATCCTGACCATACATGGTGACTAATTCAAAGCCAAGCAAAGTTTGATAGAAATCCAGTGATCGCTGAAGATCAGAAACTTTTAGATGCACATGCCCAATGCGTGTGGCGGCGGGGATGGTGTAATTTTCCATAGTTGATTAGAAGTGCTAAATTTTACTTCATTATTCGCAATTCGCCATTCATCATTCGACATTTTTCAATAATGAATATCGAACATCGAATGATGAATTTTGAAGGGATTTCAAATTACAAATTTCAAATATTCAATTACTAAATCCCCGGCGCATTCGGGAACATCAAGCTTTTGAAGTATTCCAAATCTCCTTCTGGCTGTTCGATATCGGCAGGGAATGGTCGGTTAGAAAATGTCTGGAAGTAAAGCAAGCAGGCATTTCTCCACCAAACAGCCTCTGTTTCCTGTACTTCTAGAAGCTGTCGTACATGCTCGAATTCAGCAGGGTCAATTTCCGATTCCAAGCTAGCCCAAGTCTGCTGCATTTGTCTTACTTCTTTCACGCCTCTATCATAATGGTAGGCGATTCCTTCCCAAAGTGTATTTCCATCTTTTAGCTTGTAATCCCATGGCAAATGATGGAACCAAAGCAAGTATTTCTCAGGGATTTGATGTGGATCTGACCATGCCTTAGCCACTTCTGGAGCGTATTGGTCCAGAGCTCCACTACCTGCACTGGTTCTATCAAATCCGATTCCCAGACTATCCGCATTATGGTAATAAGGAGCAGTCCAATCGGCTCTTCCACCCATTACCCAAGGGCCAGGACCATAGTGATGACTCCTGCCCATGATATGATGCAATCCAAGCGGAGTCATATAATCCACGGCTGCTTCATGGGATTCAAGCATGATTTCCTCGACTTTGCTCAACACATCAGGATTGGTGCCAAAAGTCAGTTTGATCCATTCTTCTGCAATTTGTTTGGATTCCAGACTGGGATCCCATGCCTGACGACCGAAAGCATACCAGTTTGACTGTCCGAATAAATGCCCAGTCCAGTTGCGGTCCGTTCCGATATTAGAGACCCCAGCAATCAGGGTTAGCTTTTGTCCGCTATCTTTTCCTTCTAGGATACTCGCAACAGTGGCGCTCGGAGTTGGACTAAAGGTTTTCGTCTTCAGTACTTCTTCCCACATAGGAGCCAGGTACACGAGCTGTGTAGCTTGTCCTAGATATTCCTGAGTGATTTGGAATTCCATACCCACATTGGTTTTATTGATAGCGCCAAATAGCGGGTGAACTGGCTCGCGAGGTTGGAAGTCAATCGCTCCGTTTTTGATTTGGATGATGACATTCTCTTTGAACTTGCCATCCAGCGGTTCGAATTCGCGATTTGCTTGCATATGTCTATCCACATCATTTTCGTGAGAATAGACAAAAGCTCTCCATATCAAAACTCCTCCATGCGGTTCCAAAGCTTCTGCTAGCATATTTGCACCTTCTGCATGATTTCTTCCATATTCATGCGGCCCAGGCTGACCTTCGGAATTTGCTTTCACGAGAAATCCTCCAAAGTCTGGGATGAAAGAATAGATCTCATCCGTCTTCTTTTTCCAGAAAGCTATCACTTCTGGATCAAGAGGATCTGCAGTTTTCAAACCACCAATTTGAATAGGTGCGGAGAAGCGGGCAGTGAGAAAAACCTTGATTCCATAGGGTCTGAAAATGTCAGCCAAAACCTTCACTTTCTTCATGAAATCCTTGGTCAAAATCAATGCATTTGCATTCACGTTGGTAAGCGAAACGGCATTGATTCCAATGGATGCGTTGGCTCGGGCGTAGTCAGTATAGCGTGGATCCACATAGCCAGGAAGCTTGTGCCAGTCCCAAATCGAAAAACCTGCATAGCCTCTTTCGACCGTCCGATCTAAGTTGTCCCAATGGTTTAACATTCTTAACTTAATTTTCGGGCTATCAGATAATTCGGCAAATTTATCGAAAGTGTTACTTTGGATGGAATTTAGCCAATTGTAGACTCCGTAAAGCACGCCGACTGGTTGATTTCCAACTATGGTGTAAAACGATTTTCCATCCAGTTCTATATTCCCTCTCCAGTATCCATCGTCTCCAAGTGCTTTGATTTCGGCTTGCTGATCTAGAGAAAGTACTTGTGAAAGTTGCTCTCTTGAACCGATCCAAAGCTTGGTATTTTGAAGCCTTTCTTTACTATAAATAGGAGCTTTGTCAAGCATGCTTTTTGATGCCAGATTTAGCTCGTTTCTGATGGCTTCGTAAGTTGGGTTTTCACCATAAAAATAAACTCCACTCAGTAGTAGTTCTATCTCAGATTTTAATTGTGAATCGCTGATGGGCTGATAGTCCAGCCATAGTTTGTAGCCGTCATTGGCAAAAGAATTCAGGGAGATAAACAGCCAGATTAGGACTGTTAGATAAATAGGTTTGTTCATAGGTTTTAGGGTTTCCAACCCAAAAGATCGAAAAATCAAAGCTAAATCCAAGGGTTTGATTTTGAATGAGGTACTTAAATACTTGATTTTTATTCCGACAATTTTCGTCAAAACTGATTTTCAATTGCCTTTAAACTGACTCCCTTCCTTATCTTAGTTCCATTACTTTTTACCTATGGATCAGAAACCTTTTATTATTTACAAATCCTCGGCAGGCTCGGGGAAGACCTACACGCTGACGCTGGAGTACCTCAAACTTGCACTGCAAAGTCCAAATGCGTTCAAGCAGATTCTCGCAGTGACCTTTACCAATAAGGCTACTCAGGAGATGAAGGAGCGGATTGTGGAGGAGTTGAAAAGGCTTCGGAATGATGTTAATCCTGATGAAAAGATGGATGGGGAATTGATGAGGTCGCTCGGTGTTGATGAAGCAGGTCTAAAAATATTGGCTCAGCAGACGCTCACTGCGATTCTTCATGATTACGGAAGGTTCTCAGTGAGTACAATCGATAGTTTCTTCCAAAAAGTGGTGCGGGCTTTTGCCAGAGAGATTGATCTCAATGCCAAATTTGATGTAGAATTGGACCAGGATGCAGTTTTGGAACGCGTAGTAGATCGGGTAGTGATGCTTGTGATGGAGGATGAGTTTCTACATAAATGGTTAGTGGATTACGCAACTGATCAGATTCAAAACGGTAAATCATGGGATATCCGCAGAAATATTCGAGGTCTTGGCAAACAAATTTTTCAGGAAGACTTTAAGAAATACTCTCCTGAAATCAAGGAGTTTCTGAAGGATAAGGAAAACATCACTTTACTACAGTCTTTTGTCCGAGAGCGAAAAAGTGAAATTGTCAAAATCTCCAAAGAGTTAAATGCCGAAGCCAACACTATCCGAACTAGGAATGGGTTGGAATGGTCTGATTTTAATCGTGGGTTTATTAAAATACTTGATAAACTGGGAGACAGAAATGATCCACTTCCAATACTTACTCCAGCGACAACAGACAAAATAGATAACCCTGAAAGCTGGCATACTAAGTCGAGCAAGCAGATCGACGCGATATTGTCAGCTTACGATCAAGGCTTAAACCAGATTTTACATCAGATTCTGGCATTGACTGGCAAGTGGAATACGCTTCAAGCCATTGCTAAAAACAGTTATGTCTACGGGGTTTTCAGGAATCTTCTGGACGAACTCACCCTAATCAAAGACGAGGAAAACATACTCCTAATCTCCGATGCCAACGAATTTCTAAAGGAAATCACCAAGGGAAATGATACGCCTTTCATCTATGAAAAAGTCGGTAACCAATACAAAAACTACCTGATTGATGAGTTTCAGGATACTTCAGGTTTTCAATGGGATAGTTTCAAACCATTGCTAGAAAACTCGCTAGGGCAAGGTCAAACCAATTTGCTCGTAGGGGATGTGAAGCAGTCCATCTATCGCTGGCGTGGTGGGGAGATGAAATTGTTGCTTTCGCAGGTGGAAGATGAGATCGGGAAGGAAAGCATACAATTGGAGAATTTGGACACGAATTTCCGTAGCCTTCCCAATATCATCAATTTTAACAATGCGGTTTTTAAAGCTCTTCCGCAGGCCATGGAGCAGGTTTTAAGGACAAGCTATGGCGTGGAAAATCCACAGATTCTTTCCCAAGCTTATTCAGATTCTTTTCAGAAAATTTCTCCCAAAAAGGAGAAGTCCACATTCAAGGGAAAGGTTAAACTAGAATTCATTGATCCGAAAGATGAAGAAGAGGAAGGTAATTTCGATGAGCTAGTCTTGTCAAAATTGCCTGAGCTGGTCATGGAGTTGCAGGATCACGGGTATGAGCTGGAGGATATCGCTTTTCTGGTCAGGAGGAAGTCTGAGGGCGAGGCGATAGCGGATTGTATGATGAGCTATGCTGCCGAGCATCCAGACACGGACTATAGCTTCGATGTGCTTTCGGATGAGTCCATGTATCTGAACAAAGCGGCTTCGGTTAAAGCTTTGATTTCTGGCTTCAATTACCTTCACAATCCTGCTGATAAAGTGCAGTATAAGACCATGTGGTATTATCTGGCGGTACTAATGGATGCTCCTGTAGAACACGAACTATTCGCACTGGACAAGATGCCAGCCTTTCTGGAAGAGCAGGTTAAGCTATTAAAAGAAAAGGAGATTTTGATGCTTCAGTTGCCTCTAATGGAGGCTTTGGAGGAGTTGATCAAAGTGCTTGGATTGATGGAGTTGGGTTTGGAGAAGGCTTATATCTCAGGATTCAAAGAAGCTGTTTATGACTTCACTGCTAACAATCGTGCAGATCTGAGTGGTTTCTTGGAATGGTGGGAAATCAATCAGACTAAGCGAACAGTTAAAATTCCAGAAGGTCATAATGCCATGCGGATATTGACGATTCACAAGTCGAAAGGTCTGCAGTTTAAAGTGGTAGTGATGCCGTTTCTAAAGTGGACCATCTTCGATACAAATAAAGGAAATGTGGTTTGGTCGCCATTTGAAGACCGAGAGAAAGGGCTTTCTGCTATTATTCCGTTGACATTAAGCGGGGATTTGGCGAATTCGGACTTCAGTGCAACTTATGCTGAGGAAGCGACTATGGCATATCTAGACAGTTTGAATATGCTGTATGTGGCGCTGACAAGAGCTGAGGATGTCTTTGTTGGATTTATTCCTTACAAGGAGAAAATCGGATCGCAGAATTCCATGGAGATCCAGCTTCAGCAATTGGTTCAGTCGCATACTGATCCAGAGTCTAACTTGAGTTTGATTTCTCATTATGACTCAGAGTCAAAAGTGTTTGAGTTTGGCGATTGGCCTGAAAATCAGGTAAAAACACTTAACCCGAAGAAGTCTCCAGAACTTCGCTGGGCATATAAAAATTGGGCTGAAGTGCTGACGCTAAAGAAGTATGCGGTTGATTTTTCGATGGAAGGAATGGAGCAGCGGAAGAAGCAGAAGTTTGGCTTAATCGTTCATGAGATCTTGGAATTGTCTGCCGACAAAGCTTCAGCGCTACAGAATTTACAGTCATTTTATTTTGAAGGAAGACTGAATGAGGAAGAAAAGCTGCTAGTGGAGCGACAATTGGAGCATCTATTTACAGATTCGCTTTTTGCCTCATGGTTTGGCACCAAAGGCATTTTATTGGCTGAGCAGGGAATTCTTCTTCCTGGTGGAAAGCAAAAACGGCCTGATCGAATTATCCTAAATGAAAATGAAGCATTGATCGTAGATTTTAAAACTGGTGAGGCTCAAAGTCGCTACGCCAATCAAGTGAGAGAGTACATGTCATTGGTCGCTACACTATCTCAGAAGCCAACCAAAGGCTATTTATGTTATTTAGAAACGGGAGTAATCGAGGAAGTCTATGCATAGTTTTTTAAGAAATACAGCAAAAGAGATCCTCGAAAGCGGGGTAGATCTACAAAAGCTTACCGTGGTTTTACCTAATAGACGAGCTGGGCTGTTTTTTACCCAGCATCTAGGAAGTTTGATCAGCGAACCGACTTGGATGCCCGAGGTAAAAACTATCGAAGAGATATTCTATGATTTGGCAGGAAACCGTCCTGCGGATGATTTGACCTTGATATTTGAATTGTATCGAGTCTATCAGGATCTCAATCCTGAAGCAGAAACATTTGATCGCTTTTATTTCTGGGGAGAAATGATTCTGAAAGATTTCAATGACGTGGATCAGTTTATGGCGAATGCGGATAAACTCTACCATCATTTGTCTGAAATCAAGGAATTAGAATCGGACTTGAGTTTTCTGAATGAAAGTCAAGTAGCGCTAATTAGGCAATTCTGGTCGTCGTTTGTGCGCCAAGACAGAGATCATCAGGAAAAGTTCTTGAAGTTCTGGCAATTGCTAAGTCCGCTTTATACCAGTTTTCAGGCTTCACTTGCCGTATCTGGCTTGGCTTATTCTGGAATGCTGTATAGAAAAGTTGCAGAATCTCTGGATAGTATTCCTCGTCCTGAGAAAGTGCATCATTTCATTGGATTTAATGCCTTCACAGGGACTGAGGAGGCTTTGATCAAACACTACATCACTGAATTTGGGGCAAAAATCTATTGGGATATCGATGCGTATTATATAGAAAATAAAGTCCAAGAGGCTGGTTTGTTTTTCCGTGACTATCAGAAAGACAAAATCTTTGGTCCAACTTTTCCGGAAAATATTCCTACTCAGATTGATGATCGAAAGGCAAGCATCAAGACCTATGCAACACCTTTGAAGACCAATCAGGCGAATTTGGTAGGTTCGATTTTGGAGAAAATCCCAGCTGGGGAAGCTTGGGAGGAGACCGTAGTGATTTTGCCAGATGAGCAGATGCTCTTTCCTGTATTGCACACTTTGCCTGAGCAAGTGGATAAGGTGAACGTGACCATGGGATATCCTGTGAAAAATGCGCCTGTTTATTCCTTCTTGGAAGCTGTGCTGGAAATGCAGCGATACATCAAAGAAGAAGAGGGGAAGCTGTTGTTCTATCACACGGCTGTCAAAAATCTGTTGAGTTCAATCTATCTTAAAAGTGTCAATCCAGGCTTTGCAGAAGAGTTGATGGCAGAAATGCAGCTTTTGAACCAGATTCATGTTTCGGTAGAAAAGCTTCATAAGGGTGGTGCGCTATATCAGTTGATCTTCCAGAAGTTGGAGAACGATTCTCTTTTTTCTTATCTGGCTAAGCTGATGGAAGCTTTGGCTGAGCGATTGAAAGATGAGCCTCTACAGCGTTCTTATTTGTATCAATGCTTCAAGCAGCTGACTCGATTACGGGAGATTTTTGCAGGTCAGGATATTCTTACCATTAATCGGGAGTTTTTCATTAGACTTTTTCGCCAAATTTTCCGGGAAGTTAAATTGCCTTTTGAGGGAGAACCACTTCAAGGTTTGCAAATCATGGGGGTTCTGGAATCCCGAAATCTAGACTTCAAGCGAGTGATCATTTGCAATATGAATGAGGATAGTTTTCCGCCTTCCGCAGGTTTGAATTCCATGATTCCGTTTAATATTCGCAAAGCCTTTGGTTTGCCGGTTCAGGAGCAGAATGACTCCATCTATGCGTATACCTTTTATAGGCTTTTGCATAGTGCCGAGGAAGTTCATATGATTTATACTACGGCTTCTGATCAGGGAAAAGCTGGAGAAAAGAGTCGATACATGCAGCAAATGGGAGTGGAGCTTGGAAGAAAGATCGAAGATGAAGTGGTATTTATTTCAATCGATCAGAAATCTCCAGAAGCGATAACCATCCAAAAGGATGCGGAAGTTTTGGGTTTGCTGGATAAGTATCTGATAGACGACTATGGACAATCAAAAACTTCCTTTTCACCTTCAGCACTGAGTGTATTCTTGGATTGTAGGTTGAAATTCTACTTACAGTATCTCGCAAATATCCAGGAAAAGCAGGAGGTAAGTGAGGAAATTGATGCGGCAGTTTTCGGCAATCTAGCTCACCTGAGTATGGAGATTCTGTATCAGGATTTTGCGAAGCGAAAGAATAGAACTTTGCTGGAAAAGTCAGATTTCGAAGAGTTGAATAAGAACTGGGTGTTTCCAGCTATTGAAAAAGCGATACGTCAGTTTTATCATTTGGAGGGAGAAGCCGATACAAAACTGAATGGGCAAATGGCAATAGCGCGTGATGTGCTTCAAAAGTACTTGCATCAGATTTTGAAAATCGATGAGGTTTCCGCACCATTCAAGTTGATTTCATTGGAGAAAGAGAAGAGATATACGGCAGGTTTGAAGATTGAAACTGCTACTGGAGATCAAACGGTATCTCTAAAGGGAATTATTGACCGTGTGGATGAGCATAATGGTTCTGTTAGGCTGATAGATTATAAATCCGGTCAAGACAACAAGACTTTTCCCGATGTGGAATCACTGTTTGATCGGGAGCATAAGTCTAGGAATAAAGCCGCCATGCAAACCATGTTTTACGGCTTGATCTATCAGGCGACTGTTCCTGAAAACACCTTGCCGTTGAAGCCTGCAATATTTAACCTTCGGGAGATGTTTGGTGATGATTTTAATCCATACTTGCAACTCAAATTGCCAAGAAAAGAGGGCGTTGAGGTCAATGATTACAGGCAGTTTGAAGAGGAATACACGATAGGTTTGAAGTCACTTTTGGAGGATATCTACAATCCTGATATCCCTTTTGACCAAACGGATGATTTGAAAAAATGCGGGTTTTGTCCTTACAAGGAGATTTGTGGGAGATAGATTCTAAAATATCAGCCCCGCTCGGAATACAAAGCTTCGAAACAGGAAGTTATTTTCAGTCAGAGAGTTATATCCAGGAGGAAGTTTGTCATTTGCAACGACTTGAGAGCCGGGCTGTATTAGAGATCCCCAGTAGTGTGAAACTTGTTGTCTTTTGTAGGCGAAACTGAATGAAAGAGTAGTTTTATCTTTTTTAAAAGGAAAGCTAATCCCTACCGAGGGGCTAATTAAAGACCCGCCTTCGTACCAGCTTTTACTCCATTCATCGCTTACTTTTTTCTCTAAAATTGTAGATCCACCTCCGACATCTAATCCTCCAAAAATCTTTGGTTTACCATCTTTCCCAAGAAATCCTCTCCATCCCAAAGCGATGGGGATGACCGAGATTTCATCGTATTGATCAATGCCTAAAGAAAATCCTACGACATTGTTTTTGGTAATATGAGCCCCATGAAAAGTCATAAAACTGACATCAAACCGCCTTTGACGATTTCCGTCCCATTGCTCTTCGCTATTTCCCACCAAAAATCCGATTTCGGTCTGCCCAAAATATAGTTTTTCCTGAGCCACACATGTGACAGAGAAGAGTAGAAATCCAAGAATTAAGAGTTTGGCTTTTCGAAACATCTACCTATCAATAAAATTTGGTAGGATTGGTTACTTGGATACAGCTGAGTTTTTTCAGTTTGGCAGGATTGCTATAATCAAATTGGCAAACTCCGTCAGGGCCGATTACGATGAGTGATTTTGGACCGGGAATTAAATCCACAGACTTTTGATTGGTCAAAAATTCGAGTTGATTTTGATCAATATTCATCACATCAGAGACGTTGAAACTCTTCAGGCCATGGGAACCCTCTGCTATGTAAAGAAAGTCTCCAGCGAGACCCAACCCGTGAGGATTCAGCATGGAATAAGATTTTTTGAGCGTGGGCTTGTACAGGTCTTTAATGTCGATAACCTGAAGTTCATTCACGCCATTCCAGCAGGCATTTCCATTTCTGAGCGTCACAAAAGCATAATCTTCGTTTACCACCACTGGATCACACGCTTGGACATGCTCATAAACAGCCATTCGGGTAGGGGAGTTAGGTGTACTCGCATCGTAGATGTGCATACCCCTGTTTGACCCGATGAATAATTTATCCTGAAAAGGAAATATAGTCTCTATTCCCCAGCCTAGGTCAATGGGTTTGACGAAGGTAGGATCAGCGGGATTTTCCACATCAAAAACTCGCATGGTAGACTCGTCCACAGCATACAAGTGAAGGTTTGCGAGTGTAAATCTAGCCATGGATCCGCCTGTCCCGTAACTTTGAGAAGCGGCCGAGTAATTGGCTGAAAAACTCATACTGGAATTCATAAGCCATCCACCGCCATCCTCAAATCCCCAATTAGGACTTTCGGTGGTGATTACGGTATCCCGGAATGTAATAATCTCTCCAGTGGCGTGGGTGTACATATGTGTAAAGACATCTTCCACTCGTTTGACTAGCTTAATGTTATTGATATTGCTAAGGTCAAATGCCAGTAGGTCGACATAATTATCAGCGTAGAGAATTTTACCATTTACCGCCATATCTACGTTTCCGGCTATGGGTATGAAACTTAAGTTGATCGGATTGGCAGGATTGGAATTGTTTAGGATATGTATCCCTTTGGTGGGTTCGTTGATGAAAAGATAATCCTCATAAATGTAGATTTTACCGGGATTGTCTATCGGTTGGGCAGGCTCAGTGGTAATGATTCTAGCTCTGACGTCACTCATTTCCAGATAAATAGGCATCATGGTGTGATAGGTGTAGGAACTATTGACCTCATCAACACAGGAAGAAAACATTAAAACCGACAGCAAGAAAAGTAGGGAGGAAGCCGAGTAGAGGGGTTTCATATATTTCGAGTTTAAAGATATAAATGTATATATTCTTCAGACGAATCCGAACTATGATACGCTACAGATTAAGTTACAAAAATTTAATTTGGTGACTGGTTTTTATTTGAAGTGCCTTCTGAAGAGTCCAAAATGCACCTCAATTTCCAAGATCAAAGCTAGAAAATATCTTAGTTAAAATTAGAGAGGACAAAGTCAGGAGACCTGTCTGATGCCAGGCGAGTTTGAAACTGCCTCGGAACAAATAGCTATGCGAGCTATGCTGCTATATGTTTAATTGTTTCTAACACTTAGCAGGATAGGAAAACATAGAAATGTCCTCAGTTCAACACAGATTAATTCTCATTTTGAGCTTTATACTCTATGTTTCTTTATGGTGAAAAATGTATTTCCACAAAAGGCATAAAGAAAACAAAGGAAATTCCTATTGGAGCGTCATCATATCATTTCAATGCTATGAAAATCTATGATTCTATGTGGTGAAAAATAATGACCATATAAAATCATAGAAAAACATAGAAACGCCCTCAGTTCAACGCAGATCAATTCTCATTTCAATCTTTATGCTCTTTGTTTCTTTAGGGTGAAAAATGTGTTTACCACAAAAGGGACAAAGAGAACAAAGGAAATGAAGTTCCTATTGAAGCGTCATCTTACCATTTCAATGCTATGAGAATCTATGATTCTATGTGGCGAAAAAAAACGCATAGGAAAACATAGAAATACCCTCAGTTCAACGCAGATTAATTCTCATTTCAAAACTTTATGCTCTTTGTTTCTTTATGGTGAAAAATGTGCTTACCACAACAGGCATAAAGAAAACAAAGGAAATGAAGTTCCTATTGAAGCGTCATCTTACCATATCAATGCTCTGAAAATCTATGATTCTATGTGGAGAAAAAAAACGCATAGAAAAACATAGAAATACCCTTAGCTCAACGCAGATCAATTCTCATTTCAATCTTTATGCTCTTAGTTTCTTTATGGTGAAAAATGTGTTTACCACAAAAGGCATAAAGAAAACAAAGGAAATGACGTTCCTATTGAAGCGTCATCTTACCATTTCAATGCTATGAGAATCTATGATTCTATGTGGCGAAAAAAAACGCATAGAAAAACATAGAAATGCCCTCAGCTCAACGCAGATCAATTCTCCTTTCAAAACTTTATGCTCTTAGTTTCTTTATGGTGAAAAAGGTGTTTACCACAAAAGGCATAAGGAAAACAAAGGAAATGAAGTTCCTATTGAAGCGTCATCTTACCATATCAATGCTATGAAAATCTATGATTCTATGTGGTGAAAAATAATGACCACATAGAATCATAGGAAAACATAGAAATGTCCTCAGTTCAACGCAAATCAATTCTCCTTTCAAAACTTTATGCTCTTTGTTTCTTTATGGTAAAAAATGTGTTTACCACAAAAGGCATAAAGAAAACAAAGGAAATGAAGTTCCTATTGAAGCGTCATCTTACCATTTCAATGCTATGAAAATTCTACACCGTGGTCTGTGTCCACACAGACCACTTATAAGAAACCTAAACCAATTATTCTTGGTTTTTAATCAATTCCAAAGTCTCTTTTATAAAATCATTTTTCCCTAAAACATAGGCACCGCGGTCATTTCTGAACTTTGATGCTAACTCAAGTTTTAGCTCTTCATATGCTTTTGCCCTGTCTTCATTTTCTTTCAAGTAGTCTCTGAACAGGAGTTGCTCCCACATGACATTGTCTTTTGGACACATGTGAATGTGATAAATCTGCTCCTTTTTCCCATCGAATCTATAGCCCTTTCCAAAGGACATGTAAGCAAGAATATGATCTCTTTTTGGCACTTTGAAGTAAGAGTAACCCAGGGTTTCAAATTTTGCAATCAGGTCTTCATCAAAGAGTAATTCTGTAGGAATCTCAATAAGCATATCTATGTAAGGCTTCGACTTGATATTTGGGATGGATGAACTCCCAAAGTGCTCAACTCTAAGTATTGCATCAGAACTGGCTGTTGATAGAATAGCTTCTTTTTCCTTTTCAAAAACTGATTTCCAATTGGGATTATGATCTACCATCTCTATTGGAAAAAGGCTATTCCAATCTTCTTTTGTTAACTCGTAAAGTGTTTTGGTCATTGCTTACTAGGGATTTTTTATTTGAGTTTTTTGCTTAGTTCATTTTCTCCAAAACAAGCAGCCGAACTTCTATAAATTCCGAACCTTTAATTTCTGAAGCTTTCATCGTTAGCGGATGATGTCCTTTGTCCAATTGAATTATGCCTATTTCCAACGGTTTGTAATCTTTTTCATAAGACTCGTCTCTAGGAGAGCGATCATATTCCACAGCTAGGAAATCAGAGTCATGAGCTTCATTGATTCCAGTGCTAATTTCATTTCCCCCTTGTTTCAATACTAAGGTGGAACCTACAGCCGAAGCTTTGCTAGTGTAATAGACCGTCGCCTTGTATTTTCCCGACGTCAGAATATCCGTATCCCAAGTAACGCTATCCTGAGTGGATGTCCAGTTGGTGAAAAAAGAGGAGTTTGGATGTATGCTGGATCGCTCAATGCCTCCATGCGGAATACCATCTCTAGCCGGAAGTAGCGTGAATTTGCTTCCTTCATAGCCTACCGGGAATATTTCTTCACGGTCACGGTCGAGTTCTGATAGCACATTATTGATCCATTCATTTTTTGCTTTGGTCAATTCAGAAAGAATAGCTTCCGAAGGTTGTGCAATAGGCTGACGCTGTCCTGGATCTGAGTTAAGATCAAATAGCTGGTTCTCGTTATCCAAGATGTAGTTCTGATTTCGGACGCTGACCTTTCCATTCCAATGACTATATACATATCGATCCTTCCAAGCTGGGTTTGTTTCAGTTAATAGAGGCTTCAGGCTAATACCGTCAACTGGTTTGTCAAATGCTGAGGTAATACCCGCCAAATCCATCAGGGAAGGCAAAATATCAATTGCACTGGCAATCTGCGAGATGATTTGAGGTTTCAATTGGTCCTTCCAATACATGATAAAAGGAGAACGAACTCCGCCTTCATCTGTGCTTCCCTTGATCCCTTTCAATCCATCATTCCATCTCCAGCCATTTGGCCCATTGTCAGACATGTAAATTACTATCGTGTTTTCCAGGAGTTTTAGGCTGTCCAATTTGTCCACCACTCTTCCAACATTCCAGTCTATATTTTCACACAAAGCATAGGCAGCTCGCGTCTTATCTATCTTTTCCTTACTGCCATTTTGATGTGTGGAATCGATGGAAGCATCCTTGTATTTGTCCCACCAGATATCGGGCACCTGCATCGGACTATGTGGGGTATTGTAAGCCAGATAAACGAAGAAGGGTTTATCCGTGTTTTTTTCTATATAGTCCAGCGCATTATTGGTTAAATCGTCAATAATAAACCCATCACCTTTGACCACTTCTCCATTTCTCTCCAGCATTGGACTGAAATAATTGCCCCAATGTCCTGATGCGAAGCCATAGAATTCATCAAATCCTCTGTTATTGGGATGGTAAGGAGGTTGAGAGCCATTGTGCCATTTACCAAATGCTGCAGTGTTGTATCCATTTGATTGGAAAATTTCGGCAATTGTTTTTTCATCAAGATCCAGTCGTTCACCACCTCGTGAGGTAGAATATACACCTCCCCGAGGATGATACCTGCCAGTCAAAATCTCCGCTCGGGTAGGAGAGCAAACTGGATCCACATAAAATCTGCTGAATTGAACGCCTTTAATTGCCAATTGATCAATGTTGGGAGTATTCACTTGGGAATTCCCATTGATTCCTAGATCTCCCCATCCTTGGTCATCAGTCAGGATGAGGACAATGTTTGGCTTGCCTATTTCTTTCGATTCTGGTTTGCAGGATTGAAGAAATAGTAATCCTATTCCTACTATTAGATAAAAAATTCTTTTCGGGTTTTGTGACATGATTCTGGTTATATGGGGGGTGGTAAGTTACTCCCTGACAATTTATTAAAAATCAAGTTACAACGATGTTTCTGGAGTCCATGTAGTAAGACTTCAAGAAAGTGGATTTTAGGACTCCAAAGAATTATTCAGGCAGTCCACCTTCAAGCTTCATTTTTTCTAACTCTACTTCGAGTTTTTCTATTAAAACTTTGAGAAAAAGAATTCAAAAGATTGCGACTGATTCCGAAGCCTATCGGAACTGCCCACAGCATACTAGCTATACTTTCGCCCACTAGCGGACAAAAACGTCCGATTGGATTTTCTAAAATAGGTTCCAACGTGGTGAATTAAGTCATTTAGGGGCTTTTTGAATGGCATGGAAGTGGAAAGCTTTTCTAAGAAGCATAATAGAGAAATTTGGATATCGATTGGCTAAGGTTCGATAAGAGAATTTGAAACTCATGATATATCCGCTCTAGATAGACTCAACACACACATACAAACAACATCAATTACCCTTTGAAAAAATTAAGCTATGTGGAAAAACTATCTAAAAATTGCCATTCGTAATCTATCCAAAAACAAGTTACATACCGGTATCAACCTAGTCGGCCTTACTTTAGGCTTGGGTGTAAGTATACTTATTTTCTTCTTTGTCCAGTTCGAGATCAGCTTTGATGATTTTCATATTGATAGTGATCAGATTTTTCGGGTCGAGCGCCATCAATTCGAAGATGGTGAGGATCAAACTTCCTTTTCTACACCAATAATAACTGCGCCGACTTTCGAAAGTGAATTTTCACAAGTCGCCTACACCACACGCATGATTGGTGGTTCAGCTCAGGCATATCTCGATGAAGAGACTACCCAAAATCAAAAGTACCTGATGGTAGGCCCAGATTTTCTTGAGATTTTCAGTTTCAATCTTCTTCAGGGAACAAAAGAACAAGTTCTACAGGACAAGTTTGCAGTGGTGATCACGGAGGAAGTTTCCAAGAAATACTTTGGAGATGCCAATCCTATTGGGAAATCTATCCGGATGAAAATGGGAGATAACTACGAGGAATATCAGGTATCGGGCCTTTTGGAAAATATCCCGGCTAATTCCAGTATGCAATTTGAAGTTCTTATGAACGATCAAAATCTGGACTTTAATATAACAGAAGAAGGTCAAAACAATTGGTTTCAAGTATACGGAGATACCTATGTTAAATTAAATTCCCCATCCGATAAGGCATCCGTGGAAGCTGGAGTGGAAAGTATGATGAAGAAGGTGCTAGGTGAAGAATACAAAGAGGGAACTTATTTATTCACCCTGCAGCCTATTGCTGAGATGCACTTGACAGATAATCCAAATTCAGGAATGGTAGAATCCACCCGACCTACGCTGCTTTGGATTTTGGCAGGCATTGCCTTTCTGATACTGTTGATTGCTTGTATCAATTTCACTACCATGGCTATCGGTCGATCCACTACTAGAGCCAAAGAAGTGGGCGTACGAAAAACCATGGGCGCAGAGTTTGGGCAATTGGTATTTCAGTTTTTGACAGAGGCTTTTCTGACCACTATCTCAGCTTTGGTGTTGGGTTTAATTTTGGCTGAGGTTCTTGTTCCTACTTTTAATAACCTTTTCGAGAAAGAATTGATACTTATTTATGGCCCAATTCAAGTCTTTATACTAGTTGGATTAGTGACTCTGATTACCGCTATGGCAGGGGCTTATCCTGCATTTTTTATGTCTAGCCTAAGACCAATTCAGGTACTCAAAGGCAATTTGTCAATACGATTTGGTAAGCAAGCGCTGAGAAAAGGATTGGTAGCATTTCAGTTTTTCATTTCTTTCCTTTTGATTGCCTCTACCTTGATTATGGTGAATCAGATGAAAGCAATTCGCACCTATGATCTGGGTTTTGATCAGGAAATGGTGGTGATCGTCGATGTGCCTGATGTGCCAAGTACAAGTTTTGTGAAATCTATCACAGAAAGTTTTCAGCAAGCTGAACTCTACAGGCAGGCACTGCTAGGGCGATCTGAGGTGCAATCTGCCGGGATTTCCATTGCAACTTATGGTGATAATTCTTTTTGGGACGCAGGATTTCCTACTAATGATGATGAGCAGTTTAATTTCCGGGTAAATTTTGTTGGGGGTGATTATATCAAAGCCATGGGATTGGAGATGGCTGCAGGCAGGGACTTCAATCCTGACCCAGGATCAGACAGCAGTTCATTTATCATCAATGAGACCTTTGCCAAGGCTATGAAATGGGATGATCCGCTGGGAGAAATGATGCCAAATACACGTTTTAATCCGCATCAGATAGTAGGTGTGGTCAAAGATTTTCATCACAACTCTTTGTATAAAGAAATTGAGCCAGTGGTTTTGGCTAAAAGTCCTGAGACATTCTTTAGCGGTATTAATATGTTGATGATTAATTCTGCTACCAATCCCAAAGTGTTGGTGAAGGGTAACGGAACTGACTTTGAGGCTTTCAGGAATATGCTTGAAAGTGAATGGGAGAGGGTTTATCCATTGGAAGCGTTTAGTTTCAGCTTTATGGATCAGACGGTTGAGGATCAATATAAGGCAGATGAGCGCTTGGGTAAAATGGTATTTATGGCTGCTGGGATTGCGATTCTTATTGCTGCGATGGGATTATTTGCCATGGCCGCTTTGAGCATAGCTGGTCGTACGAAGGAGATCGGGATACGCAAGGTGTTGGGTGCTTCCAGCTTCAGTATTTCTTGGATGTTCAATAAGGAATTCCTGATGATTACAATTGCAGGAGTACTGGTCGGCTTGCCGCTGAGTTTGTATTTGATGCAAACTTGGATAGCACAATTTGCTATAAAATCTTGGCCTTCCTGGCTTAATTTCGCTGTTTTGGGAGTTGCTGGGATTGTATTCACCTTACTGATAGTGTCTGCTCAGTCTTATCGCGCTACGCAAATGAATCCGGTGAAAACGCTGAAGGATGAGTGATGCTGGATGTGGGGTGCAGGATGCCCGATGTAGCGTCATTGCGAGGAACGAAGCAATCTCTTTTACGCAACAGATTGCTTCACTCATCCCTCGTTCGCAATGACGGATAGAATAATCTTCCAATCCGCCACGGCGGACAAGTACTTAAAATCTTCCAATTTTTCAATCCTATAAAAAATGCTAAAAAACTACTTCAAAATCGCCTGGAGAAACATTCTTAGAAATAAGGTGCGTTCGTTTATTCACATTTTGGGTCTTTCTATAGGTGTGGCGATATGCTTTTTGATATTCAATGTAGTGTCGCATTCTTATAGCTTTGATCAGTTTCATCCGGATAAGGAGAGAATTTATCGCATTAACACCCTTACGGATTGGGGAGATGGTGGAAGTTTCCCTAATTCTGGAACCCCAGGGCCACTAGGCGAGGTGATTCAGGATGAGATCTCAGGTATCGAAGGAAGAGGAAGGCTCTATACTATGTATGAGACTTTGGTGGCTTTGCCAAATACCAACAAGGTGTTTGGTAGATCTAATGAGGTCACTTTTGCTGATCCTGGTTTCTTTAAAATTTTCCCTAGAAATTGGCTAGCAGGGAATCCTGAAACAGCTTTGATTCAACCGGAATCTGTCGTGATCTCAGAAGCAAGTTTGCATAAATATTTCCCAGGCTCGGAAGCTTCAGATGTATTGGGGCAGGAATTGATGTTTGTGGATTCGGATTCTATTTATGCCAAAGTGACTGGAGTGGTGGCGGGATACACAGATAATACGGACTTTATCTTCAATGACTTTATATCCTACAGCACTATCCGAACAGAAGAGCAGATCGAGTGGTTTGGTCTGCATGATTGGACTTCGGTGAATTCAAGTAGCGAGCTTTTTGTCAAGCTCGCTCAGGGAGTCTCCCCTGAATCTGTGGATGAAGCATTCAAGCCATTGATTGCGAAAAACATGGAGGCTGAAGAAAATGGGGAGTATAATACAAGCTTTTTCGCCGAACCACTTTCAGAAATGCATTTCACACCAAACTATGGTAGTACCAGCGTTTCCAAAGTATTCTTGAAGGGCCTGATTTTTATAGGACTGATCATTCTGGTGCTTGCAGTGCTGAATTTTGTCAACTTGGAAACTGCTCAGGCTATTGGCCGATCCAAGGAAGTTGGGATCAGAAAAACCATAGGTGGTACCCGTTTTCAATTGATCACTCAGTTTCTCGCAGAGACATTTTTGATCGTGTTATTCAGCACTATTCTAGCGATGGCATTTGTAGAAGGTATCAAATTGCTGTTTGCTACCTATTTGCCAAAGAATTTTACTATCGATTATTTCTCTCCTTATAATATCCTTTTCTATGCAGGTTTTCCTGTGTTGATCTCGATGATCTCGGGGATTTATCCAGCACTGATTCTATCTAATTATGATCCTCAGCGAGCATTGAAAGGTGAAATGATCAGAAGTGGAAAGTTCTCTGTGGGAGTATTTCTGAGAAAAAACCTCACCATCATTCAATTGTCATCTTCTATCGCTTTTATCATTCTTGTTTTGGTGCTGAACTATCAACTCAACTATGTAACAAGTCAGCCACTTGGCTTCGATAGGGAAGCGGTGATGTATGCCCGACTGCCATTCATGTCCGATCAGGATAAAATGCTCCAGCTTCAGGACCGCTTTAATCAGGAAGCAATAGTGAAGAGTGCAAGTTTGAGCGGTAGTCTGGTGTCGTCCACAAGTTTATGGACTTCGGACGTCAAGATTCCTGTGGACACCACAGAGAAGGAGATGTACATACAAGTGATGAATGTGGATTCAGCCTTTGTAAGTGTTAATGGTATTCCTCTGCTGGCAGGTTCAGACGGTATAGACAGAGCCGATGAGATATTGGTTAATGAGCAATTTGTGAAGGAAGCTGGTTTTGCTTCAATAGAAGAAGCGGTTGGGATAGAGGTTACTTATAGCCAAGAGCAGGTGAGAATTATAGGAGTGGTTGCAGATTTTCACTCAAGAACGCTCCGTGAGGAAATTCGCCCATTGCTATTCACCTACAATCCAGCCTATTTTCAGTCAGTGAATGTGAAGCTTAATTCCGATCAAAATTTGGCCGTAGCAAAGGAGCGATTGGAGCAGATTTATTTGGAGGTTTATCCTTATGAAACAGCCTCTTTTAATTTTCTGGATGCTCAAATAGATAGATTCTATCAGGAAGATGTGAAAATTAAAAACGTGCTGGGTTTTGCCTGTGGGTTGGCGATTTTGATTTCCTGTTTGGGATTATTTGGACTTTCCAGTTTCACGATTGCGCAGCGTACCAAAGAGATTAGTATCCGAAAAGTCTTGGGAGCCACTTTACAGCAGATCTTATTCTTGATCTCTAGAGAGTATATGATTTTGGTGGGAGTTTCATTCCTCATCGCAGTATTTCCAGCCTACTACTTCCTCAATGACTGGCTCAATGGCTTCAAAACCCGAGTGGAAATGCCTTATTTAATATTTGCTGCAGCCGGTTTGGGAGTGATGGCAATTTGCTTGCTGATCGTCGGTATTCATTCTTATTTGGCTTCGCAAACAAATCCGGCTAAGGTGCTGAAGAGCGAGTAGTATAAATTGCTCGCAACGGCGCTGCGGCGCAACGTTTAAAAAATCAATAGCATCAGATTAGCTCCCGCTTCCGATAGCTATCGGGAGGCGCAGAGGCGTAATGGAAATGATTAACCTTTGGGATTTTATTTGAACCCCGAAGGTTTTGAAAATAAAATTCTCTCGCGGCGGCGCAACGGCGCAACGATTGAAAAATCAACAGCATCAGATTAGCTCCCGCAAGGGCGCAAAGGAGCAAACTTTTGATTATTTGTCCAATCCCTTTTTGGACTTTCTATGAATAGCCCAAAAATCATATCGAATATTTAGCTGTGCCGTCAGGTACAGCTAAATAAATTGTATTCCGATTATAGTGCCGTTCCTAATGGCACGGCTGTATGTTTATATATCATATTTTTCTACCCATAGTTTGTCCCCGCCTCGTCGGGCAAGCCTAAAGGGACTGGAGGTTCAAATCTTTTGATTAGGATTTCAAATCCCGAAAAAATAGAAAAATGTAGATACAATCTACGCTTAGACTGGGACGGATGGGACGTTCTGCACAACAATTATTAAAAAACTATTCAAGATTCTTATCTTTTAAAGCATTTGAAATTGATTTGAATATTTTCGACAACATGTCCGAAGGTTTAAATTCAAGACTTTTAAGCAGTGTTAATGCTCTTTCAAAAGCTATAAACGTAACGAAAGATTGCAATATGGCTTTATCAATATCTGCATCATCCGTGAAAAAATGTTTCTCAAAATTAAATATGTTAATAGTGAAAAGAAGAATAAAATAAATTGAATATATGGAAAATCTGATATTGTTCTCAGAGAGTAAATAATCAGAAATTTCTTTAAGATTATACACTTTAATTTTCTCTGAAGTCTTGAGTCTGGCGGGTGAAATTATGTACACAAAACGCCTTAATTGATAATTAAACAATACTGCGATAAAAACAGTCAGTGTAAAATTCACGTAAAACGTAGTAGCTATGTTTTGGAATATTACAATATTAAATAAATCGAAAATCTTGAAAAATAGCGCAGGTAAAAAAAATGCAAAACTCACATATAGTATAATATGAATAAAAAGAAATCCAAAAGGCAGGAAAACTGTAGCAAGTAAAAGAAAGATAGCTCCAGGTAATAATGCAATACTAATGATATTTTTAATCCATGTTATTTTTATGTAATTATTAATTATAGATAGAAAAACAAACAGAATTATGTATATGATTAAGTATTTATAAAGAATATTTTCGAGCTCAAAATACTCTAGCAGGAATATTGATCCGAAAAACGATAATCCTATAAATAAAAATATTAACAGTGCCTTTACTTCTTTAATGTAATTGTTCATTATTTATTTCATCAATAGCAAAATAATGTATAATATTAAATAGGTTGAAATTTTACAATATATTATCGTTTTCTCGCCTACATGATTTCTATTATATACACACCAAGGAATCTACAAGATCGATCTTGGATTGTAAGAAAGTAGCTTTTTGTTTTTGATTGGAGAAACAGATTACCAATTCGGCTTCAAGTGTAGGATACCTTTTTGTCCATGAGGTAAAGCTCATTTTCTTGACCATGCATTTTTTGAATGTATCTACCATTTATCCTTATCTAAAAACATTTCCCTAAATATATCATATGGATTGGAATGAAGAGGTACGGGCATATAATTTATACACCAATTCGTATTTCGGTTCGTGGTGACACGAACTGAGGCATAGGTCTAATGATTTTTCGCCCTGCGGACTAAAGATAGTTCATCTTTTGGCAATTCTTTGGACTAGTTACATTGCACTTCTCACAAACTATCTTTTCCGAAAAAATCAATAAATAACCCTAGAAGTAAATAAAATTTTTAATTAAGTTTTTTTATCCCAAAATTGACATGAAACGTTAAATTGCAGTCCAGTTTTATCGATTGACTACAATAAACGCTCTAAATAATCTTTCATGTCCAAATCAAATTCTGTTTACTTTCTGGTACTTTTTTCTCTTGCGACGCTTCTAGCCTCATGCAGTTCGCAAAAAAGCAGTTCCGGTAAAGGCTTCGTAGCACTTTTCAATGGTGAAAACCTAGACGGCTGGGTAGGTAATAAGACTTCGTACAGAGCGGAAGATGGCATGATCGTCATTGATCCCAAGGGAACTGGTGGAGGAAATCTATTCACTGAAAAGGAATATGGAGACTTTATCCTTCGCTTTGAGTTTCAACTCACTCCTGGAGCCAACAATGGTCTAGGTATTCATGCGCCGTTAGAAGGAGATGCAGCTTATGTGGGCAAGGAGCTTCAGATTTTGGATAATACAGCTGATAAATTTGCAGAACTGGAAGAGTACCAGTACCACGGTTCAGTTTATGGAGTTATTCCTGCAAAACGTGGGTTTCTGAAACCTGTGGGCGAGTGGAATACGCAAGAAGTGATTGTAAATCATCCACACATCAAAATCATCCTGAATGGAGAGACAATTCTAGATGGAGATTACCTAGAAGCTAGTAAAAACGGTACATTAGATCATAAGGAGCACCCGGGATTACAGCGAAGTTCTGGGCACATTGGCTTTTTGGGTCATGGTGATGTAGTCCGTTTTAAAAATATCAGTATCAAAGAATTAACAGCAACCAAGTAATAACTTCAATAAGAAATGAGTAAGAAAATAGAAAGAATTGATCGTAGAGACTTTGTCAAAAAGAGTGGTTTAGGGATTTTAGGTGCTGCTTTAGCTCCTTCTCTATTAGCTAGATTGAAGGCTGGTGAACGCCTAAGAACAGCACATATCGGTCTTGGCGGTATGGGGATGGCTGATTTGGACGCGATTTCCTCACATGCATCTGTAGATGTTACAGCGCTTTGTGATGTGGATAGTGTGAATTTGGCGAAAGCCAAGGCACTTCATCCAAATGCTAAAGTCTATGCTGATTATAGAGAATTGCTCAAAGAGATGGGCGACCAAATTGATGCAGTAGTAGTGTCTACTCCAGATCACACACATGCGCCTGCCTCTATGATGGCTATGGAAATGAACAAGCCAGTGTATTGCCAGAAGCCTTTGACTCACCATGTGAGTGAAGCTAGAGAAATGAGCAAGATGGCCGCTGACAAGAATTTGGTAACTCAGATGGGTATTCAGGTTCACTCTTTCTATGATTACAAATTGGCTACACTGCTGATCCAGTCTGGAATCATTGGTAAGGTGCACACCGTACGTGCTTGGTCTCCTAAAGACTGGGGTTACGATGGGCCTGAGCCTGCTGGATCTGATCCAATTCCTGCAAGCCTAGACTGGAATCTATGGCAGGGAACTGCTTCAGAACGTCCATACAAGGAAGGTTTTTATCATCCTGGAAATTGGAGAAAGATAATGGATTACGGCTGTGGTACTCTTGGAGATATGGGTGTGCATATTTTTGATACTCCGTATAATGCATTGGAACTTGACGTTCCTCGCACGATCATCAATGAATGCCGTGAACCTACTGGTTTTGGCTTCCCTGCAAATAACATAGTGACTTATGAGTTCCCAGGTACTAAGCATACTGCAGAATCGCTGAAGTGGGTTTGGTATGATGGCATTGGAGCTCCAGAAGCTCATGAAGATTTGATGCTTCCAAATGGAGATGAATTGCCAGACCAAGGAGCAATGTTTATGGGAGAAAAAGGCAGATTATTGTTGCCACACTTCCAGCAGTTGCCACGCAAAATCGTAGATGGCAAATATGTGGAAATGGACATCGAATCATTCAACTTGGGCAAGCCTGTGAAAGATTATGATGGAGAAAGCAAGAAGCATTACCATCAGTTTGTAGATGCCTGTCTAGGCAAAGGTCAAACTACTGCGCCATTCTCTTATGCATCTAGATTGACAGAAACTATCCTACTTGGCGTGATCGCTGGTAGATTCCCTAACGAAACACTACACTGGAATAGCAAAAAAGCCAAGTTTGCTGAGAAGAAGGCCAATAAATTCCTTAAAGGGAAGTATCGTAAATTCTAGTATCAAGACATAAGATTATAGATTCAAGAGTTGAGAGCCAAGTATTGAGAATATAGAATCAAAAGTCAAGGTTTTAGTAAGGGTAAGAGGTGTCAGTCCGAGCGGAGTCGAGGATCTTTCGATTACGTTTAAGTATTTAATCTATGATCCTAATAGTTTGGGACGCTCGCTTTGACATTTGACTTGAGAATTGAACATTGAAAATTGAACCTTGATTATTTCTTTTGTGCGCTAGCGAACAAAAATGTTCGAGAAAGCAAACCTGATATACATGTTAAAATGCCTCTGGAGTGGATTCAGAGGCATTTTTTTATGGCATAAAAGTGGAAAAGAATGAATTGAATTTAAAATGAAGAATTGAAAATTTGAGTTGTCACCCTGAGCGAAGTCGAAGGGTAGATTCATTAAGGAAGGAATTATCGACACTGAACCTGAAATAATGCCTAATGATGAAGGTCGAATAATGAATAATGAAGTAGCCCAAGTGAGAATACTAATTTAACTATCCAATCATGTGGAAAAACTACCTTAAAATATCCTTTCGAAATTTGCGCAAGCGCAAGTTGTACACTGGCATCAACCTGATTGGGTTGACGATAGCTATTGTAAGTTTTTTGGCGATTTGCCTGTATATACAGCATGAGTGGAGCTACGATAAAATGTATGCTGATTACGATAGAATCTACAAATTCAATCAAGAATTCGTTTCCCAAGGCGAAAGCCAGTTAGTGAGCTCCACGCCATCCAGCCTAATTCCTACGCTGATAGAGGAAATTCCAGAAGTGGAGACCGGTACGTTGGTTTTTGATATTAGTATTTTCTCTTCTGTGCTGATCGATGCCGGTGAAGGAAATCAGGAGGAGCAGTCATTTGCATATGCAGATGAAAACTATTTCAAAGTTTTTGATTTTAAACTTTTGTCAGGCAGTCCTGAGCAAGTTTTGGCGGAGCCAAATCAAATCGTACTAACCAGAAGTACTGCGGAACGCTATTTCGGTGATGCCGGATCAGCGTCGGGTAAAATACTGAAGGTGGAAGGAACGGATTTTACTGTGTCAGGAGTGATGGAAGATTTCCCGAGCAACAGTCATATGGAGTTTGACTTTATAGCATCATTCAAATCTCACAGACATGGTATTGAACCGGAATGGTCCCCAAGCAACTACTATACTTATGTGAAGCTTAAGCCAGGAACTGACGTAGTTGCATTTCAGGCGAAAGTGGAGCAAATCAAGGAAAAGTATCTCGGTAAAGACCTAGCAGAATATGGCTACAAAACAGCCTTTTTCTTACAGCCAGTTAGTCAAATACACTTGGGAGATCAATCTCTTGGCAGCATAAAGCCAGGAACTGATATTCGGTACTTATACATATTTGGTATAGTTGCTTTGCTACTTATCGCAATTGGTATTATCAATTATGTGAATTTGGCTACTGCAGAAGCTACCGAGCGCAACAAGGAAGTTGGGCTGCGCAAAGCTATGGGTGCTGGTCGCGGACAGTTATTTGGGCAGTTCGTATCTGAATCCATGTTACTCACTTTTGGTGCTACTGTGTTGAGTGTGCTGTGTCTTTATTTGATTTTGCCTAAATTCTCTTCAATTGGTGGAGTGCCACTAAGTATGGATTCTTTGATGAACCCCATCGGTATTGGTTTTATGGTTGGCTTGATTGCGATTGTAGGTTTGCTTGCCGGTATGTATCCTTCCTTGATTTTGTCAGGAATGGAGCCTATCAAAGCATTGGCAATTAAGACGAAAATGGGTGGGGGCGCATGGGTTAGAAAATCCCTGGTGGTTTTCCAGTTCTTTGTTTCCATTGGACTGCTGATCGCGACTTTTATCGTAAAAAGTCAATTGGACTACATGCAAAATGTAAGTTTGGGATACGACCGTGAGCAGGTTGTGGCGCTAACATATCACTACAACATGCGAAATGTAGCCGAGACTATGAAGTCAGAAATGCTGAGAAGCGGCGCAGCTACTTCCATAGCACTGGCAGGAGATATGCCTATACATATCAAAGCAGGATATAAGATTTTTCCAGGTGGTGACAATCAGCGTGAGTTTATGATCACGGGATATTCCACCGATGAAGACATTGTAAAAACATTAAACCTAGCAATTCTTGCGGGTACTGATCTCAATGAAAATGATATTTCCAGAGCTGAGGCAAATGAAAGTAAAGCCATAGTCCCTATCATTCTGAATGAATCAGCCATCAAGGAAATGGGCTGGGAACCTGAAGAGGCGATAGGAAAGATTGTGAATTTTGGCTTCTCAGATGCAAGAATTAAGGCTGTTGTAAGCGATTTTTATTTCAACTCCATGCACGAGAATATTGGCCCGCTTGGGATATTTAAAGACCAGGGAAATGCTAACGTGATGCTGGTAAAAATACCTTCTGGAAACCCTAGTGCTACACTTGCTTCTTTGGAAGAAGTATGGAAAAATTTTGTACCCGAGCGACCATTTAATTACCGATTTATAGATCAGGAATATGCTCAGCTTTATCGCTCTGAAGAGCGAGTGGGAGTGATCTTTACGCTGTTTTCAGGCATAGCAGTCTTCATCGCCTGTATGGGATTATTTGGGTTGGTATCCTACGTAGCTCTTCGTAGAACCCGGGAAATCAGTATTCGAAAAGTGCTTGGAGCTACGCAAAAAGATATAGTGTCTGTACTTGCTTCGGATTTCTTCAAGTTGCTCTTAGTAGCTTCGGTTTTGGCAATTGGATTTGGACTTTGGTTCTCTGACACTTGGCTTCAGTCCTTTGCCAATAAAGTTGAATTCTCACCTATGCCTTATATTTTAGCCATTATGCTGGTATTATTATTAGCAGGTTTGACTATAGGATATAGAAGTTGGAAGGTGTTCAGACTGAATCCTGCCAAAACCTTAAAAAGTGAATAAAATTTAAAATGAAAAATTAGAGTTGGGTAATCTTCCAATCCGCCACGGCGGACAAGTATTTTCAATTTTCAAATATTTCAATTAAAAATGATAGAATTAAAAAACCTGGATAAATACATCGAATCACGATTTCAGCGTGTATTTATCCTCAAAGGAATAGATCTTACGATTAACGAAGGGGAATTCATCACGCTCATGGGGCCAAGTGGTGCGGGGAAATCTACTCTACTAAATATCCTTGGTTTGCTGGACGAGGATTACGCTGGGGAGTACCTGTTCGGTGATAGAAGCATCAAATCAATGAAGGACCGAGAGCGTGCAGCACTTCACAAAAGCGAGTTTGGATACATTTTCCAAGCTTACCATTTGATTGACGAATTGACGGTGTATGAGAATATCGAGACACCACTTTTGTATAGAAAAGTATCTTCTTCTGAGCGTAAAAGTATTATCGCTGATCTTCTTGACCGGTTTAACATGGTTGCTAAAAAGGATCTTTTCCCAGCACAACTTTCTGGTGGTCAGCAACAATTAGTCGGTATAGCTAGGGCTGTAGCGGGTAAACCGCGCGTACTTCTAGCAGATGAGCCTACCGGAAATTTGCACTCGGGACAGGCTAGGGAAATCATGGAAGTCTTTCAGGAATTGCACCGCGAAGGAACTACAATTATTCAAGCTACCCACGCACGGGAAAATGCGGATTACGGCACTCGATTAATCGATATGCTGGATGGAAAAATAGAAAAAGATGAAGCGATTATACATGTATAAAAAGTTTATAACCCTATTTATCCCGATAGCTATCGGGACAGTACTGTTATCGGGTGCGATTCAGGCTCAGGATACGGTGAGAATTAATTTTCGTCAAGCGGTGGATTTGGCTTTGGCATCCAATGTGGCTTATCAAATTCAGGCGAATAATATGGAAGTTCTAAAGCTGCAAAAGCAGTCAGCTCTTCTTTATCATCTCCCAAATGCAAATATCAACACCTCATTTTCTCAGCAGTCGGGTCAGCAGTTTCAGCAAATAGAAGGTGAAATAGTCGTTACCAACGTAACCAATGAAGTAGTAAATGCAGGACTGAATATGAGTATGCCTATTTTCAATGCTGGCAGAAGAATTTTGGATACTCAGTCCGCTAAGTTGGCGTACGAAGCTGGAGGAAAAGGCTTGGATAGAGCTTCTCAGCAAGTAATGTTTGATGTGGCCAGAAGATATCTTCAAGTACTTTTGGATCAGGAGATAGTGAGGATTTCTAAGGAGAACCTTGAGAATCAACAAGAGCTATTAAGGCAAATCGAAGGCTTTTTGGAAGCGGGTTTGAGAACGATGTCGGACAAATATAATCAGCAATCTGAAGTCGCTAGATTGGAATCGGTGGTCGTAGATGCAGAGCTGCAATACCAAAATGATATTTGGGATTTGTCAGAGTATTTGCAGCTGGAAGCAGGAGTAGTACCCGTTTTGGAGTCAGTTGATCCTAGGTCTGAGGATTTGAGATATGACGGGATGAGCATGGCGGAATTGTATGATATAGCTCAGGCTAACCGAGCTGATGGTACACAGCAGGAGCTTCTGGTGACTTCTTATAAAAAAGATATGCAGGCGATCAAAGCGATGTATTATCCGAGAATTGGCGCATTTTATAATTACAACACCTTCTTTACTTCTTTGGATGATAGAAATCTACAGGAACAACTTTGGAAAGTGTACCCGCAAAACACACTTGGACTTAGCCTTGCGATCCCAATATTCAATAATTTCCAAAACAGACTGGATGTAAGTAGAAGTAGAGTGGCGTATAAAAATCAGATTTTGCAAAATGAATCGGTAAACAGAAAAATCTACCAAGACGTGAAACTTGCTTATCTAAACTATATGGCCGCTGTGAAAAAGGAGGGAAACACAGGCATACAGGTAATGGCAGCTGCAGAAGCACAAAATGCAATCAGCGAGCGTTTCCGTCTAGGGATTTCCAATTTCGTTGACTTGGCTACATCCAATCAGCAACTGGTTAGCGCTCAAGCTGACCAAGCTCAAGCTATTTATACTTTGTTTTTCCAAGAAGTATTGATGCAGCATGCTTTGGGTACGTTGGAGGTGTTGAAGTAGGATTTTCGTTTTAACCACATAGCCACATAGATTTCATAGGAAAGGGTCAGAGCATTTTCTTAAATTATTAGGCTATGCTTACTATGTGTCTATGTGGTTTTCATTTTTTCTCTTCCCTAAGAAAAGGACTAAGGAGTAACAGTTATATGTTACATTTTCTTATCAGGCTATTCTCTATCAAGTATCTCATAATACTTACTGATGAATGTCTTTTGACCATGATGGAAAATATTTACCACGTTGAAATTGATAAGTATTCCCTTCGGTGCTTTTAATAAATTTAGATAATTAATGATCTGCGCATGGTGAATTGGGAGGATTTCAGATACAGATTTTATCTCAACAACTACCTGGCTTTCTACCAAAAAGTCGCACCTAAGTTGAGTGTCTAAAAAGTGACCTTTATAATCAATAGGAATGGTTAATTCACTTGCAAATTTTATGTCTTTGGTTTCTAATTCGATTGCAAGACATTTATGATAAATGCTCTCTAAAAGGCCTGGAGCCAAATACTTATGGACTTCTATTGCTGCCCCAATGATTTGGTATGATAAGTTGTCAATTGATTTTTGGGTTGATCTCATCTTTTTATCAAAATATAGGGATTTTCAAAAAGATATTCAGAACCTTTTAGCACGTTATTAAGATGGCTGGTTACAAACCCTGTTAATGTGCGATCAAACTGACTTTTATCAATTACTCATTGTTTCTTAAGCTAAAAACATAAAAAAAGAGGCTGTCTCAAAAGTAGATAGTTTAAAAGGCTAGTCGATTTCTCGGCTAGCCTTTCCTGTTTTACTCAAAATGTGTATTTTGAGGTGTGCAAAAACAAGACTTAAATGTAG
>Ga0123337_10000249_pt1 | contig 101497 bp, 69 predicted proteins | sample frozenSSSSmetaG_FD_89792 | JGI IMG/M metagenome (GOLD analysis project Ga0123337, IMG submission 89792) | Glacier valley bacterial and archeal communities from Borup Fiord, Nunavut, Canada, to study Microbial Dark Matter (Phase II) -... | ecosystem: Environmental > Aquatic > Freshwater > Ice >...
ACCCACGCGATTGACACCAACAACGTAACTGAGATTCTCGATGGCGCGGGCCTGCAACAGCGTATCCCAGGCGGTTTGGCGCGGAGAGGGCCAGTTGGCTACGTAGAGCAGCAGGTCGTAGGCAAACTCAGCGGGCGTGTCGGTCAATACGTTGCGGCTCCAGACCGGAAACCGCAGATCATAACAAATCAGCGGGCAAACGCGCCAGCCGCGCCATTCCTTGATAATGCGCTGATTTCCGGCGATATAGACCGTGTCTTCGCCCGCCATTCTGAACAGGTGCCGCTTATCGTAGGTGTCGAACTGCCCGTCGGGCTGCATCCAGACGAGCCGGTTGTAAAACGACCCACCCGCCGAACCGCTCCCGCTCCCTTCGCGCACTACGTAGCTGCCCGTTACAACGGCATCGGTCTGTTGGGCCATTTGCCGTATCCACCGCATCGTAGTCAGATTTGGCACCTCGGCCACGGTGCGGGCGTCCATTGTGAAGCCCGTCGTGAACATTTCGGGCAGCACAATCAGATCGGTGGGGTGGGGCAGGGCCATGATTTTCTCTTCCAGCATGGCCCGGTTGGCTACCGGATCGTGCCAATATAGGTCAGGCTGGAGAAGGGAGACGTTCATAGATTATGAATTATAAATGATGAATGGGGCGGATGCAAAGTAACCTGCGTCTGCCTAATTCATCATTCATAACCGCACGGTAGCGGCCAACCGGTGGCGGCCCGGTCATCATTTATAATTGCTTTACAAACCGCATCTTATAGTCAACATCGGTGCGGCCTTTGGTAATGTCGGCGAGTTTCTTCTTGATGAGTTGCCGACGGATTATGGGTAGGTAATCCGTGAAGAGTTTACCGTCGAGGTGGTCGTATTCGTGCTGAATAATGCGGGCGGCCATACCCTCGAACTCTTCTTCGTGTTCGTTCCAGTCCACGTCGTAGTAGCGGATTACGATGATTTCGGGCCGGATTACATCGCCACGGATACCGGGGATGCTTAGGCAACCTTCTTCAAACGCCCAGTCGTCGCCCGCTTCTTCAATGATTTCGGGGTTGATAAACACCCGCTTAAAGCCAATGACGGTCGGGTCGATATCTTCTTCTTTTTCGTCTTCGTTGAGCGGTTGCCCGTCGCAGACAAACATCCGGATGCTCTGCCCGATCTGGGGAGCCGCCAGCCCTACGCCCGAAGCCTCGTACATGGTCTCGAACATGTTCTCGCTCAGTGTTTTCACGTTGAGCGTACCGGGATAAATTTCTTTTGCCCGCTTCCGCAATACCGGATCGCCGTAGGCAATAATAGGGAGGATCATCTTTTTAGTTATGAGTTATGAATTATGAGTCATAACCGGGTCGCCGGTGCGATTGAAAATCGAAATGCGTCAGCCCAATTCATAATTATTGTCTGCTTTCCATGTACGACTGCAAAATAATGGCGGCACTGACTTTGTCGATGTTGCCTTTTTCGCGTCGGTCTTTTTTGGTGCTTCCGCCCGCAATCATGGCTTGCAGGGCCATTTGGGAGGTAAAGCGTTCGTCGTGAAAAATAACGGGAATGTTGGGCAAAGCGTTCTGTAAGTGCCCAACAAACGTCCTGACGCGGGCCGCGTTTTCTGAGTCTCTGCCGTCGAGTTGTTTGGGTAGCCCAACAATAAACAGCTCAACCGGCTCGCGGGCTACGTAGGCTTTCAGGAACTTCAGCATCTCATGCGAGGGTACCGTTTCCAGGGCAGTTGCAATGATTTGCAGCGGGTCTGTTACGGCCATGCCCGTGCGTTTTTTTCCGTAGTCAATAGCCAGCAGTCGCGCCATGACACAAAGGTACGGCGTGGTTATCCGTTCTGCCAATTTGCCAGATCATCAGGCGTGTCCAGATCGACGCTGCCGAGCGGAAATGGAACGATGGCGCAGTCGTCGGCGTATTGACGAATGAGTTTGCGGGCACCCGTGTCGCCGGTCAGGTTCATAAAAGCAGGTAAGTAGCCAATGTCGAACAGAGCTGGAACGCCGATGAAATCCGGTTCGCCATACTGACACCCTACAATGCCCCGACCGCTTTGCTGGCGGGTATCAATTAACTGCTTTAACAGATAAGGTGTTACGTGCGGCTGGTCGGTGAGTAAGACTAAAAAGGCATCAACCGGTTCGTGAGCGAGTGAACGTAACCCCGCCTGCAATGACGATGCCATGCCCGTTTCCCACTGGTCATTCTGGAGAATCTGAACCGAAAAATCCGCGACTTCGGCCCTAATCAGTCCCTCGTTCGCGCCTACCACCACCACCACCGGACCCGCCTTCAGCGACAGGGCCATTTGTGTCATTAGCCGGACGAGCGTTTCTCCTGCCTGCCGAAGCAACTGCTTCGGCTGCCCCAACCGGGATGAACGGCCAGCTGCGAGGAGGATAGTAGCGATGGTCATATATGTAGGTTGGACTTCCAGTCCGACCAGTCGCGAAGCGACTAATGGGGTAGTTGGTATTTCTCTACTTAGCTTCAACTAGATCGTTAGCCCGTTCCGGGCTGGTCGGACTGGAAGTCCAACCTACATCGTTGCCCGATAGTCGTTCGTGAATAGGGCCGTCTTTATCTTTCAGGAAGCCTCCCGTTCGCTGCGTGAAGAATGCTTTGATTTCGGCAATGATGGACAACGCTATTTCGTCGGGTGTTTCGGCACCGAGGTCAAGGCCTATGGGTGCATGAACCCGGCTGAGGGTGTTTTCTCCGATGAGCAATCCGTCTTTGGTAAACTCGTCCTGCATTTTATCGAAGCGTTTGCGCGGGCCGAGCATCCCGATGTACGGTACGTTGGTGGTGAGCAGCGTTTGCAGCACGGCTTTGTCGTAGTTGAAATTATGCGACATCAGCACGGCGGCTGTTCGGTTGGTAATTGGGACGGTGTCAAGTACGGCGGTGCGGTCGGCGAAAACAACGCAGGTGGCTACCGGAAAGCGTCTGGGGGCAAGGTGCGCCACGCAATCGTCGGTAACGGTCACGTGCCAGCCGAGGTCGCGGGCCAGCCGCGCTACGGAAATGACGTCGTAGCCCGCGCCGAAAATGACGAGTTCAATGCCGGGGTCAATCCGTTCGATGAATACCTGCACGGTTCCTGCGCTGGTACCGGTGGTTTTGGTCAGCGGCTTGCCAACCGCCAGCACCTCGTGCATCTCGCCAATGAGCCAGTCAGGTACGTTTTGCTGGTCTTTGGTCAGCACGAAGCGGGTGCCGGGGCGGAGCGTAGTATCGTCGCTGCTGAGCACGGTGGCCACGGCCCTAACGTCGCGCTGCTGCACGAACTCACTCAGTACGGCTACGGGATGTTGTGGATTGGCGGGGTCGATAGGTTCAATCAGGACGTCAATGATACCGTTGCAGCCCAGCCCTACGCCGAAACTGTTGGCCCCGTCGTCCATCGTATCGTAGGTAACAACCAGCGGCTGACCGTCGCGCATGACGCCCCTGGCTTTACGCAGGGCATCGCCTTCCAGACAGCCGCCACTGATAGCCCCTTCCCAGCGGCCATCGTCAGTAATAAGCATCCGCGCACCCGGCCTGCGGTACGACGACCCTTCGACCCATACCACCGTGGCCAGGGCGGCTTTGCGCTGCGAAAAATCAATCTGGTTAAAGACTTCGACAATACGGGTTATTTCTTTCATGCGTTTGGCTCCGGTGTTGCTCTGGTTATTCTGAATGCTGTGTGTATGCACCGGCGTACCGGTCCGGGCTACAACCTAATCAGTCAAGATTAGATCCTGACCAAGTTAACTACACAAACCGGAATTATGTATGCCGGACGGTTGTACTTTCGCTTCATGCTTGTACTCTGGCACGACCTGCGCACCTACATTCGACTTGATTTCCGGCCTGGTCTCTACGCGGCAACTGCTGGTTGGCTCGCGCTGCTGCTTACTGTAAACTATTGGTTCAACGCCGAAGATGCGTGGATTGATGTGCATCAGGGCCAACCCATCTGGCCGGTGTTGTATTTTGGGTTGTATGCCACCATTTACTACGTTAGCGTCTGGCTCTGGACCCATTTTCATCACTGCCAAGACCTTTGGCGTAGTGGCCCGTTCTGGCTGAGATCGGGTGTTGCGCTGGTCAGTTATTCCGTTTATTCTGGGTTTTATGGTCATGTTGAACTGAGCCGGACGCTATTTGGGGGCGAGGTGTTTGTGTTTCTCTACTACTGTCTGCGTAACCTGCAATCTATACTGACCATTGTGTTGCCGCTGTACGTTTTCTACCGGCTCGTTGACCAGCCGTCGCGGTCCCTTGCGTTTTATGGCATGACTCCCAAACGCAAGGGACTGATGCTCTACGCAGTGTTGCTGGCGTTTATGATTCCGCTCATCACGCTGGCGTCGTTCCAGCCCGACTTTCTGGCCAGCTACCCAACGTACCACCTCACCAATTCCAGCGCGTTTTTTGGGGTACCGGAATGGGTCACGGCCCTGATCTATGAACTTTGCTACGGCTGGGATTTCGTCCCGACCGAGTTGCTGTTCCGGGGCTTTCTGGTCATTGGTATGAGTGCGGCCTTTCGGGGACCAGTACTGCCAATGGTAGTCTGGTACTGTTCCATCCATTTTGGCCGACCATTGGGCGAGGCCGTTTCGTCCATCTTCGGTGGCTATCTGCTCGGTGTTTTGGCCCTGAGTACGCGCAGTGTCTGGGGCGGGCTGCTCATTCACATCGGCATTGCCTGGGGTATGGAGCTGGCCGCTTTTTTGCAAAAGGCCGAGCGTTGACTACGCCCCCCGCAACTCCTGCACGGCCAGCCAGCTCATCAGGCCCGCGCCGGTTTCCAGAGCAGCTTCATCGATGTTGAACGTGGGCGTGTGAACGCCGGACACGATGCCCCGCGCTTCGTTGCGGGTGCCGAGCCGGTAAAAGCACGAGTCCACGACCTGCGAATAAAACGCGAAGTCCTCGCCCGCCATCCAGAGGTCGAGGTCCACCACGTTATCGGCCCCCATGTAGTCAACGGCCTGCGCCCGCAGTCGGCGGGTAAGTTCGGGCTGATTTTTCAGGAACGGGTAACCATGTACAATCTCGAACTCGCAGGTGCCGCCCATCGCTTCGGCAATGCCCTCGGCCAGTTTCACCATGCGCCGTTTGCCCTCGGCTCGCCATTCTTCGTTCATGCACCGGAACGTACCCTGAATGGTGACTTCGTTGGGAATGACGTTCGTGACGCCATCGGCAATGAACCGACCGAATGATAAGACGCTGGGAGTGGCCGGAGGGCGATTTCGGCTGATGATTTGCTGCAGGGCCACGATGATGTGCGAGGCAATCAGCACGGGGTCCACCAGGCCGTCGGGCATGGCCGCGTGGCCGCCTTTGCCGCGCACGGTCAGGTACAGTTCGTCGGTACTGGCCATGTACATACCTTCTCGAAAGCCTATTTTACCGACCGGAATATTTGGGGCTACGTGCTGCCCAATCATGCTGACCGGCCTGGGGTTTTCCAGCACGCCTTCTTTAATCATCAGCGACGCACCACCGGGTGCTTTTTCTTCGCCGGGCTGAAAAACGAGTTTCACCGTCCCCGAAAATTCGTCGCGCAGGACGTGCAGAATCCGGGCCACGCCGAGCAGACTGGCCGTATGCGCATCGTGTCCGCAGGCGTGCATGACCCCATCGACGGTCGATTTGTACGGAACGTCGTTGGCTTCATGAATGGGCAGTGCGTCCATGTCGGCGCGCAGGGCCACGACGCGGCTTGCGGAGCTGCCGGTGCCGTTACCTTCAATCAGGGCCACCAGACCCGTATCGGCCACGCCCTCTTGCGGTGTGATACCGATGGCGCGGAGCTGTTCGGCTACGAAGCGGGCAGTGTTGTGTTCGTGGAACGAGAGTTCGGGGTGGGCGTGCAGGTGCTGGCGGGTCTTTACGATGTCTGCCGCGTATTGCCGGGCGAGGGATTTTATGGAATCGAGCATAGTGTTGTCCTGCTGACGAAGGAAGCATCTCACGTCTGTATTTACATAGAAGACAGTAGCTTACCGAAGATGCTTCCTTCGTCAGCAGGACAAAAACTCACTGTGTTGTTATAAACAGATAATCGGTCAGGACCGTTTCGAGGAAGGCTTGGGAGCCAAGAATACTCTCGATACCGGTCACTTCCTTGATTTTGTCGGCAGTGCGGAGTTGAGCTACGCCGTCGCCCCGTTGCAGCACCTCGCGTACTACGCTGATGTCGCGGTCGGTCAGTAGCCGGACGTCGGGAAACTGAACCACGTAATTCTCCGGCATAGGCCGGTGCAGGACATCGGTGAGCAACACGGCGGGTTTAAGTTTTACCACCGATGTGCCAGCCGCAATGTCGCCGAGCCGCTGTCCTTTGCCGTTGGCCGCCACGGTGATGATGGGAACGATGCCCCAGAAAAACGGTACGGACTCCACAATGCGCAGCACCCATCGCAACAGATACGCGCCCAGCCCCGGCTGCGAACCGTCAAGCATGACTACACGGGTGCCGAGAGCCAGCTTACCCACGCTTTGCCCATTGAGGAAATACTCGCAAATCAGGTCGTAAAAAAGAATGGGTAGCATCGCCAACACGACGTAAAAGGTACCGAGTCGCATCCCTAAACCGGCGGGTACGGCCAGGGTTAGCAGCACCCAGCCCAGAAAAACCAGGTAATCGAGCAGGGTGGCGAGGATGCGGTCGCCGATGCTGGCGGGTTCATATTCGAGAACAACATTCTGCGACGTGCGGATGGCAACGGACATTGGATCAGTTGGTAAGTGAGCGAACCCGTTCGGGCGTTTGTCAAAAGTCGGAAGGGATTACCGGTTGGTCAAAAAGATTTTGTTGAAAACCCGTCTATCGCTTGCTTGCGTTGGCTAACTTGGCTCAATAACCTTCCAACACTACATGCGCGAAGCCCTGTTCGTGAAACGCAACGCCGACAAATGGCGCGACATTGAAGAAAACCCGCCCGTAGCTGGTCGGCAAATGGACCCCGACGATCTGGTTGATAACTTCGTGGAGCTGACCGACGATTTGGCCTACGCCCAGACGTTTTATCCTGATGCCAACGTAACGCGCTATCTCAACGGCCTGGCCGCGCAGATGCACCGGGGCCTGATGCAGAACCGGCGCGAAGATCAGGGCCGGTTTGTTTCGTTCTGGAAATACGAGTTGCCCACACTCTTTTACCAGTCGCAGCGGTTACTGCTGGTGGCCGCGCTGGTGTTTCTGGCGGCCTGTGTGCTGGGCTGGCTGTCGGCGGCCCATGACAATACGTTCGTGCGGCTGATTCTGGGCGATGCCTACGTAAACATGACGCTGGAGAACATCAAAAAAGGCGATCCACTGGGCGTTTATAATAGCATGGACCAGGGAACAATGTTTGTGCAGATTACGCTCAATAACATTTACGTAGCGTTCCGAACGTTCATTTTTGGCCTGTTTGCCTCGTTCGGTACGGTGGTGATGCTGTTTTATAACGGTGTGATGCTTGGCTCATTCCAGTACTTTTTCTTTGAACGCGGGTTGCTGCTGGACTCGATCCTGAAAATCTGGATTCATGGTACGCTGGAGATTTCGGCTATCGTCATTGCCGGGTGTGCGGGGCTAACGGTGGGTAACAGCCTGTTGTTTCCCGGTACGTTTTCGCGGATGGAGTCGTTCAGGCAGGGCATGAAGCAGGGGCTAAAAATAGCCGTTGGGCTGGTGCCTATTTTCATTATGGCGGGCTTTCTGGAGAGTTTCGTTACGCGGCTTACGCTCCCTGCACCCGTTAGTGCCGGCATTATTTTAGTGTCGGCGGTTTTCATTATCTGGTATTTTGTTATCTACCCTATTCACCTAAACCGTCGGTCAAATGCTTAACCTCTTTCAGCAACGTGATTTTGGCACTAAAATCAACGCCACGTTTCAGTACATCACCCAGAACTTCAGGAGCCTCGGTCTGGCCCTGCTATACATTGTGGGGCCGCTGGCTTTGCTCACAGGTATTGCGTCGGGTATTGTGCAGTCAAACATGCTGGCAACGATTGGCTCCGCAACTGCACAGACCGACCCGTCAGACCCGCTGGCGGGCCTTCGGATGTTGCAGAATATTTTTTCACCCGCGTACTGGATCGCGCTGTTTTTTGGTCTGATTACCGCCTTAGCCGTTAACCTCGTAACCTATGCCCACATGAAACTGTACGCTGAGAAAAATGGCGCAGACTCAACGGTGGGTGAGATTTGGGAAGCTACGCAGCCGCTCATTGGCCGGGGGTTGATTATCACGGTACTGGGCACGATTATTACGGTCGTGGCTATGTTCTTCTTCCTGATTCCTGGCATTTACGTCGCGGTGGTACTGTCGCTTTCATTGGTTGTTACTACGTTCGAGGGTACGGATTTTAGTCAGACCTGGAACCGCTGCTTCAAACTCATCCGCGACAAATGGTGGTCCACGTTCGGGTTGATTTTTATCGTGGCCATTATTTCGGGAATTTTGGGGCTGATATTCAATATTCCGGCGGGGGTGGTTGGGTTTCTGGTAGCGGCCAAGCTGCTGCCCAGCGCATCTACGTTGTGGCTGGTGCTGACTACTATCATTAGTTCGGTGGGCGGTACGATGCTACGGGCGATGATTTGCGTAGCCCTCGCTTTTCAGTACACCAATCTTGTGGAGCGGCAGGAAGGGCGCGGGCTGATTTCGGCCATCGATAGCATCGGTACCACACCCACCAAACCCCGACTGGATGATGAAGGCGACTATTAAAAAGACCTTGGTGATTCTCTGTGCGTCTTGGTGCATCTCTGTGGCCCAAAACCTGCTCGCGCAAGCGAACGAACCTGTTACGGTCCGCTATCCGGACGCTGAGAAATTACGTGACCTGCAAACCGACCGCGCCTACCAGTACGGTACAGACGCCCCCCCGCCCGACAACCCGGTGGCGCGTTTTCTGGCGTACCTGTGGCAAAAAATTGCTGAGTTTCTTTCGAGCGATGCCTATCAGAACGTCTGGCAATACGTGTTTCTGGCAGCCATTGCCGCACTGGTCCTCTATCTGTTGCTAAAGGCCGAAATGCTGGGGTCACTCTTTGCAAAACAGGCGCAGCAAAGTGACGGGCTGGATTACGAAACGATTACCGAAAACATCCATGAAATTGACTTCGATGCGGCCATCAGCAGTGCTGTTGAGCAGCAGAATTACCGGCTGGCCGTGCGGCTGTTGTACCTGCAAACCCTCAAACGCCTGACCGATGCCGAACTGATTCAGTACAAACCCGACAAAACTAACCGGCAGTACGTCTATGAACTGGTCAACTCGCCCCAGCAATCCGATTTTGAGCAGCTTACCCGCCAGTTTGAGTTCGTCTGGTACGGTGATTTTCCGGTCGATGCCGGGCGGTTTGATGAGTTGCAGGCGCAGTTCCGGCGGTTCAGTGGCTCGTTCGCTGTCGCTCACTAAATATCTTTCGCCACAGAGATGCACCAGGACGCACAGAGGTACACAAAGGTTTTTTTGAGAGTAACGAGAGGATTTTTCTCTGTGTACCTCTGTGCGTCCTGGTGCATCTCTGTGGCTAAAAAAATAACAAGTTGAAACCAAACAAATACCTCCTCATCCTCCTCGCCACAGTAGTAGCTTATGGGCTGTTTGAGTATTACCGCCCCAAGCCCATCAACTGGACGCCGACGTACCAAAACGACGACCAAATTCCGTTTGGTACGCAGGCGTTGTTCGAGTTGCTGCCCGGCGTGATGCGGCAGCCGGAGGTTGAAACGGTGCGGTTGCCGGTCTACAATTTCCTGACCGAAACCAAACCGGCGGGGCGTAGTAACTACGTCTTTGTCTGCCACAATTTTGCCGCCGACGGTAATGACCTGAAACAACTGTTTCGCTACGTGAAGCAGGGCAACAGCGTACTGATTTCGGCCTACGAACTGCCTGATTCGCTCGGCAAAGCCCTTGGTTTCAAGGCCAGCGTACAATCTCCCATCAAAGCCGACTCGTCATTGCAGCAGAACTTCGTAAATCCATCACTGCGCCGGGCGGGCGGCTATGTCTTTCCGCGTGATGATGGGCGTAACTACCTGCGTATCGACACGGCCCGGAAAGCCAGCGAGAAAAGAAAGAACATTACGATATTGGGTCGAAATGCCCGAAAGGAGCCGGTATTTATCAGGATTCGCTACGGCAAAGGGCAGTTTCTGGTACATAACCTGCCGCTGGCATTTACCAACTATCACGTACTGGACGCCAAAACGTTGGACTATGCATTCAAGGCACTGGCGTATTTGCCTGCCCAGCCAACCTACTGGGACGAGTACCAGAAACAGGGCCGGTTTGACGAAGACGAGCAGTCTATTCTGCGTTACGTCTGGAGTCAGCCCGCCCTGACGTGGGCGTATTACCTGATCGTATTTGGCGTAGTGTTCTACGTAATTTTTGCCGGGAAACGGACGCAGCGCATTATTCCGGTGGTGGAGGTACCCCAAAACACCTCGCTCAACTTTGTAAAAGACGTGGGTCGGCTGTATTTTCAGCAGCGTAACCACGATAATCTGGCCCGCCAGAAAATTCAGTACTTTCTTGCCGATATTCGCGAACGGTATGGGTTGAACACAAATAGCTTAGACCACGAGTTCACCGAAACACTGGCCCGAAAAAGCGGCATGTCTGCCAGCGAAACTGATGAACTGGTACGGCTTCTGCGCAACGCCCGTAAAAGTAATTTCCTGTCTGAATACGATTTGCTAACCTTAAACAAGGCCATTGAACAGTTTAACGTTTTGTCATGCTAACCGAAACGTCGGACCGGATAGAAGCATCTCACGTCTGTATATAGAAAAAATAACCGCTACCGAAGATGCTTCCTTCCGCATCGGCGGACCGGTCAGTATGACAAATGCCCATGATACCCTACAACTCCCGCATTGACCTCACCCCGCTAGCTGCTGCTATCGACGCCATCCGCGCCGAGGTAAGTACCGTTATCGTTGGGCAGCAACCCACTGTTGACCTGCTCCTGACCGCGCTTCTGGCCGATGGCCATGTACTGCTCGAAGGTGTTCCGGGCGTGGCCAAAACACTCATGGCCAAGCTGCTGGCCAGGACCCTCTCGGTCGATTTCAGCCGGATTCAGTTTACGCCTGACATGATGCCGTCCGATGTATTGGGTACGTCCGTTTTTCAGCCCAAAACTGGCGACTTCACCTTCCGGCAGGGGCCAATTTTCTCAAATCTGGTGCTTATCGACGAAATCAACCGCGCCCCGGCCAAAACACAGGCTGCCTTGTTTGAGGTCATGGAAGAGCGGCAAATCACCAACGACGGCACCACTCACCTGCTGGCCGACCCGTTTATGGTACTGGCTACGCAGAACCCCATTGAGCAGGAAGGTACCTACCGCCTGCCCGAAGCCCAACTGGACCGGTTCCTGTTCAAAATTACCATCGGCTACCCCGACGCGGCTGCCGAAGTTGATATTCTGCGGGGCCACCATCAGCGTAAAAGCCTGAATGAAGCTGTACAGGCAGTAACGCCGGTAGTATCGGCAGAACAACTCGCCACGCTGCGCAGCCAGGTGCATCAGGTACACGTGGAGGATAATCTGTTTGGGTACATCGCCCAGCTGGTGCAGAGTACGCGGGCCAATAAATCGCTGTATCTGGGCGCGTCGCCCCGCGCATCGGTGGCGTTGCTGAACAGTGCAAAAGCGCTGGCTACGCTGCGGGGCCGTGATTTCATTACGCCCGAAGACGTGCAGGAACTGGCCGCGCCGGTCCTGCGCCACCGCATTCAGCTCACCCCCGAACGCGAGATGGAAGGCAGCACGCCCGACGAGGTTATCGCGCAGCTCGTGCAACGGGTGGAAGTGCCACGATAACGCAAGTGAATAATCGCTCCATGAACACCGTAGACTGGTTAATCGTGTTGAAAGGCTACATGAAGGGAAAGAGCCTTTGGATAGGCATTTTCTATTGTGCAGCATTCTTCATGTACACGCTACCTTCTACAGCCCAGCAACTCGCCGGTACCTGGATTGGCGTGCATACGGAATGGGACATAGACGATTTTTGCCCGTTGCCTACGTACCTGAAACTCGACGCCGACGGTAGCTATACGCTTGGTATGGCCGACGGGTCGGCCAGTCCGATTCAGACAACGTGGGCGGTGCAAAACGATACCGTCCGGCTCGATACGGTGCATTACGCGCCGGGACTGGTGACAGCAGAAAATGGACTCCTGCGCATCGGCAAACTCTACCCGATGGTATTCCGGCAGTTCACAGACATCGCGCTCGATTCGGCTCTGGTTCATAACCAACTCGTTGGGCGGGTGTGGCAGTCGGACAGCAGCACGGTGGCGTTGTTTGCCGATGGTCGGGCAACGATAGAAAGCCGACGTACAAAGCAGCGCACGGCACATTTCTGGCGGCTGGCACGCTTCGGTATGTCGGTGTTTCTCGCGATCCGGGGTAATCAGTACAACCGGGACGCGGGGTATAAACCGCTGTGGCAGGTCATAGAAACCAAGCCAAACGGGTTCTGGGTGGTGGGCTGGACGGGTCGCGCCGTGGGTACCGAAACGTTCCGGTTTATTCGGGTAATAACCCCGGCAGATTTGGCAGAACCCAATACCTTTCAGACCTGTACCAATTGCTTTACGCGGGCCTTTTTCGCGATAAGTCCCGGCAGGTCGGCCCGGCGATACGAGATGTTGCAGCGTTTGACCAAACAGGAGAAACCCGTTTTTCCGGGGCAGTCGGGATTGGTCAGGATAGCCTTCGTGGTGAATTGCCGGGGCGAAAGCGGACACTATGAACTGACGGGCCTGGATACTGACTACTGCCCCAAACCGTTCGACACCCGCGTTACTGATCCACTACTCACCTTTTGCCGCAACTACGTAGCCACCGACGCCACCCTGCGCGAACCCAACCGCCCTGGCGACCGACCGGACGACGTAGCCATCACGCTGACGTTCCGGCTTATCGACGGGCGCGTTACCGATCTATTGCCATGAGAACACTACTGATTTTACTGCTCCTGCCCCTGACTGCGTTGGCGCAATATGGCGAACGATATCTGGAGTCGTCGGCTTGGTTGCTGGCGCAGAACCGGGCTACCCGTTTTGGGTTCGCCTACAACACGAAACGCGAAGCGGCCCGCTGGGATACGATAACGGCTACGGGTGAGAATTATCGGTTTCGGGCGTTGAATCACGTCTGGCAATACGAGTACGAACGGGCGGCTGAGTGGTTCGAGAAAACAACCGCGCTCTTTCCCGAAGAACACGGGGCCGCCGGGGAGTTTTACCTGCGGTTCATCTGCGACCCCATCCGTGCCCTGCGCCACCTCGACGCCTTCGATGCCCGAACGCCGACGTTTGACGATATGGTGAATCATAACCCCGTCAGCTACCTGCGCGGCCTGACGTTCCGGTACCTGAACGACCACCAAAAAGCCATCGAACAGTTTTCTAAAGCCATTGATCCGCTGGTTGATAAACACGGAGCAGAGTGGGTCAACTACCGCCATTTCATCAGCCGGGCTGTGAGTTATCTGGCTCTCAACCAGCCCGAAAAAGCCTTGGCCGACCTCGACAAAGCCAACAAAAACTACGGGCAGTCGGCACTGGTCCAGTATCATCGGGGCCGGGTATTGCAGCAGTTAGGCCGGGTAACTGAAGCCCGCACTGCGTTTCAGGATGCGTCGTTTTTCTTCAAAGCCTACCGCGCCAATCACTACGAAGGCACGCAGGAAGACGAGTTCAACCTGCTGTATGAAGCCCAGATTGATGAAGCGTTGGCTGCGTTGAAAAAGCCCTAAGCATATTTTGTCATGCTGACGAAGGACGCATCTTCGTCAAGCTATTGGCTTTCTTTGTACATAGACGTGAGATGCTTCTTTCCGCATCGGACCGGTCACCATAATAAAACCCACCATGAAATTCCTCCGTCCTGTTTTTGTCGCGCTGCGGCTGTGGTTTGTCTTGATTGGATTTGTTCTACTGTTTGTAGCGGCTTACGCATTTCCATTCCTGTTTCCGCTGGTGCAGGTGGCTTTTGTCGTATTCGTTTTCCTGATTTTGCTGGATGCGTGGTTGCTGTTCTCGGCCCGAAACCGGACGGCTAATCCCGCGTTTTTTGCCCGGCGCGACGTACCTGACCGGCTCAGCAACGGCGACGAAAACCCAATCACTATCTTCCTCGAAAACCGCTGCACGTTTGCTGCCGATGTGGAAGTGATTGACGAAATACCGTTCCAGTTTCAACGGCGCGACGTTCTGTTTAAAGCCCGGCTCAAACCTCGCGAAACCCAGTCGATTCGTTACGAACTGCGGCCTACGCGCCGGGGCGAGTATAATTTTGGAGCAGTGAACGTCTATGTGCTGTCGCCGTTGGGGTTGCTGAAACGGCGGTATCAGTTTGAGCAGGGCAAGCTGGTGGCCGTGTATCCATCATTTTTGCAGATGCGGCAGTACGAACTGCTGGCCGCTACCAACCGGCTCAACGAAGTGGGGGTGAAACGAATCCGGCGGCTTGGCCACAGCATGGAGTTTGAGCAGGTTCGTCCCTATACCACCGGCGACGACGTCAGGACGCTGAACTGGAAAGCCACTGCCCGGCGCAGTGACGCACAGGGTGCCTCGCTCATGATTAACGCCTATCAGGACGAACGGGCACAGCAGGTGTACTGCCTGATTGACAAGGGCCGGGTGATGCGGTCGCCATTTGCCGGGTTGACGCTGCTCGACTATGCCATCAACGCGAGTCTGGTGCTGAGCAACATTGCCCTGCTGAAACAGGATCGCGCCGGGTTGCTTACCTTCTCCGACCACATTGGCCAGCTCCTGCCCGCCGACCGCCGTTCGGGACAGATGATGCGGATTCTCGAAACCCTCTATCGCCAGAAAACGCGTTTCGCCGAAACCGATTACGAAACTGTCTACGCCAGCGTACGGGCCAACATCCGGCAACGGAGCTTGCTGATTCTGTTTACCAACTTCGAGACCGTGAGCGGTATGCAGCGGCAACTGCCTTATCTGCGCCGACTGGCCAAAGACCACCTGCTGCTCGTTATCTTCTTCGAAAATACTGAACTCCGCGAACTCTTAGACGCTCCCGCTCCCGACACCGAAGCGATTTACCTGAAAACCATCGGTGAGAAATTCGCTTTCGAGAAAAAGCAGATTGTAAAAGAACTGGGTCAGTACGGCATCCAGACCATCCTGACCACCCCCCAAAACCTGACTGCCAACACCGTCAACAAATACCTGCAACTGAAAGCGCGGGGCCTGATCTAAGTAGGTTGGACTTTAGTCCGACCAGCCCGGAACAGGCTAATAATGTACCAGCATCTTAGCTACTGTGGGTTCCGTTATTGTATTAGCCCGTCCCGGGCTGGTCGGACTAAAGTCCAACCTACCCAACAAGAAAAAAGCCGGTGCAAAGCCCCGGCCCTTTCGTGCGACACCAATATGAAATTGAATTGTATTATCGTTGAGCTATACCCGGCTTAGCGGTCGTAGTTCGTGTTTTGCGGGTCGAAGTTGGTCCAGCCAGCCAGCCAGTTGTCAGTACCGCTGAACGCACCGCGGTAGGGAGCCGCCGTGAAGAACGGATCTGTTAGCTTACCACCCGTTGCAGCATTGCCAGCAACCAGAAGAGCAGAACCCGTGGGGGGAAGGAACGCCGGAGCCGTTAAGTTGAACGACTGTGCATTGAGCAGAGCTGCCACATCCGACGATGCAACGATTACGTTTTTCTTGGCTGCCGTGTTGTAGAAATCAATGGCCTGGGCGTTTGTGATGGCACCTGCGCCACGAACGGCCACTGACGTACTTTGGGCGTTGGCAATAACGATACCCTGTAAATCGAGTGCGCCAGCAGTAACGTTAGCTAAGGTACCCGTTGCCGTACCGTCTAAACGTAAACCCTCAGGCCAGCCACTGAATACGGAGTTATAAATGCTGATGGCTGTGTTCCGGCGCAGGTGCATGGCCGACTGATACGGGCCACTACCACCTGGTGTGGGTGTTGTGTTAGGCGTACCGGAGAACGCAAACCCACTCATGTTGGCAAAGATGGGCTGGGTCAGGGGCAAACCATTGTTAGGAGCAGCCGCGCCCTGAGCAGCCGTGTTCTCGCCAGGGTTGAAGTTGTCCGATTCAAAGCAGTTGGAACTCGACTGGTCAGCTGCATTAGGGTCGCGCAGCGACAGGCCAAACTGAACTCTACCTACGTAACCGTGGTCGGTATCGAAATCATCGTCGAAGCCCCGGAAGGCAACAATGTATTTCATATTCACTGAGCCGCCGAACCACTCATAAGAGTCATCACCGCTGTACGATACCTGTACGTGGTCAATGGTTGTACCTGAACCAACGCCGTACATGGTCAGGCCATTGATTTCACTGTTGGCACTCGTCGTCAGGGAAATCCCGGGGAATTCGATACGCACGTATTGAAGTGTACCCGAATTGTCATTCGGCGTGTTGAAGGAACCATAGGTACCGGCAATGCCGCCTTCAAATGGCGTGGCAGCAGGCCGGTTGGTTGGCGCACGGCCAATCAGGACAAGACCGCCCCAGTCGCCGTACTTCCGCTGGCCAATGGGTGCGTTGGAGGTGAAGACAATCGGCTGTTGCGCCGTGCCTTTCGCTTCAATGCGGGCACCCGGTTGGATAACCAGCGTGCCACCTAAGTTACCACCCGATGGGTCGAGGGCCGGGCCACCGCCTTTGATGACCGTACCCGGCTGAATGGTCAGCACTGCACCCGACCGGACATAAACAAACCCCCGGATCAGATACACGTTGCTGGCCGACCAAGTAATGCTGGTGGCAATCTCGTTGGTCACCTCAATAACGGGCTTGTTACCGATGGTGAACTGTCCGCTGTACGTAGCAGTTTGGCCGTTAGCCGTCACCGTAATGGGGTTGCCTGCACCAGCCGGAACCGTAACAACCAACTGCGTTGGCGTCGATGAAACGACAGTAGCAGCTGCAGTGCCAAAGGTAACAACGTTACTGGCGGGTGTCGAATTGAAATTGGTACCCGTAATGGCGATGGTCGTGCCAGCCGGTGCCGTAGTTGGGCTGATACTGGTGATGCTCGTTACTGGAGCGGGTGTTTCTTCATTTTTGCAGGACGATACGGCTGCGAACAGACCTGTAAGAATGAATAGAAGCAGCACAGACTGCCAGCGATTGATGAATTTCATGCGTAAATTGGATTTGGATTAATTTATAAATTGAATTGGGTTGAGTGTTTGCGCTTTTTTTACGGCACAACAACGCGCTGACCAAAGGTGTACACACCCGTCAGCGTAACGTATTGGCCCCGCCGGAATACGCGCTGATTCTGATCGGCACTTGCGTTTTGAGAGGTCACGTCGGACCCGATTTTGCCGTCGGCATTGTAATCCTGAGCAAAGCGGAACGGTGCGTTCAGAATGTCCTGGATACCGAGCCGAACCTCAAATTTGTTCTTGAACTGGCGTGAGATGTTCAGATCAACTACGTTACGCGGCATTTCGTAAATCGTTGGCTGGTTCTGATTACCTACGGCGAAGATGCGCGGCCCGGCTACGTTGTAAAGCAGGTTGGCCTGCCAGCCCGACGTTGGACTGGCGTAGTAAACACCGGCGTTTATCAGGTAAGGCGACTGGTTTTGCAGGGGCCGCTCCGAATCCTGAATGTTGGTCAGGTCGTAAGGGTTGATCTGCCCGCTGAGGTCAGGACCTGTAACGGTGTTGCCGAGGTTGATACGGCTGTTGATAAACGAGGCATTGCCAACAAACTGTAGGTTTTGCAGAAACGCACTCGACGAGTTGGTGAAGCTCTTTCGTATCTCTACCTCAACCCCAACGTTGCGGGCCGACTGCGCATTGATGAACGTGTAAGCCAGACCGTTGGCGGCAGGCAGCAAAAACGATTCGATAGGGTTCTGAAACTGTTTGAAAAAGCCCGTTACCGAGATGATTTCGCTGGGCGATGGATATAATTCATACTTCGCATCGAAGTTCTGAATCGTAGCCGTTGTCAATGATGGATTACCGCGTGTGTCGGCCTGCTGGGCAATGTCAAAATAAACGAATGGAGCCAGTTCACGTAGTTCGGGCCGGTTTACCGTCGATGAATACGCAAAGCGCAGGTTCTGCCGCTCATCGAGTTTATACGTAAAATTCAGCGACGGCAACGGGCTGAAGATGGTGCGGTTCACCAGTTCGGTCTCCACTGTATTGATGTCGGAACGCAGCGTCTGGTTATTGTACTCACCCCGGAAGCCGAGGGTCAGGTTGGCTTTCGGGCCAATGTTCACATCGCCCTGCACATAGCCCGCGCCGTAGCTATTGATACCCTGATACGAGTCGAGGTCTTTGGTGCCGTCGAGGAGAGAGAAACCCCCCGGCTGACCTGTTATATTGCTGGTGGCGAAAATATCGCCGATGGGCTGCCCCAGCACATTACGCGGCACATTGCCGATACGCTCGTAACCGTAGAAACGGGCCGAGTAGTCGCGGTTTCGCTGTTCGGCGTAAATACCGGCCTTAATGCGGTTTGGTTCGCGGTCGGTAGGGTTGCCAAAGGTGTGTTCATAATTGCCGATGAGCGAAAAGACGTTTTCATTCAGGTCTGAGAAAAACCGACCATTGTCAATCGGGTTAGGCTGGTTTGGGATGATGGCCGAGTACGGAGATGGCTGACCGTCTGTTCCGGTTGAACCCGTTACGCGCTGAAACCGCGCCCGACGCCAGTCCGGTTCCCACCGCCCGGAGTTACTGTACGCGCCAATCCAGTTGATTTTAGTCAGTTCGCTCAGCGTATGCTCGCCCGATACCTGGGTACTGAGGATGCTGCGGTTTTCAAACCGTTGCGAGAACGACTGAATATCGAGTCCATCGATTACCCGCTGCCCCACCCGGTTGAGGGTTTCGGTGCTGCTCAGCAGATTGAAAAGTGTTTTCCACTCCAGCGTAAAACTCGGCTTGACCCGAAACGTCCAGTTGTGCAGAACGCCCACGCGCGCACTGCGCTGGTAGGTATCGTCGGTGTAGCGTTCAAAGACGTCATTGGCTGTTGCCCCGTTCTGATAAATGCTCAGTTCGGCATCGGTAAACTGATTGGTCAGGCTATAGTTGATACTGGTTAGATTACTCACACGGGTGTTTCCCCAATCGAACCGGCGCCCTAAGTTCAGGGCGAACCGCACGTCGGGGGCTATCGAGATTTGCCGCTGCTCCCAAGCGTTGGGCAACAGCCGGGCGTATCCGGCCCGCTGTGCTGCGTTGAGGGCGTTGAAATTGTTGGACCGCGCCGGGAAACTCGTGGGTATCTGCTGGTTTTTATTCCAGAGACCGAGGTAACTCAACCCGCCCCGGTCGTGGCTTTGAACGTTACGGAACGTGGTATTGGGCCGATAGCCAATAGTCAAACCCGCATCGGTAAAGTTTTGATCGGGCCGACGCTTGGTATAAATTTTGATGATGCCACCCGCAAAGTCGCCGGGGTTCTCAGCCGAACCAGACTTATAGACAATCATCCGGTCGAGAATGTTGCTTGGTACAATATCGAACGAAAACGAACGGGTTTCTACCTCCGTCGAAGGTGTGATCACATCGTTGATCAGCACCGAGTTATACCGCGAACCCAGCCCCCGAATCAGCACAAACCGATTATCGACGATGCTGATGCCCGGCACCCGCCGAATGGCCGCTGCCGCGTCGCGGTCCTGCGATTTCTGAATCTGCATCGCCGAAATACCAACGGCCAGTGCTTTTAGCTGCTTGATTTCAGTAATAACCGCTACTTCGGTGTTGGTGGCGCGGTTAGCCCGGACCACTACTTCCTTGAGTGATTTGCCTTCTTCATCTAACTCCGTGTCAATGGCGGTGGTGTTGCCTGACTCAACGCGAACGTTTGGGATGGTCCTGGTCTGGTATGAAACGTACGAGATAACTACGGTTTGTGTACCGGCGGGTACATTGGGAATGTTGAAAGCTCCTTCAATGTCGGTGGTAACGCCAAGCTGCGTGCCGCCAATCTGTACAGTGGCGCCGATGAGCGCTTCCTTGGTTTTCGCGTCTTTAATGATGCCCCGGACGGTGCCGGTCTGCGCGAGGGTAAGCGTTGCCAGAAAGGCAAAAAGAATGGAAAATACAGTTGATTTCATGTTGGTTATATTGGTATATCGCTATTGCGGTGCAAAGCTACCTGCCCAGTATTACGCCAACGTTACGTCAGTGTTACGGTTGAATTATGTTTATATTTAGGAAATAAAAAACTGATTATCAGTAAATTATAGAATTGAGCATTCGGGGTTGTTATCAATTGCCAACTGACCCTGCAACCTGCAATTGCCCCGACTATTTACCCATTTGCCAAATTTTCATTGGTTGCCCGGTGCGCCAGCCGCTTTTGGTTTTCCCTCTGATTCCGTCTGAAATCCATTTACTAAATTGTACTTTATCGAGTCGCCCTTTTTCAGAATGAATGTGGGCACCTGTCCCAGTTTTAGTAAGCGGCCAGTCGAGTTAGTTAGCGTAAGGTCAGTGGCGTCGATCTCCTCCAGGCCGTAATAGGTGGATAAATCGCCTATTTCTTCAATCGTGCTTTTATAGCGAAACGTTCGTGCCGAGTCAGCGTTCTCTTCGTTGTGGTTGATGCCGATGTCAACTTTCACACGCTTTCCATTCCGTACAATCGTAGCATTGCGAACCAGAAGGTCGAACAGGTCGCGGCTGTTTTCGGGCAAGGCCTGGTACTCAGCTATGTTTTCCTGCGCGTGCGACGCCGTAGCAATAGCTTCCAGTGCCGTTAGGATGGCCACAAAGTTGAGTTGCCGGATACGCATTTTCTCCGGGTCGCCCACAAACCCACCCGACTCAATCAGGACGAGGGTGGTACCCCATTTCTGAATGTTGTCGCCAAAGGCGCGGGGTTCAAACTCGTCGTCGTACCGGGCAATCTGCCCCGGCACAAACTGTTGTAACACGCGATTCATGCCCACTACAAGTTCCATTGACCGTTTTCTGACGTCATTTATACTCCGGGCGGGGTCGTATGCTGTTGCCAGAAAGGACACAACAGCCTGTTTGCCGGTCTTGCCAACGCTGTACCGCGGATTCTGATCGTGCAGATTGAAACCCACGAGTGGTTTAAGCGTTTGCTGGAGTTCTTTCAGTAAACGGCCTTCGGGTGTTTGTAGCCGCAGGGCATCCCGGTTCATATCGATTTCCAGGGCCGTGCGTCGCTGAAACCGTTGCGCCCCGTCGGGGTTGAGCATGGGCACGGCATAAAGCGTTACATTGGTCAGGATAATCTGCCGTAGACTGTCGAAGCCATCATCATGCGCTTTGAGAAAGTTGAAAATGTCGAACAGAGCCATAGTGGCGGTAGCTTCATCGCCGTGCATCTGACTCCAGAGCAGGACTTTTTTGTCGCCTGTTCCGGCCTTGACCTGATAAATACTCCGCTTCTCGAACGACTCGCCCACCTGACTCACTGACAGCGGCCCCTGCCTGTTGAGGCTGTCGAGGAGCGGCATAATGTCTTTGTGCTTGAACCGTCGGTAGGTAAATGTCTTTTCTTTATATGTATCGTGGGCGTCATACAGCCGACGATACAGTTCCTGCGCCTGGGTGCTTGCCGTCATTAGGGTGAGAAGGGTAAGTAGTTTAATGGTCATACTTTTTACGGATTAAGGTTCTTTTCAAGCTTCAGAGTTTAGCCTTACGGTCTGGCCAGCGCATGAGTGGTTTCTGGCATCATTAGACCTTTAAGTTGAACTAATTCCGTTAAACCCGCCCGCCGGCCAGTAGCCCACCGAAGGATGCCAACAGACACAGGCTGACGTTTAAGCTAATGTTGAGCAACGCGGCACCCGTACGACCGTGTTGCAGGAGAATTAACGTATCGTTACTGAAACTTGAAAACGTGCTGAGTCCTCCGCAGAAACCAACGCCAATCAGTAGTCTTACGTCGTCGTTCAGGGAGCGGTTCAGGCCGTAGCCCACTACCGCCCCTAATACGGCGCTGGCTGCTACGTTAACAACCAGGATAGACACCGGAAAGGGCGAACCCGTGAGCGTGGCTGGTACAAATCGACCAATGACATACCGCACTATACTGCCCGATCCACCACCCAGAAAAACCAGTAACGCACTTTTCATACCGGCAAATGTATAAAAACAACGGTGTATCACGATTCGTAATAGCTTCGTATCCAACGGTGTTTCAATAGGTAGCGGTCCTGCTTTGAGGAAAAAAATAGTTTGTTACCAACCAACTTGCATAGACTTGGGAAAATCCATTATCTTTGCACTCGCAAATGCGGAATAGCCCGATAGTATAAGGGTAGTACAACAGATTTTGGTTCTGTTTGTGGAGGTTCGAATCCTTCTCGGGCTACTAAGTAGCAGCCACCTGACTTGAATCAGGTGGCTTTTTTTATGGTCTAATCTGAGGGGTGTACAGTTACGTATTGGCTTTTGAATTGCCCTATTTGGTATGAATTCGCCGTAGTTTGTTCTCTACTTACTTTATATAGTTAATAAAGAACATATACTCCATCATCTATAAATAAGTGAGTTAAGAGAGCCATTTTATTGCTTTTTGACTTGTATTTGTTGTGTGGAGGCTTGCTTTTTGCTGTTAAGCGTGCTTATACAGATAATTTAGAGCGCTTAAAGTGACGTCTCCAGAAAACGGAAGTCAAATTTGTGTAACTTCTCAAATTAGCGAAAGCAGCACGGATATGAACATTGAAATGGAGGATAACGTAGAAAAGGAAGATAAAGTAAGAAGAAACCGGGCCAAAACTACGCAGCGAATTGTGGAGGCCCTGGAAGAAGTCATTGCTGAACGCGGCCTCGAAGGCGTAGGTGTGAACCGGGTAGCCGAGAAAGCGAACGTCAGTAAAGTCCTCATCTACCGGTACTTTGGCGGTATGGAAGGCCTACTGGAATACTATGTGAAGATGGGTAAGTTATTCCCGATTTTCAGCCCGGCCGTACTTGATCAGATTCGACCCCTGCATGAATCCGACGTGGCGCGTATCTGGTATCGGCAGGTGATACAGACGTACCGGTATTTCCGCACGTTTAAAGCTGCCCGCGAAGTACTTAAAGCCAGCGTGATGGAGAATGATTCCATTGCTGAATCGACTGCTAAGGCACAGGATGAAGAAATGACACGGCTGGTAGAACAGTTGTCGTTTGTGAAAGGAGCCGATACCCAGGCTATCTCAGCGGTTGTGCTGGGTGCTATGACGTATCTGACCATTATGGCCCAGAATAATCGGACCATGATCAGCATTGACCTGCGTAGCGAAGAGGGCTGGGGTCGGATTGAGAGTGCTGTGAAGACTATTTATATTGCCCTTAATAAAATGGCTACCCACTCAAAAGACGTTAATCTCGAACTGCAGGCAGCTAACCTACCGGCGGCAAAATGGTGATGTAGTAACCGGATGAACAATGTATAATGGACAACGCGCAGTGGAGTCCACGCTTTCCACGCTGCCTTATTCATCATACATTATCCATTTGTCTGCTATCTGACGGAAACGGTCTTATGCTGAATGCCGATTCCTTTGATAGTCAGCGATTTCCATTGTTTGGGTAGCTTCGTTTTGAGTTCTGTGATCCCGCTGTCCGTTATTTCCAGCCCACCGAAGCCGCTCAGTACGGCCTGGAGCATACCGCCCGCACCTGTAGCAAAGTAGGGATTGGTGCCGCCCGCTGTTTCGGCAAGCACGCCAAACGGCGGTGCCTGATTGGGCTTGTAACTCTTCTCAAACCACTGAAATGCCTTGTCGGTATTGCCCAGCCGGGCGTTTAGCGTGGCCAGTACCGACCAGCCCATGGCCGGGCCGTCGGGCGAGTAGCGAGGTTCGTAATACGTCAAATCTTTGCGGATGCTTGCCGGATCACTCACTGCCGTAAGCGGGTAGGCCAGCAGGTTTACGTCGGCCTGTTTGATGGTAACACCGTCGTAGGTTCGGTTCTCTTTCGTAGTGCCATCCGCAAACTTCAGGATCGGAATGTTGTCGGCTACGAGCTTCCAGTCAGGGTCAGCTACAATACCGAGCTCCTGCGCAGCCTGAATGGCGTATTGCAGCGACGTTTTGGCCATCGCATTCGTAAATGCATTATCGTCGATGTTTTCCTGCCACTCGTTAGCTCCGATGACGTTGTTGATGTGGTACTTACCCGGACCTTCCCGCTCCACCCGGCTTGCCCAGAATTCAGCTACTTCTTTCAGCATTGGGTAGCCGCGTGTTTTGAGCCATTCCTTATCCTTCGTTACCTGATAATATTTCCAGAACGCCCAGCCTACGCAGCCCGTAATGTGGTGCTGAAACGGCCCCGTCAAAGCCCAGACGGGTGTAGACTCCTGTCCATCGGCGTCCGACTCCCACGGAAACATAACGCCCTTGTAGCCGTGACTAAACGCATTTTGCCGGGCCATCGGCATACGCTCAAAGCGATATTCGAGCAGCGACTTCGCAATTTCGGGCTTCAGCATCAGCAGTGGGGGGTACATCCAGAGTTCGGTATCCCAGAATACGTGGCCGTTGTAACCCAGGCCTGACAACCCCATTGGCGACAGGCTGTAACTCGTGCCCTCGCGTGAGAACGAATACAGGTGGTACAACGCCGACCGCACGGCCTGTTGCGCATCGGGGTCTCCATCGATGACGATGTCACTCTGCCATAGCTTCTGCCATTCGGCGTTGTGGCGCGTCAGTAACCGTTCGGTGCGTTCGAGGGCGGCAAAGATGGTCAGACGTTCGGCTTCGTTGTGTGGGTCAGCGGTGTTGGCCGACGAGATAACTGAACCCACCACGCTGAATCGGTATGTTTCGCCCGCTTTCAACTGCTTTTTGAACTTGGCAAGGTGCATATTGTAGTCCCAGTCTTCGTGAATGACGTCGGGTTCCTGCCCGTGTGGTTCCTCAAAAATAAAACTGTTACTGGCGGCTACGGTCAGCTTCCCCGTCGGGCTTTTGGCTACCGAGGTCAGCAGGCCGATTGTTACGTGGGGCCGGTCAATTTCAGCGTAAAAATTCTTGACTTCTTTGAGATTTTCGGGTGTTTCAATCACGCTCATCGGAATGATTTCGCAGTCTTTTTTCGCCGTGATTTCTACCATGGTCAGGGCCGAGTAGGGGAGGTGACGCAGGGCCATAATGGTTTGCTTCACGCTGACCTTGTCCTTAAAGTCGAATGTGGTGGTGAGCGCGGCCTTCTGCATGTCGAGCGTTTGGCGGTAGTTGGCAATATCTTTCCGACTCAGCCGCTGACCGTCCACATCGAGGTTCATGTTCACGAAGTTGAACACTTTCAGGATGTTGGACACCCGCCCGCGTCCATAGGTGTCGAACGCGCCATTCAGCACCACGTCTTTTACCTTCATGGGTTCGGGCGACGATACCAGCCCAATCATGCCGTTGGCTACGGTGATGCCGTAATAGTTGGCCGGGTCAATATTCTTGCCCACGATCTGCCAGTCGGGGCTGGGAGTGGTTTGGGCGTTTGCGCTTAATACGGAGTAGCAAAAAGCGAGTATAAAAAGTAACGGTGTTTTTCTTTTTGGGTTATTCATAATGTAGGGATTTTAGGAGTTTTTTTACTTTAATAATCTGAATGTCTGCATACTATCTCCATTACGGGCTACTACCAGCAACGGGCCACTTGGCGTTTGCACAGGGCGAATGTCGCGAATCTCACCGTTGAGCAAAAAGCCTGTATCGATCGGCGAGAGGCTGCTGAAACTGCCGCGTCCGTTGTTTTGCAGCACCAGCCCGTAACTCGCATCATAGCGGCCCTGATACGTGCTGACCCCGTAGAAATTACCGCCCCCCAGCAAATCCAGATCGCCGTCGTTGTCGATATCATAGGGCAGCAGCGCGAAGAGCTTCGAGACCTGTGCCATTATTGGCAACTCGCGCACCGTAAATTTCCCGTTCTGATTTTCGAGATAAATCGACGCAAACTGATCGGCGGTGAACTCGTCGGCTCCGTCCAGTTCGCTGCTGGTCAGTACATCGTCGAGTGGCTTTCCGGCAAAGGAGACGTAATCAGTGAAGCGTTTGTTGATGATACCCGGCAGTTGTTTGCCCAGTTCGTCTTTAAACGCCAGCGGATACAGCGTCTTACCCCGGTTATAGGCAATGATTTGCTCAGCGGTCTGGTTGTTGTCGATGTCTTTTACAAACATACGCAGGAAAGCATCAGACGATTTGCGTAGCTTGGTATTTGTGCCGAGGTTGGCCGCCACCAAATCCAGATCGCCGTCCTTGTCGAAGTCGGCCGCTACAATGCGCTGGTAGAAGCCACTCATTGGCGTATTGCTGGCCATAAAATTCTGAACCTCGGCCAGTTTGCCGCCAGTGTTGGCAAAAATGCGGATCGGCATCCAGTCGCCTGCCAGAATCAGGTCCATGTCTTTGTCGTTATCGTAATCAGCCCAAACGGCGTCGGTAATCATTCCGGCCCGGCGCAGCCCCGGTGCGAGTTTGTCGGTCTGATCGCTGAATTTTCCTTTTCCGTCGTTAATGAGCAGATAGGACTTCGGCAGTTTGCCGTAGCCAAATGCCACCACGCGCCCGCCCACAAACAAATCCAGATCGCCATCGCCGTCAATATCGAAAGGTTTTACGCAGCTTTTGTTGTCGAACATCGGCGGTAGGGCATTGGCGGCCCGGCTGAAATTGCCCGCGCCATCGTTCAGGTACAGCCGGTCAAACTGCCCCACCATATCTCCGCTGAATTCGTTGCCGCCCGTCACCACGTATAAATCCAGATCACCGTCCCGGTCGGCGTCGAACAGGCTGGCGTCCACGTCTTCGAAGGTCGAATCCTGCTGAAAAACGGGCTGCACAATGGCTTTGAACCGTCCGTCGGGCTGCTGCATCAGTATTCGACCCGCCTGCCACTTTGCCCCACCGGCGTAGATATCTTCGAGTCCATCGCCGTTCACGTCGCCGGTAGCTAAGCGTGGCCCCTCGGTCGAGACCTGAAACGGCATCAGGGGTTCGCGTACAAAATCAAAGAAATTCTTGTTCTCATCGTGGAAAAACGGCAGCGTGTCGGCACCCGTCAGTTCGGTAAACAGCGTTGGATCAGGGGCTGCGGTATAGCGAAAATTAGTGCCGTCCAGTTTCGCATCCGCTTGTTTCAGCGTGAGTAACTGCCCGGCTTTTACGTTTTGGCGCACGTCCATGCGGCCGCCCGGCCACAGCACAATCAGCGAGTCGATGGTGGTTTGTTTACCCAGCCCGAACAGTAGCTCAGGAGCCGACGACGACTCAAAGCCGCGCGTGGGCATAAGTTGCTGAACCTGCCGCACCCGAACGCCCGCCGAGTCGTAGCGCAAAACGACTTTTGCCCCCACGCCAAAGGTGTTGGCCGCGTTACCCCGCAGCCGGACAGTCAGGTGCTGATTGTCGGGAAAGAGCGTCGTGGCGTTGTTCTGGTACAGTCCGGCAGGGCTGTTGATGTTGTTGGTAATCAGGTCCAGATCGCCGTCGTTGTCGAGGTCAGCGTAGGCCGCGCCGTTTGAGAAGGTGGGCGTTTCAAAACCCCAGGCAACTGATTTATCCTCGAATCGCAGCGATGGAGTGCCCTGATACAGGTAGTTGTGTACCTTCCCTTCGGGCATGAGTTTGATGGCGCGTTCGTCGAGCGAAGCGGACGTCTCCTGAGCGTACCGAAGCGAATCGACCGAAGCAAATTTTACGTAGTCGAGGTTGTTGGGCCGGTGAACGATACCATTGGAAACAAACAGGTCTTTGATGCCGTCGTTGTCATAATCGGCCAGCAACGGCGACCAGCTCCAGTCTGTGGCTGCAATGCCTGCCATAGCTCCAATGTCCATGAATTTTTTGCCCGACAAATTCAGTTGCAAACAGTTCCGGCTGTACTGATTCATATAGCCGAAGGCCAGTTTATACCGGTAGATATCCAGCGCATCTTCGCCCAGCGACGATTTTTCGATGGTTTCATCTTCAGGGTACATATCCATCGTGATCACGTCGGCAAACCCGTCATTGTTCACGTCGGCCACATCGTTACCCATCGAAAACCGGCTTGTGTGCTGAAATGCCTTGCGGACGCTTTCGGTAAAGGTGCCGTTCTGGTTGTTGATGTAGTAATAATCGTCTTCGTGGAAATCGTTGGAGATGTACATGTCCTCCCAGCCGTCGTTGTTTAGATCGGCTACCGAAATGCCCAGTCCGTAGCCCATTGCCGCGCCGTAGATACCTGCTTTTTTGGAGACGTCGGTAAATCGGGCAACCTTCCCGGCGGGGGCGTTACCGGCTTTGTCGATCAGCTTGTTCTCGAAGAAATAATCACCCGATTCGTTATTTCGAAAGTTGCGGGTCGAAACGCGGTCGTAGCTGCGGGAGGTGTGTACGGCATGATTAAGCAGGTAACAGTCCAGATCGCCGTCGTGGTCGTAGTCGAAAAAGGCGGCTTGGGTCGAGAATCCTGTAAAGTCAAGCCCATAGTCGGCAGCTTTTTCGGTAAACGTTCCATCGCCGTTGTTGATATACAGTTCGTTGGCTCCTTCCAGCCCCCGGAAATTACCGACCGCGCAAACGTAAATATCCAGAAACCCATCGCCATTGACGTCGGCCATTGTTGAGCCGGTTTGCCAGTCTGAGAAGCCTTTTACGCCCGCTTTTACGGTAATGTCTTCAAAATTGAACGGCTCGCCGTCGCGATTGCCTTTGTTGAGATAAAGTTTGTTCGGCCCTTGGTTGGCCACGAAATACAGATCGGTCAGGCCATCGTTGTTGATGTCACCCGCCGATACGCCCCCACCGTTGTAATAATATAGGTAGTCGAGGATATTCAGCTTCTGCGAGGGCTTAAGCTGATTCACGAACCCTACGCCCGTTTTTGTCGAGTCGAGGGATTGAAATAGCTGCTTTTCTGACTTGAAAAAGTCGCAGCCGGTGAGTGATACCGTTAGTACGGTGAGTATGATCAGTGAGTATTTCATTGGGAAGTTGCCCGGATGCCCACGTCCGATAGCCATCAAAAGCGGCTGATACAGTAGCTCTATAGTTAGCCATTCGGCTACCGGACGTGGGCGTCCGGGCTACGTTACTTAAAAACCTGAACCTGATCGTTATTTTTAGCAATAATCAGCTGACCCTGTTTGAGTTGTGTCATGCGCCTGACCTGTCCACGAACGAAGAAGCCAGACTTGTCGGCAGGAACAGCATCGTAGTTGACGTTGTTGGCGGTTTTGCCCCGGTTGCGCAAAACCAGCCCGTAGTTGGCATCGTAACGGCCAATTTCGGGCAGCACATCGAAAAAGTTACCCGCCAGCAGCAGATCGGTACGTCCGTCGTGGTCGTAATCGGTAAAGACCACGCTTTGGATGGGCGATAGCTGCGCTTCGGTTGGTAGTGGCCGGAACGTGAGTTTACCGCGTCCGTTGTTAATCAGAATGGCGGACGCCCCCGTAAATACTTCCCGCCGGGTCGCTTTTTGGAGTTGCTCCTCGTCAAAAATCTCGTCAATTTTCTTACCCGCGAAGTCATTGAATTTGATGAATTTCTTCTTGATACCCGGCATCTGCTTTTGCAACTCGGCCTTCAGCACCATTGGGTAACTCTGGCCCGTTTCGTCCACGCAGGTGATGATCTGTTCCAGCGTACCGTTGTTATCGAAGTCGCTCACGTACAGTTCGGCGGGGGTTTTCTGGGTGGCGCGGATGCGGGAGTTGAGGCCCAGATTACCCACCACGAGGTCAATATCGCCATCGCCGTCGGCATCGCCCGCTTTTACGCAGTTCCACCAGCCGTTGGTTTTCATCGGTTCTCCGTTGTCCGCCGTAATCGTCATGTCGGGGTTTTGGGTGAGCCGCCCGCGTTTGTTTTCAAAGACCCGGATTGGCTCCCAGTCGCCCACCACAATCAGTTCGGGAAAGTTATCGCCGTTGAGGTCGGCCCAGGTGGCCCCCGTAACCATACCCAGCGCGTCGGCGTCGGGCAGCGACCGTTTGGTGAAGTTCTTGAACCGGCCCGTGCCGTCGTTAGTCAGCAGATAACTGATCGGCGATTTGCCGTACTCGCCCGGTATTAGTCGCGAGCCGATGAACAGGTCAATGTCGCCGTCGCGGTCAAAGTCGGCGGCTGCCACGCACGAGCCGCTGGCTTTCAGGTCGGGCAGATTACCATCGGGCGAGGGGCTGAAATTGCCTTTGCCGTCGTTCAGGTACAGCTGGTCCAGCAGTTCGTCGGCGGTGGGCAGGTATTCGTTGCTGCCCGTCACCACGTACAGGTCAAGGTCTTTGTCGCCATCGGCGTCGAAGAATACGGCGTCAACGGCTTCGCTGGTGCTGTCTCGCCGGATGGCGGGCGGGGTTTTTTCGGCGAATGAACCACCCGGTTTTTGAAGGTACAGTTTCCCACCTTGTCCGCTGGCTCCGCCCAGATATACATCGTCCAGCCCATCGTTATTCACGTCGCCGGTGGCCATTGCCGGACCCTGCGTGGACAGCTGCTGTTTCAGGAGCGGATCGCGGTTGTAATCGGTAAAGGTACTCTCCTGATGCCTGAACGTCAGCCCCGACGCGGCTGTATTGTCCCGAAAAACGCCGGTGCTACCTGTTGTGGCCGGAACCCAGCGTTGGTTGGCGTCGGTTTGGCGGAGCGTTAGCGTCTGGTTGGCATTGGGCTGCCGGATGGTCTGTTTGCTGGCCGCGCCGTTTGTCAGGTCGGGCCAGATGACCACCACCGAGTCGATACCCGCTTGTTTGCCCAGCCCAAACACCATGGTCAGATCGACCGATGACTGAAAACCCCGGTTCGGCATTTGCTGTAGCAACTGTGTTTGCCCCGGCTGATACACGAACACCTTCGCGCCAATGGCGTTGCGGTTCATGCCCGTGCCATCGAATTTGACGCGCAGAAAATTCGGCTTACTCTTCTGCTGTGATAGATTTTCGTAAATGGCCACCGGTGCGTTCACGTTGTTAACCACCAAATCCAGATCACCGTCGTTGTCTAAATCGCCGTAAGCCGCGCCGTTCGAGAAGTCGGGTTCTGACAGACCCCAGTCGAAGGCCTTGTTGATAAAGTGCAGGTCGCCTTCGTTGCGAAAGGCGTAGTTCGGTACGGCTTCGGAGGGTGTTTTATCCAGAAAATCTTTGTAGTTGAAGGCTCCGCTCCGGGCCACCTGCGCCATGTTTTCGCGGTCGGCGAGGAAGTTTACGAAGTCCTGATCTGTTACATCCTTGGCGATGCCATTGGCCACGAATACATCTTTGCGCCCATCGTTATCCATATCGAAGATCAACGCGCCCCAGCTCCAGTCGGTAGCCTGAACACCCGAAAACCGCGCTACATCGCTGAACACAGGCAGGTCGGTTTTGCCCGGTTCGTTACCCCGGTTCAGGTGCAGCATGTTCTGCATCACCTGATAATGGAAATCGCGTTCCAGTTTGATACGTTCGAGTTCGTGGCTCTCGAAGGTCGAGGTTTTCTTGAGCCGCCGGTCGTTTCCGGGCAGCATATCGGTAATGAAAATATCCAGACGCCCGTCGTTATTGATGTCGGCTACGTCGGCCCCCATCGAGGACAGGCTGGTGTGCGGCATGGATTCTTTGATGGTCTCCCGGAACGTACCGTCGTGGTTGTTGACGTAGAGATAATCGCGTTCGTAAAAATCGTTGGAGATGTAAATGTCGGGCCAGCCATCTTCGTTTACGTCGCCGACGGTAATACCCAGCCCAAACCCAATCAAACTGCCGTAAATACCCGCCTGCTCTGATACGTCGGTAAATGCTTTTCCATCATTTCTGAACAGCTTATCGCCACCGAGCGAATCGCGCTGGTCGCGGAGATTGGCGTATTGCAGCCGACCAACGGGCATAAAACTGTTGTTGAGCAGGTACATGTCGAGGTCACCGTCGCGGTCGTAGTCGAAAAAGGCTGCGTGGGTAGAGTAGCCCCGGTCGTTGAGGCCATATTCGGCGGCTTTCTCCGTAAAGGTGGGCAGGCCGCTGGGGTCGTTGCCGGTGTTGATATAGAGTTCGTTGCTGCGGTCGTCGTTCTCACGGATACCCGCGTTACAGACGTACAGGTCGAGCCGCCCGTCGCCATTGACATCGGCAAAGGTGGCACCCGTACTCCAGGCGCGTTTGCCCGCCACACCCGCTTTTGCTGTAGCGTCTTCAAACTCAATGGCTCCGCCCGGTTTGGTGCGGTTGATGTATAGTTTATTATCAGCGGTGTTGGCAATCATGAACACGTCGGGCAGGCCGTCATTATTCACGTCGCCGATGGCCACCCCCCCGCCGTTGTAAAAGTTGCGGTAATTGAAGATGTTGAAGTCCTTGTCGTCGGCAACGGTATTGGCAAAATCGACGTGGGTTTGGCTGGCCGGAAGTTTTTTAAACAGCGGGTCGGCGGGTGTTTCTGACCCTGACCGGCAAGCGGCCAACAGGGCTGTACACAAAAGAAATAAGAGAACGCGCATTATAGAATACCTGACTGGAAAGTGACTGTTACGTAAGTCGTTAGCAGGGAAGTGTTTAGGAGGAATCTACGGAAACAGGGTTGTAAAGATAACGAATTAGTAAGGGGCTTTAGTAGGTATGGTTTTCCGGCATTCATGCCGTGGAAACCAAAACAGCAGACTCGTTCGAGCCTGCTGTTTTGGTTTATCAAAACCGTTTTGGCTTAGTAGCCAGGATTCTGTTTCAGGTTTGGATTCAGCACGATCTGATCGTTTGGGATCGGGAAAATCGTGCGGGTTTCTGCCGAAGCAGTTTTGAAACGCCACGCTTTGGTATATTGACCGAAGCGAATCAGGTCTTGACGACGGTGGTATTCCCAGGCCAGTTCACGACCGCGTTCGGCCAGCATCTCGTTTAGCGTCAGCGTAGCTGCTGTGTAGGCAGGCATAGCTGCACGGGTGCGAAGCAGGTTAACATCGGTAACGGCGGCTCCGGCATTGCCTAACCGCAGGTTAGCTTCGGCACGCATCAGGTAAACATCGCCCAGCCGATAGATTACGAAATCGTTATCCATATCGTTGAACGAGTTGTTGCGCTGAATTTCGTACTTCTGACTCCGCGCACCCGGTAAGGCACCAGCCGGACCAGCGGGCATTACAAACGAGGGAATCTCCGGGGTGAAAATTACCGACGCACCATCAGCAACAAGTGCTTTGCCATCAGCAGCAAACTGCTGACCGACAATCCACATCTTTTTGCGAACGTCCTTATCTTCGAACGAGTTGTAAAACTCTGTTACCGTTGCGTAACCATTCCAGGGCGATGAGCCGAGGTTATACGTCAACTGATTCGCGTAGTGCAGTGTCCGCATCTGGATATTCATGCCGCCCCGCTTGGTGCTGCTGAATGGCGTAGCCAGGATGATTTCGGGCGATGCCTGATTCTGCAACGAGAAGTTAGCGAAGAAGTCGCCGTTGAGCGAAAATTTGCCTGACTTGGTGATGTTGTCGGTACGCTCGATTACTTTGGCCCACTGTGGGGTTCCGGTATAGACCTGAGCGTTGAGGTACAACTTTGCCAGCATCATGTCGGCAGCCGGTTTGTTCATCCGTCCGTAAAATTCACCACCTACCTTGTCAGACAGGTTTGGATAGGCTTCCAGTAACTCTTTCTCCACAAACGCATACACCTGTGCGCGTGTACTTTGGGCAGGTGAGGTACCACCCAGCTTGTCGGAGATGATTACGTTACCAAACAGGTCCATGGCCTGATAGTGGAAAAACGCCCGGAGGGTTCTCAACTCAGCTTTGAGAGCCGGATCGGTAACGGTACCCAACTGCTGATTGATAGCCGTGATGTTGTTGTAGCACCAGCTCCACCAGCTGTTGAAGTTGCCGTTGTCCGTAACCGGACCCCAAGTGTGCTGATACAGCCGTTGCCAGTTGCCGCCGTCGCCCCAGTCACCCCCGCGGGTTGGAACGATCTGCTCGTCGGTAGTGGTGTTAATGACGTTAAACTGATCAAAGTAATTGCCCAGGCCATTGTACAGCGGGCCAATCAGCGCTGCTTTCTGGGCAGCGGTCGAGCCAAAGGTACCGCTCGTTGGCAGTACGTCGTAGGTCGTTTCTGAAAGGTCGGTACAAGCCTGCCCAGTGAGGAGCAGTGCTGAGCAGCCAATCAGGACTTTCAGGTTAATGCGTTTCATAGAAGTTTTTGATTTATAATTAGCTACAGCGTTAATGTGCTTATACATTACTAACGTCGTGTTTAAAAAAACGGTTTTCACGAACCGGACATTTTTTTGCATTTATCCGGTTCGTGAAAAAATTTAGAACGTCAGGTTTACGCCTAACTGGAACGACCGTGTTTTAGGATAGAAACCAGCACCAGCGTTGTCGAGACCAATTGGATTGGGAGCCTGTCCGGGGGCAAAGTAGCCGGTCTGTACACCACCCGCAGCCGGAGCCGCCACCTGACCACCACCTGGGTTGCCCCCCAGATCGCCAGCTGCCTGCAACTCCGGGTCAACTCCTTTGTAGCCGGTCAGGACAAACAGGTTATTGCCACCCACGTAGATACGTGCGCTGGAGAAATACTTGTTTGGCTTCACCCCTACATTGTAGCCAATCTGCCAGTTATTGAGCCGAACGAACGTGCCGCTCTCCAGATAATTGGTCGAGAGTACGTTAACAGCATAGTTGTTAGGAAAATCTGTTACGCCCCGCAGCATATTCGTTTGTAGAATAGACCCCGGAATCAGATAGTTCGCGCGGGTATTGTTCAGGATCGTGTTGCCGAATACGCCCCGCAGCAGGAAGTTCATGTCGAAATTCTTGTACCGAAACGAGTTGCTGAGCGACAGGTTAAAGAACGGCTGCGGATTGCCCTGCGCAATGGGGGTATTACCCGTTGCAAAACCAGCAGCTGCATCCGTGTCTTTATATTCGGTGACAGACTTGTCGCCGGTAGCAGATTTCAACAGAGGAACACCAGCGGCATTGTACTGTCCTGTAAACGTTGGTACGTTGTTGAACTCTCCCAACGGACGACCCACTACTAATACTGATGCAAACACGTCGGAAAGACCACGGCCACCAAAGGGGTTGAAGCGTACCTGACCAATGTTAAACTGATCGTTAGAAAGCGAAACCACTTTGTTGGCATTGTACGAACCAATAATCCGGGCATTCCAGTTAAAGTCAGCCTTCTGTACAATGTCGCCACCGAACGAGAGTTCAACACCCTTGTTGCTGATACTACCAATGTTTGCCAGAATGGTATTCGTAAAGTACTTAACGCCATCAGCCGGTACGTTGATGTTGTACAGTACGTCATTGGTCAGCTTGTTGTAGTACTCGATACTACCCGAAAAACGATTGCCAAACATCTGAAAGTCCAGACCAATGTTGGTTTGGCCCAATACTTCCCATTTCAGGTCGGGGTTGGCATTCTGTGTAATACCATAACCTGGCAGAAAGTCGCCAAGCGCCCCATCAAAGTAGGTGCCTTTCTGACCGTATAACTGAACAGAATTGTAGGCGTTAATGCCTTCCGAGTTACCCGTTTGGCCGTAGCCTACGCGCAGCTTCAGGAAATTGACAACGTTGCTTTTTGGGAAAAACGATTCTTCCGAAATGTTCCAGCCCGCAGCAATGGATGGGAAAACGCCCCATTTGTTGTTGGCACCAAACTTGGAACTACCATCTCGACGAACCGTGGCTGTTACGTTGTAGCGGTCGTTCAGGTTCAGTATGCCCCGACCAAAGAAGGAAATCAGGTTGGCCCGGTTCCGATACGATGTAGCGTAGGTATTGCTCGGATTCAGCAACGTGCCGGCACCCAGACCAAGATTGTTGAAGCCTAAATCGTTGGTCACAAACTGATTGTTGGCTGCCCCAAAGCCGTCGTTGTCGAACTGCTGAAACGAGTAGCCACCCAACAACGAGAAGTTAGTTTTACTACTGATTGTACCCAGGTAGTTCAGCGTCACTTCGGCCAGGCGGTTCTGTGAATTATACTGCCGACGTTCAGATCGACCATTATTGGCCGCGTAATACTTATTGTTTGGGCTGCTACTGTAGTTGTTGTTCGTATTGTCGCTTTGCAACTGTCCGTTTACACCCAGCGTCAGCCCGTCGATGATCTCATATTTGAGGTTGGCACCAATGATAGCCGTATTCCGAATACCGTTGTTAGTGGCATTCTCCAGACCCGCAATCGGGTTGAATAAATCGAACGCACCGGGTATCTCCGCATAGTTGCCAATGTTGTTGGCTAAGTTGGCCCCTTCCGTAAACCGAACCGGCAGCGTGGGCAGAAACTGAGCCGCCCGGCGCACAATGCCATTGTCGGCAAACTTCTGATCAGTTTGCGTGTATTGCAGGTTGTACTGCACACTCAGGCGGTTGTCCAGTGCCTTCTGGTCGAGGTTAACGCGGCCTACAATCCGGTTGAAGCCCGTGTTCTTCACGATACCATCCTGCTTGATGTAATCCAGCGAACCGCGGTAGCTGAAGGTAGTCGAGCCGCCCGAAATAGCCAGATTGTGGTTGTTTGTAACAGCCGTCCGCGTAACCTGATCGATCCAGTCGGTATTGTAAAAATTACCGCTGGCATCTTTCGGGAAACGCGAGCCAGACACCGCCGATGCGCCTTCGATCTTCGTTACAGCCGCCTGATAGCCGGGACCGTCGAGCAGGTCGAGTTTGCGCGAGATGGTTTCCACACCTACGTAGTTGTTGAACGTAACCACCGTTTGCCCGGCCTTACCGCGCTTAGTCGATACGATAATTACGCCGTTAGCCGCCCGCGAACCATAAATAGCCGCTGCCGACGCATCTTTCAGCACGTCGATGGTCTCAATGTCGTTGGGGTTGATCTGGCTGATTGGTACGCCAATCATACCATCGACCACGTAAAGCGGTTCTGAGCCACCTGCCAGTGAGGTGTAACCCCGCAAACGAACCGTTGGATTGGAGTTTGGGTCGCCCGATGACGTCGTGATAACCAGACCAGCTACCTTACCCTGAATGGCCTGAAGCGGATTAGGGTTGATACCGGGGTTAAATTCTTTGGCTGTTACCTGCGTAACGGCACCTGTCAGGTCTTTCTTCTTGGACGTACCGTAGCCTACTACCACTACTTCTTCGAGTGCTTTGGTATCGTCGCTCATTTTGATATCCACCGTCGAGCGGTTGCCAACGGCGATCTCCTGCGATACATAGCCAATAAAGCTATACACCAGCGTAGCGTTAGCGGGTACGTCGGTCAATGAGTAACGGCCTTCAACATCGGAGTTGGTTCCGCGCTGGGTACCTTTAATCTGGATGCTGACACCGGGTAAACCACCGCCCGCATTGTCTGTCACGCGTCCCGTTACTGTGCGTCCCTGTGCATAGACCTGGTTTCCGAGGAGTAGCACCATCGTCAGCATCGTCAGGACACTCCGCAGGAATGTCTGTGCTGACAAGGATCGTTGAACTGGCTCAACTTGACCAGCACCGCCGATCGTCTGGCCAACTTTAGAGAAATTGTTCATCATAAGTTTGTAATAAAAAGATTGAATTAATTTGGTAAAACGTTTGTAAGCCATTAGTTTCTGCTGCCAAATCGAGGAAAAGCAGTGGCTGAATTATAGTCAACTCTGGCAAATTGGCGGGAAATAATGGTATATAAACCTGAACCGTTCGGCAAATTACCACAGGTTCGTATTAAAATACAAATAGTGTTTTGTTAAAATCAGCGTAAAGTCGGTCAATATAAGATTATACTACAGTTGATAAATTTAGAGGAAAATATAATTATTCAACTATATATGTTATATATGTCTCTGAATTTCAATGCTATGCGGAGTCATCATTTTCTTTTTTATTTGTATTATTCTAAGTAATATTTTTTTGCCCCTTGCCTCCATCGGTGAAAAAAAACCGACGTACTAACACCTGATGAGTTAATTTTTCACAAAGAGCATTTGAAAGCCGAATAGATGAATTCTCTACTTGTGAGGATTGTTTGCACTTCGAGCGTTAGCTATTACTCCGTTTCTTTACTACATGAATACTGCCCCCTTTGATCAGTTGCGTACCCGCCTGACCGGCGATCTGTTCACCGATGATACCTACCGAACACTCTACGCTACCGATGCCTCGGCCTATCGTGAAATGCCCACTGCCGTGGCCGTACCGAAAACCGTCGATGACCTCAAAACGCTGATTGCCTTCGCGCGGGAACACCGGCAGTCGCTCATTCCGCGCACGGCCGGTACGTCGCTGGCCGGGCAGGTGGTGGGCAGCGGTATTGTGGTCGATGTGTCGAAGCACTTTACAAAGATCCTCGAAATCAACCCCGATGAGCGGTGGGTGCGCGTACAGCCCGGCGTCATCCGCGATGAACTCAACCTGTTTTTGAAACCCTACGGCCTGTATTTTGGGCCTGAAACCAGCACGGCCAACCGGGCCATGATTGGTGGCATGGTGGGCAACAACTCCTGTGGTTCCAACTCGATCGTTTATCGCGCCACACGGGAGCATACGCTGTCGGTGAAGGCGTTGCTGGCCGACGGGCAGGAAGTGGAGTTTGGCGCGGTTGACGGGTGGCATTTCAAAAAACAGATGGCCGAAGCAAGTCGGAAGAACGGGTCGGCCACGATTGCCGATAAGATTCTGCTCAAAACCAACGAGATACTGGCTAACCCGGAAAATCAGGAAGAAATCCGGCGCAACTTTCCGAAGAAGTCTATCGAACGGCGTAACACGGGCTACGCGCTTGATGAACTCTTGGACATGGCTCCTTACACGCCCACCGGGCCGTCGTTCAACCTTGCCAAGTTCATTGCCGGGTCGGAAGGGACGCTGTGCTTTATTACCGAAATCAAGCTGAATATTGTGCCGCTGCCCCCGGCAGAAACGGGCCTGGTCTGTGTGCATTGCCGCTCCATCGACGAGGCTCTGCGGGCTACGCTCGTCGCGCTGAAGTACAGTCCCTACGCCGTTGAACTGATTGACGACATTGTACTGGAACGCGCCGACGAAAACGCCGAACAGCGCAAAAATAGCTTCTTTGTTCAGAAAACTGCTGACGATAAATTTCCGATTATCCTCGTCGTGGACCTCTCTCGCGACACCCGCGCCGAAGTGGAAACGCTGGCTACGCAGATGGAAGCGGCCATGCGCGACGCCGGGATGGGCTACCATTTTCCGCTGCTGTTCGGCGACGACACCAAAAAAATATGGACCCTGCGTAAAGCCGGGCTAGGGTTGCTGGGTAACCTCCCCGGCGATGCCAAAGCCGTGGCCGTTATCGAAGATACAGCGGTCGATGTGCAGGATTTACCCGATTATATCCGGGAGTTCAACGCCATTCTGCAAAAGCACAACATGACCGCCGTTCACTACGCCCACGCCGGGTCGGGTGAGCTGCATTTGCGGCCCATTATCAACCTCAAAACTGCCGAAGGCCACCGTCAATACAGGATGATTGCCGAAGAAATAGCTACGCTGGTCAAAAAATACAATGGCTCGCTCTCCGGCGAACACGGCGATGGGCGGCTGCGGGGCGAGTTTATTCCGCAAATGGTGGGTCCGCATAACTACGAACTGATGCGGCAGATCAAGCATACTTGGGACCCGGACGGTATTTTCAACCCCGGCAAAATCGTGGAGACGCCCCCGATGGACACTCACCTGCGCTACGAAGCCGATCAGCAAACGCCCGCGTTTCAAACGTATTTTCGGTACCACGACCAGAACGTGCTGCAACACGCTGAACAGTGCAACGGCTCCGGCGATTGCCGCAAAACCGAACTGTCGGGCGGAACGATGTGTCCGAGTTACATGGCCACCCGCAACGAAAAAGATAGCACACGGGCGCGGGCTAACATCCTGCGCGAGTTTCTGACGCATTCGCCCAAAGAAAATCGCTTCGACCACGAAGAAATCAAGCAGGTGTATGACCTGTGTTTGTCGTGCAAAGGCTGCAAGAACGAATGTCCGTCGAACGTGGACGTGGCGAAGCTGAAAGCCGAATTTCTACAGCACTATTATGATACCAACGGCGTCCCCATCCGGTCTCGGCTGGTGGCGAATTTTACGCGGCTGGCACATCTGGCGAGTTACGTTCCCTGGGCCTGGAATGGCGTTTTGGGAACGCCTGCCCTCCGGCGCATCGCCAACCGCATCGTCGGCTTCCACCCCGACCGCACCATGCCGTTGATGGGGAAGACTACAGTGGGGAAGTGGTTTAAGACCCTACCCCAACCCCTCCCCGGCAGGGAGGGGCTAAAACCATCCGGGTCCGAAAGCCCCTCCCTGCCGGGGAGGGGTTGGGGTGGGGTAAACCTTTTCCTCGATGAGTTTACGAACTACAACGACGTGGAAGTAGGCAAGAAAGCCATTAGCCTGTTTCGGCGGCTGGGGTACGAGGTGGTAATTCCCAAACACGGCGAAAGCGGGCGGGCGGCCCTCTCGAAGGGGATGCTCAAATACGCCAAAACCCTTGCGGACCGTAATATCCTGGCCCTGCGTGACCTCATCACCGAAGAAACGCCACTGGTCGGGCTGGAACCGTCAGCCATTCTGACTTTTCGCGATGAATACCCTGATTTGGTGAGTCCCGAACTAATTGAAGACGCCAAACGCATTGCCCAGTACACGCTGACGTTTGAGGAGTTCATAGCTCGCGAGATGGACGCCGGGCGTATTAAACCGGAGCAGTTTACGAACGAAAAACGGCTTATTAAACTACACGGGCATTGCCAGCAGAAAGCGGTATCGTCGTTGGTGCCGGGCAAAAAAGCGCTGTCGCTGCCGACCAACTATACCGTGCAGTTGATCCCATCGGGTTGTTGCGGTATGGCGGGATCGTTTGGCTATGAGAAGGAACACTACGATCTCTCCATACAAATTGGCGAACTGGTGCTGTTCCCCACCGTCCGGCAGCAACCCGCCGAGGTCATCATTGCCGCGCCCGGCACGAGTTGCCGCCACCAGATTCACGACGGCACGGGCCGTACCGCCCAGCACCCCGCCGAGATTCTGTTCGACGCGTTGGCGTAGGTCGTACACTCTTGTACGACCTACGCCAACGCGTCGACGGGCTGAAGCACCATCGATACGCCCGCGTTACTCCACTACTCCTCCTTCACCCTTCGCCATTTCGGCTTCGAGCAGGTACGCCCCAGTGGTGACTATATTGGTCAGGGCTATTGGTGTGATGACTTCGATGCGGCCATTATCAATTACGCCGATACCCACCGGGATTCGTTTGTAGGTGCGCGGTTGGCCGGTAGGAACATAGATGAAGCCGGATTTACCTTTGCGGATAATGGCAACTTCGGGCAGGGTGGTGGCCATGCGCGAGCCAGTCAGGATACGGGCGTTGAGGAACATGCCGGGAACGAGCCGGGCCTCCTGCGCTTCGTTATCGACGTGGCCGTGCAGTGTAATTGTGCGGGCGTCGCCCTGAAAGGCTTTACCCACCAGGTACACCTGCCCCCGAATAGTCTCTTTGCCGAGTTTTGGGTCGTTGATAAGAATAGTCTGGCCGAGCTTGACTTTGAATGCGTCGTTCTCGAATACGCTCAACTCCAGATGCTTATGGTCGGTATTCATTACCTTAAATAGCATGTCGGCGGTGGCAACCTGCTGTCCCAGATGTACGTTTGATGCGGTAATGTATCCCGCAATGGGCGAGGTAATCCGCATGACCGGCATCATTTTGCCGTCCTTCAGCGAGGCCACCGACGTACCCAGACTCTTTAGTTTCAGGGCCAGCGAACTGACCAAAGCCCGGTTACTGCCATAGTCTGCTTCGGCCTGTTGTAGTCGTTTTTTAGCCCCCACATCTTCGGCAATGAGCGTTTTCTGGCGTTGCAGTTCAGCCTGCTGATACCCCAGCTGACTCACAGCCTGGAGATAGTCCTGCTGCATCTGAATAAAATCGAGACTTTGCAGCGTAGCCAGCGTTTCGCCCTTGCCGACTCTCTGCCCCGGCAGGACGTTGACGCGCTGAATAACCCCACCAATGAGCGGACTAATCGACGCCATGTACTGGGGTGGTACGTCGACGGTGCCGGTGGCGGGTACTTCGTCGTTTACGGTGCGCTGCGTGGCCGCGCCGATTTGCAGATTCATGGCCTTGAGCTGCCCCGGCGAAACCGTAATCTGGTCGGGTGCCGGTTTGTTGACAGCCGTCGTGTCCGGTTGTTCTTCGTCTAACGTACCCCGGCTGCTGCAACCAACGTTCAGCAGAGCTATAGTTAAGATAATCAGGATGTTTTTCATGGATGTATTTATTCGATTCCCAGCAATTGTTCGAGCTGGATGATGACGGTTGTGTACAGGAAAACAGTGTTCAGATAGTCTTCTTCGATGGTAAATGCCTGCTGAACGGCCTGAAAAAATTCGACGTAGTTGATTTCTCCGGCGCGGTAACTGCGCAGGGCCGTTTCGCGGATGAGCCGAGCTTGCGGTAGCGCGTTTTGCTCGTAGTAGGCTACCGACGCCCGGCCGGTTTCGGCCTTGCGTTCCAGAATGGCTAACTGCCCCATAAGCTGCGTTTGGGCGTATTGCAGGTTTACGTCGGTGAGCTGCTCGTTGAGCCGGGCGGCATTGATGCGGGCTTTGGTAGCCTGTGTAAACAGGGGTACCGATACTCCGGCCTGAACCACGTTGAACCCCACTTCGTGGTTAATCGACTGGTTATAATAGCCAACCAGCAGATCGGGTTTGAGCCGCTGCTGCTCCAGGAGTGTCTGGTTTCGGCTGATAGTCCGTTCCTGCTGCAACACCGCAAGAGCCGGGTTGCTGGTTGATACCAGATCCGAAGTGAGCAGGGCCGTCACCGAAACCGGCAGGTCGCGCCGGAGGGTAACCGTGGTGTCTATGGTCACCGGTTCGGCGGTATTGACCAGCAGTTGCAGGGTACGTTGGTGCGCTTCGATGGTGGCGCGGAGGGTGAGTTGCCGAAGCCGGATGCTTTGCCCGCGCGTTTCTGCCGATACCTGTTCGAGCCGATTGGTTTCGCCGGTCTGGTATCGCACTGTTGCCGCACGGGTCGCCGTCTGGTACAGACTATCCTGCCGACGCAGCAGCGTTACCAGTTGATTATCGTAAAGCAGTTGATAATACGTCTGTTTGACAGCCCCGTACAACTGCACCCGCCTGAGCGATAACCGGCGCTCGGCAGCGGTGGCGTTACTTTTATACAGTTGCCGCTGCGCCCGGTAAAAAGAGGGTAGGGCAAATGTTTGCGTAGCCCCGAGGATGTAGTCGAACGGTTGCGCCTGCGTTTGGCCTAACTGAGCCTCAAACGCCGTTTTGCCGGGATCAAATGCAGCCCCAACCAACGCCTGCTGCTGCCCAATTTCCAGCGAACTGCCGCGAATGATTAAGCTTTGATGGTTGGCGAGGTCGAGCGTTTGCGGAAGCGTAATGACGGTGGGTAGTGTTCCGGGCATACTGGCCGAAAAGCCCGCCGTACTAGTCTGCGCCTTTACCTGCCCAGTAGTCATACCCGCCAGTATCAGCAACAGCATACCTGCCATAACGCCCGATGATTTTGGGTTGCCCACACCAGTTTTCTCTTTGGGCGCTACCAGACTATACAGCACCGGCAGGACCAGGAGCGTGAGGAGCGTTGACGTGATGAGCCCGCCAATCACGACCGTAGCCAGTGGTTTTTGTACCTCAGCCCCGGCAGACGTCGACAACGCCATTGGTAGAAAACCCAGCGATGCTACCGACGCAGTAATAATCACAGGCCGGAACCGAGCGCGCAGACCGTGCATAATCCGCTCCAACAGGGCGTGTTCATTGGCTTTTTCGAGGTCGTTCAGGTAGCCAATCAGCACGATGCCGTTCAGCACCGCCACCCCGAACAGGGCAATGAACCCCACGCCCGCCGAGATACTGAACGGCATACTGCGAAGCCAGAGGGCCAGAACACCCCCCACAGCCGCCAGAGGTATCGAACTGAAAATTAGTAGCGCGTACCGCAGTGAGTTGAACGTAGCAAACAACAGTACAAAAATCAGGAACAGCGACACCGGAACGGCAATGCTAAGCCGGTCTTTAGCCTTTTGCAAATTCTCGAACGCCCCACCATATGCGTAATAATAGCCCGGCGGCAACTTGACCTGACGCTCAATTTTTTGCTGAATGTCATGTACTACGCTTTCCACGTCGCGCCCCCGGATGCTCACACCCACCGTAATGCGCCGTTTGGTGTTATCGTGCGAAATCTGCGCCGGCGCCTGTACGTAGCTGACCGTGGCTACCTCGCTGAGCGGAATGCTCTTCGTCGATTCGCCGTTGGGATTGGGCAGTGGTACGTACAGATTGCTGATGTCGCTTAGATTTTGGCGGCTGCTGCTGTCTAAGCGTACGGCCATATCATAGCGTCGTTCGCCCTCGTAAACGGGGCCGGTAATTTCGCCCGCGAAGCCGGCTTTGATAAGCCGGTTCACATCAGCCACGGCCAGGCCGTATTGCGCCAGTTTCTGGCGATTATAGTCGATGTTGATTTGTGGTAGACCTACCGTTTGCTCGACCCGTACCCCCGCCACACCCGGTACACTTTCAATAAGCCGCCCGGCGGCACTGGCCCGTTCGAACAGCGTTTGCAGGTCGTCGCCGAAGATTTTAACGACCACATCAGACTTTGCACCGGTAATCATCTCGTTGAAGCGCATCTGAATAGGCTGCGTAAACTCCGACGACGAACCGGGTACTTCCTGGGCTAAAACTTTGCCCATCTTTTGGGCCATGTCTTCGCGGTCGGTGGCGTTGGTCCAGGCCGAGCGGTCCTTCATTGTCATCATCAAATCACATTGTTCTACGTTCATGGGATCGGTAGGTACTTCGGACGCGCCCACGCGGGCCACAATCTGTTTGACCTCGTGGAAACGGCTTTTTAATACCCGTTCAGCCCGTAGCGTGGCATCAATCGTGGCTGACAGCGACGTACCGGACGGCATTCGGAAGTCGATGGCCATGTCGCCCTCATCCAGTTGTGGAATAAATTCACCTCCCAGCGTCCTAAATAGCAGGACTACCCCGATTAGCATCGCCAGCGCCACAGTAACAGTCGTTTTGCGCCAGCGCAGTGCCGTTTTGGCTGCGGGTTCGTAGTGCCGGTATAGCCAGTCCATGAGCCGATCCGAAAATGTGCGTTTCTGCACCATGTTCTTTGGCAGCAACAATGCCGACATCATCGGCACATAGGTCAATGACAGCACCAGGGCGGCTATAATGGCGAACGAAACCGTGGAGGCCATTGGGCGAAACATCTTGCCCTCAATACCCGTCAGCGACAGAATCGGCAGATAGACAATCAAAATAATAATCTCGCCAAAAGCTGCCGATCGCCGTATCGCCGACGCCGACTCGAATACCGCTTCGTCCATTTCGTCAGTGCTGAGCGTTCGCCCGCTGAAGCGTTTCTCCTGCCCAAAATGGTGTAATACGGCCTCGACAATGATGATGGAACCGTCCACAATCAGGCCGAAGTCGATGGCCCCGAGGCTCATTAGGTTGGCCGATATGCCCAGCGTTTTCATCATACCGAGCGTGAAGAGCATGGCCAGCGGAATTACCGACGCCACAATCACCGCAGCCCGCCAGCTCCCCATCAGCAGCAGGAGTACGAATACCACAATCAGCCCACCTTCAAGCAAATTGTGTTCAACGGTGCTGATGCTTTTGTCGATGAGTTTGGTCCGGTCAATGAAGGGTATGATCTTGATGCCTTCCGGCAAACTGGCCTGAATGCGTTTGATACGGGCTTTTACGCCCTTGATGGTCGTTTCAGAATCGGCCCCTTTTAGCATCAGCACCACCGCGCCTACTGCTTCGCCCTCGCCATTTCGGGTCATAGCCCCAAACCGAACGGCATGGCCAAACTGCACCGTTGCTACGTTGCCGATGCGTACCGGCAAGCCGTTTTTGGTGTGGATAACCGTGTTTTCGATGTCTTTCAAACTACCCACCGCCCCTTCGCCCCGGATAAAATACGCCTGATTGTTGCGCTCGATATACGACCCGCCAGTGTTGGCGTTGTTGCGACTCATGGCGTCGGCGAGTTCGGTCAGCGTAATGCCAGCCGCCCGGAGCCGGCTAGGGTCAACGGCTACTTCGTACTGCTTCAGGAACCCGCCGAAACTGCTGATTTCGACCACGCCGGAAATACCTGCCAGTTGCCGCTTCACAATCCAGTCCTGAATGGAGCGCAGTTCCGTAAGCGAATATTTGCCTTCGTAACCGGGTTGCGGCACGAGCGTGTACTGGTAAATTTCGCCGAGTCCGGTCGTTATCGGGGCCAGAAAAGGGCGTCCGTAGTCGGCGGGGATATCTTTGACGGCGTTCAGCATCTGCTCCGACACCAGTTGCCGCGCTTTAAGCATTTCGGTATCTTCATTGAAGACCACCGTAATGACCGACAGACCGAGTTTAGATACCGACCGGATTTCTTCAATGCCCTGCAAATTGGCAAGGGCCAGTTCGAGCGGAGTCGTGATGAATCGTTCCGCTTCCTGCGCGGCCAAAGCGGGCGTTTGGGTAATGATAACGACCTGATTATTGGTAATGTCGGGTACAGCATCAACGGGCAGGTTGTACGCTGAATAACTACCCCAGACAATTAGGGCCAGCACAAAAGCCCCAATGACGAGTTTGTTCCGAATGCTGAATCGGATGATTGTATCGAACATGAATTGAGTGACGAATTAGAAGTGGTCCGCTACTGCGGGACGAATTGCGATTTGACTTCGGCGTACTATGCCGCAACGTATCCCAACGGGGTTGCCGCCACACACGGGGGCAACGCCCGACGTAGTGCTGAAACTCACTGATTTGAGTTAATCAACCGCTGAAATATGGTAGAAAATCCCGCAGGGATGGCCGATACGGTAGCGGTGGATGTTAGTCCGCCGATGGCACATCGGGCTGCGGCACCACGTCAGGGAAACGCCTTAAGCGTAGTGAGGCAGAAATAAAGGGAAACGATTCAGCGACGGGGTGGCTGAAACAGGGAAGAGAGTGCCAGCCGGGCGTTGAAATGACGCAGGCAGAACACGGCTACGGCGGGTAGTTCATGCACCAGTGGTTCGCAGGGCGCGAGCCGGAGGATGCAGGTAAAATCGTAACTGGAATGGCCACCGTCGAACGAAGGCAGGCGGCTGTGGCTGTGCTTGGGAGCTTTATGATGCTTTGAATCCGAGCGGTAATGCTCCATCAGAAATGACCAGACGCTCAGGTTTTGGCCTTCTTCGCGCTGATGCTCATGAAAGTGCGTCACCAGTTCTGGCAATCGAATAATCTGCTCAGCACTCATCGACGGCACTAAGCTGCCGCCAAAAAAGAGTAAAGCCAGTCCGATTGCGAGTAATTGTTTCATCAATGAAAGGAGAATCAGCTAATTCAGGCCATGCCTGTTTAACCCGACTCATGACCTAACAACGGGTAAAGGCATTGAATCGTTGTCAACTTAGTTCGGTGCGTCGAAATTTGGAATTGGTCTATGGTGACATAACTGCGTCGGGCCGGTCTTTTTTTTCAAAAGGCCACTGCTTCCGATACCCCGCCGAGAGCAGATACGCCACTACGCCCACCGCCGTAACGGTCAGACCCGACCGCATAAACGTCAGACCGGTTGAGTAGAATACGAACAGCCAAACGCCAATGGCCAGCAGGACGGGCAGCGGGTAAAGTGGCATTCGGAAGGGGAAATTTTCGCGGGTAGCGGCCCGTCGGCGGTGCAACAGCAACAGCCCAACTGCCTGCCCCACAAACTGCACCATAATACGCATCGCCAGAATGGCCGTAATCACGTCGCCAAGCCGGAACAGCAGACTGAATATAAACCCCAGCCCGCCCAGAAACAGCAGCGATACGTACGGAAACTGTTTGGTTGGATGAAGTTTGGCGAAGATGCGGAAGAACTGCCCGTCGGCGGCAGCGGCATAGGGCACCCGCGAATACCCCAGCAGCACCGCAAACAAGGACGAGAATGCTACCAGCAGCACCAGCACCGTAGCAAATCGGGCCGCGCCGGGTCCGTACAGCGTCTCAACAAACGTACTGACAATGAACTCACTCTCCTGCGCTACCTGCCACGGTACCACACTCACCACGCTGATGTTCATGAGCAGATACAGGCCCGCAATGCCAATGATGGAGATAAACATACTGGCCGGAATGTTGCGGGCGGGCCGCTGGATTTCGCCCCCCAGGTGGCATACGTTGTAGTAGCCGAGGTAGCAGTAAATAGTCTGCACCGATGCACTACCCAACCCCGCAGCCAGTATGCCCCCACTCACGGACCCAACCGAACCAAGCGTTTCGCTGAGCGGAATACGGATGTTGGTCAGGCCACCCACAATAATCCAGCCGAGGGTCAGCAGCACCGCCCCCCACATGACCAGCCCGATTTTACCGACCGAGTCGATCTTGCGGTAGAGTAGCACGATAATCAGCAACACTACCCCGCCCGAAACGGCCCGGTGCTGCCAGTCGTTCAGAGGAATCAGGTACGATGCGTATTGCGAAAAGCCAATGGCACCCGACGCCAGCACCAGCGGAGCCTGAATGAGAGTTTGCCAGACGTACAGAAACGACAACAGCTTACCCCAACTCCGTTCTCCGTAGGATATCTTGAGAAAGTTATAGCTACCGCCCGCCTTCGGAAAAGCCGCGCCCAGCTCTGACCAGACAAAGGCGTCGATGAGCGAGATAAACGCGCCCAGCACCCAGGCCCATAGAAACAGCGGCCCACCCAGGGCTTTGATGACCAATGGTAATACTACAAAGGGACCGATACCCACCATGTCAATCATGTTCAGGGCCGTTCCCTGTACCAGCGTTAACCGGCGGGGCAAATCGTCAGGGACGGACGTAGCTGAACCAGTGGATGGAGTTGTAGAGTCAATCAAGTCAGTGGCGATAAATGCAGATACGTCTGTAACGGCCAACGGCCAAAGCCGTTTTAAAAGTTCGCAAAATCGGATTAGCACAGCATTTCTGGCCATGCCTTGATTTGACTATTAACTGATCAGGGCTTTTTAAGGGCATACTCACGAAAAGTTAACTTGTTATGAAATTATTCTGATGCTCTCCGCGGCCCTCTCACCGGGTTTAGTCATTGAGGTATCGCCACAGCCAAAAGTACCGAAAATGGCACCGTCGTCGCGTGCGGTACATTACACCCAATTGTGTACAAAAAAGCCGCTACGCGCTCTGCGTAACGGCTTTTGTTAGGGTAGTCATTCCCCTCTGACCTGCGGATCAGTTCAGCAATTCATCGAACGTGATGCCTACGTAGTACGTCGTGCCAATGTAGGGACTGCCATACGCCTGATAGTACGGCTTGCCGAACAGGTTGGTAGCCCCCACTTTAATAATCGACTTGATGCTCTGCACTTTGTAGTTCACCTGCGCGTCGAGGTTGTTGATAACCGGCACAATGGTGTTGCTATACAAGGGTACGCCAACCTCGGTGGGTTGACCAAAACCCTGCCACTCAAACGAACTCTGGTGCTTGAAGGCAATGCCGAAGCCGATGTTCGAGCCGCCAACCGCCCGCTTCGTAAAGCCGAGGTTCCAGCGGTACTTCGGCGTATTGAAGCCCGACGTCTGTAATTCTTCAGTGGATACAAAGTTATTCAACTCGTTATTAGCCAGGTTACCCGACAGACCGTAGCCCTTTGGCAGCGCGTAGTTCAGGCCAATGGCCCATCCCGACGCCGTAATGCGCTCGCTGCTGTTGGCGGCTATCGAGTAGACCCGGCGCGTTCCGCCACCGAACACACCCGATGCGGTAGGCAGCAGGCCTGGTGCCAGCGACGCCGTTGGCTGTAGCAGAATTGCTCCACCAATGAAGTTGGTATAGACGCTGTAATAGTAATAGGCATCCACAAACAACCGTTTGTTGAACACGCTCCGATAGCCAATCTCGTAGCTGGCTACGCGCTCCGGCTTAAACTCTTTGCGCTGGTATGGCTTCAGGCCACTCAGATTAGCCCCAACGGCCTGCGCCTGAATAAAGCTGGGTGCATTGGCCGTAACTTGTCTGCCCACTTCAGCAGCGATAGAAGCCTGAACCGGGGCCGACGCTAATTGAGCCGTCACACCCTGCTGAATGGCCGCAGCTGCGGCTGCGGCTGGTAGCTGACCGGCGGCTACGGCGGCATTTACCTGCGCCGTAACGCCCGCCGTTACCTGGGCCGTAACACCTGCAACAACCTGTGGCGTGATAATACCGGTCAGAGCCTGAATTTGCTGCTGCTGGAATGCCGGATTGGTGGCCGTTGCGGTGATGGCCGCGCCTACCGCTGTTACGTTAGCGCGTGAGTAGGAATTGCTCAGGTTGTAGCGGTCATAGAACTCAGGTAAACCACCCAGAAGCCGTGCCTGTGGTGTTTGCAGATCAATGTACTGGTTCTGCGTGGTTGGAATACGGAAACCGGTCTGGTAAGATAACCGGATGTTGTGTTCGCCAAACGTAGCTACCGCCGAGACGCGGGGCGTAAACTGACCCTCAAAGTTCTGGTTCTTATCGTAGCGGGTCGAAGCGGTCAGTTTCAGGTGATCGGCAAAGAGCGACTTGCTGGCCTGAACGAACGCGCCGTACTCGTTAATTTTGATTTTGCCGTTGCGCCCTTCTACCTGATCCGCAAAGAGCGTACCGTTCGAAACAAGCTGGTATTGCCGCACATTGGCACCCACCAGCAGGTCAATGGCTTTGATCTGGTTCTTGAAATTATAAACACCCTCGGCGTGGTATAGGGCGGAGTTATCCAGAAAGGCTCCGCCTGAATTGCTTGAGATTGGGTTGGTACTCACCGCATTATACAGCGTGTTGAACGCATCTGAACCCGGAACAGGACGTCCCTGATCGGCTACGCCCCGTGCCGTTAGCTGAGCAGCTGCGTCGGCCTGTCCGGCTCCGCGTGCCTGCGCATAGGCACCCGCATATTCGCCAAACCACTGTTGACTCGGTTTCCAGGCTTCGTTTAGGTAGATAGTAGCTAAACCTGCCGTGTATGACTTACCTGACCGCTCCTGTGTGGTGTAGGCACGCAGGGTGAAGTTGTCGCCCCGTAGTTCGAGTTTGCCCTGTGTCAGGCTGAAGTCCCGCAACGAGTACCGACCATTAGCCGTATAGACCGTCGTGCCAAAGCCATAGTTGACCTGCGCAATCGCTTCAATTTTTTCGGTCAGCCGATAGTGAAGCGCGCCGTTTGCTTTGAAACTCTTTGTATTGTAATCGACTACATCGCGCTCCTGATAACCCGTCCGGCTTACGCTGGTATTCGGGAATAGTGGTAGGGCCGCTGCGGGCAAACGGTTGGCTGCAATCAGGGCCTGACCAACCGTACGCAGGTTTTGCTGGTTTTCGTCGCCATAGACGTTCATGCCGTCATAGTTGGCGGCCGTCTGTGTCCGGTCCGAGGTGTTAGCGGTGTTGTTGGGGTTGTTCAGGTCGGCGTAGTTGGTGGCTTCCCAGTCTTTGGCTTTCAGGTACGACAGGTTGAGTTTGAACGCCAGCTTGTTGTTAAAGGCTTTGGCGTAGCGAATCGACGCATCGTAAAAACCCGTGTTGGCGGTAGGGCGGTTGGACGCACTCATCACTCCCGTTTTCACGTTGGCACTCAGGCCCTGATATAGGAACGGGCTTTTGCTGTTCAGCAGAATAAGGCCCTGAATGGCATTGGGGCCGTACAAAGCCGAAGCCGCACCGGGCAGAATCTCGACGCTCTCCACGTCCTGTTCGGGAATACCGACGATGTTATCGACCGGAAAGTTCAGGCCGGGAGCCGAGTTATCCATCCCGTCGATGAGCTGCACCGTCCGGGGGTTACCCGTAGCACCGAAGCCCCGCAGGTTGATAGACTTGAACAGCAGACCCTGCGTAGCAATGTCAACGCCTTTGATGTTGGCCAGACCGTCGTAAAAGTTGGCTGAGGGGGTGTTCTGAATATCGCGCAGGTTCATCTTCTCGACTGACACCGGCGATTTCAAGACGCTTTCCTCTACCCGTGAGGCTGACACCACCACTTCCTGGCCTACCAACGCCTGCTCTCTCAGGCTGATGTTTAGAGTCGTATTCGCGTTGTTAATGGTAAACTGCTGCTCGGCAAAGCCAACGCCTGTTATGGCAATGACAAACGGACGGGGGGTATTGGTCGACAGCGAGAAGTTACCGCGCGTGTCGGTGATGGTACCGATAACCTTACCTTCCACGGCAATGCTGATGCCCGCCAGAGGTTCTTTCTGGATGTCATCTGTGATTTTACCCGTAATCAGAGTCTGCCCGAGGGTGGCTAAACTGGTCAGGCAAATGACCGCGAGTACGGAGATTGACTGAGTAATTGTCTTACGCATAAGATGTAGCGATAGAATAAGAGTTGAAAACAAGTCTGTTTGTGGGGTTAAAATTAGAAAGAAGTCTGTGTTTCGTACTAAAAATTCTTGCGATGAATAAATTTTTATCTGATTTCTCTACAATAGTGCGTAGTTTATTGTCAATTAGTAACTATGTGGTGACTTATGGCCATGCCGGAAACCGGGAAAAGTAAAATTCATGACGCCATTGCTTTAGTTATGAGCAACATTTCAACCAAAAAAAGCCATGACACATATCAATCAGGATCGGCGTGACTTCATCCGGGCGTCGGGGGTGCTTACCGGCGGGGCTATACTTAGCACATTGCCCTTTGCCGCCAGCGCGGGCGGGTTTTATCATTCGGTTAATGATACTATCAAAGTGGCCCTCATTGGCTGTGGCGGGCGCGGTACCGGAGCTGCCCAGCAGGCACTCAGTACCAAACAGAACGTCAAAATCGTGGCTTTGGCCGACGCCTACCGAGACCGGCTCGACGGAGCGTATAAATCATTGATGGAACGCGGGGCCAAAGCTGCCGACGGCTCGCCCAAAGTTGACATTCCCGAAGATCACAAGTTCGTGGGGTTCGACGCCTACAAACAGGCAATGGCCCTGGCCGATGTCGTGATTCTGGCTACGCCACCGGGTTTCCGCCCCGGCCATTTCGAGGAAGCTGTTCGGCAGGGCAAGCACGTATTCATGGAGAAACCCGTTGCTACCGACGCGCCCGGCATCCGGCGGGTGCTGGCCACTGCCGAAGAAGCCAAAAAGAAAAAACTAAACGTCGTTACGGGGTTGCAACGCCGGTACCAGACCAGCTACCGCGAAATGGTCAAACGGATTCAGGATGGTGCCATCGGCGACATTGTGGGCGGGCAGGTTTACTGGGTCAGCGGGGGAGTGTGGCAAAAGCCGCGCCTGGCTAACCAGACCGAAATGGATTACCAGATGCGCAACTGGTACTACTTCAACTGGCTCTGTGGCGACCACATCAACGAGCAGCACGTACACAACATCGACGTAGCCAACTGGGTCAAAGACTCGTATCCTGTTTCGTGCCAGGGAACGGGTGGGCGGCAGGTGCGCAACGGCAAAGACTACGGCGAAATTTTCGACCACCATATCGTTGACTACGTCTATGCCGACGGTACAACCATCAATAGTCAGTGCCGCCACTACGAGGGTACGTACAGCCGCGTAGACGAAATGTTTCTCGGTACGAAAGGTAAAGTGGAGGGTATAGAAAAACGGGGTACCAATGCGCTGATGGCTTACAACGGTCAGCCGATTTACACCCGCGACTCAAAAGCCGACGGTAACCCCTACCAGATCGAACACGACGAACTCTTCGAAGCCATTGCCAAAGGTGAATACAAATTCGCTGACGCTGAACGTACCGCCAAAAGCACCATGACCGCGCTTATGGGCCGCATGGCAACGTACTCCGGCAAGCAGGTAAAGTGGGACGATGCCATGAACTCACAAATCGATCTCTTCCCTGAAAAACTCGCCTGGGATGCCATGCCGAAAAGTCTGCCTAATAAAGACGGCCTCTACGAGATTGCCGTACCGGGCAAGACCATTGCGGTGTAAATTTTTCCTGTCATGCTGACGAAGGAAGCATCTCTGTGCAGAGAGAATTCTTATTACATAGAGATGCTTCCTTCGTCAGCATTCTAAAACGCGGTTGACTGCCACTGGCGTAGTCGACCGCGTTTGTTTTCAATCAGTAATACCGAAACATCGGGAAACCGGCGCAGCAACCGGCGGCTTTGGCGCAGCCCTGCTACGCTGAATACTTTGGTAAGCGCGTCAGCCTGCCAGCCGTTGGGAGCCAGTACGGTGGCCCGCACAAAATGCCGCAGTCCCAATCCTGAACGTGGGTTCATAATATGCGAATACCGACGACCCCGGTAATCCAGATGCCGGTACGTATCACCGGAGGTAGTGATGGCCGCATTTTTTAGAAGTACTGCGGTAGAGTCCAGTGCTACGCGCCAGCCGGGTTGATTAGGGGGAGCGTTACCCGCCAGAATATCGCCACCGAGATCGAGCAGGAAAGTGGACAATCCGGCGTTGCGTAGCACGGTACCGGCCTCATCATTGGCAAACCCCTGCCCAATGCCACCCACATCGAGTTTCATGCCGGGCCGACGGAGTTTTACGGACTGGGTCGCGCTGTCCAGTTCCATCAGTTCGTAGCCCACGGCCCGTCTGGCCCGGCGTCGCTGCTGGGGGGTAGGAAATTCGCCCCGCCGAACGGCCCTGCGCCATAGTTGCGAGAGCGGCCCGATAGTGGGGTCGTAGCAGCCGCCGGAGCGTTTGGCTACCCACTGGGCTTTTTCCAGTACGTTGAACAGGTCACGTGACACGCGCACCCACTGCCCGGTGCCACTGGTGGCCGAGAGCCGGTTTATTTCGGAGCCGTCCAGGTAGTCGCTCATACGTTGGTTGAGCGAATCCATACGGGCGTTTATGGCGGTGTTGGTGCGTTGAGCGGTCAGGCTGTCGGGCGCGTAAAGCGTGACGATAAACTCGGTTCCCATCAGCCCGCGCCGGAACGTGTAGCGATGCAACGTATCCGGCTGGGCAGTGGCGACGTTGACTCCCAGAATAACCAGCAAAACCAACCGGGTGAACAAAGCCAATGAGAACGGGTGTTTAGTCGAAACAGACCTGAAAATTTTATTTGCTATGGTTACAATTCGTAACAAGTTTATTGTGCTGGCGGCTGGTTTCTGGCTAACGGGCCTAATTCTGGTTTTGCTGGGTGCCTATGGCAAGAGTGCTGCCTGGGAAATAACCGGTACGCTCCTGAGCATCGGCGTTGCATCGCAGGCCATTGGTTTCGGCTTTTTCGGTTACGTACTTATGCAGGCCGCCTTCACGAAGAAAGAGAAATAGACTTAGGGCTATTGCCACAACTCGGCCAGAACGCGGGCGTTTTCGCTGTCATCGAAGATAGCCCGGACTGGTATGCTGAATCCCTCGATGGCCACGCTGTGTACCATGCCATCGGCGGCTTTCATGCGTAGTTCATACGTGTCGTTTTCCAGTACGTACTGCTCCAGTACCTGCTTTTCAGGGTCGATAATCCAGTATTCCCGAACCCCGTGCGATTCATAATCCTGGAATTTGATTCCCCGGTCGTGCTTTGCCGTTGATTCAGATAAAATCTCGGCTACGAAGTCCGGGGCCGGAAACTGCGCTTGACGCGGTTTAAACGCTTTCGATTTTTCGGTAGACCAGAAGCAAACATCCGGTTCGTAATCGTTGCGCGTAAGGGAGATCAGTAGTTTCTCGATACCCACCCGCCCCATTTTGTTCCGACGGACGTATGTTCTGATCAACTCATAGATATTTCCCGACGCTTCGTTATGCCAAAGCCGTACGGGCGAGTGGTAATAGATTTCGCCGTTTATGAACTCCATCTTCCGGTTTTCCTCTACGATCTCATAGAAATGTTTCCGGGTTGCTTTTTCCAGTTCGAGGGCCGCCTGTAAACGTTCGATGAACAGATAAGCGTCCGGCATCTGAAGGGCTTGTTCGAGCAGTGCGATTTGCATGAGTACGGGAAATCTGGCTATCAACAAACTTATGAGTTTTCGGGGTTCTTTGCCAGCGTAATCGGCTCAGCCGTTACCGGGGTGACCCGCGCGGTTTGGTTTCGAAGCATCATGTCGGCCAGCACCAGCGCGGCCATGGCTTCTACGATGGGTACGGCGCGGGGTACTACGCAGGGGTCGTGCCGCCCTTTGCCTGATACCGTTACCGCCTGTCCGTTTACGTCCACGCTGTCCTGGTCCTGCATGATGGTGGCTACGGGTTTGAAGGCCGTACGGAAATAAATGGTCTCGCCATTGCTGATACCGCCCTGAATACCGCCCGACTGATTGGTTTTGGTACGTACCGCGCCCGTTTCGTCCGTATAAAACTCGTCGTTGTGCTGCGAACCGAGCTGTTCGACGCCCGCAAAACCACTGCCGTACTCAAAACCCTTTACGGCATTGATGCTCAGCATGGCTTTGCCCAGTTCGGCATGCAGCTTGTCGAACACCGGCTCGCCCCAACCCACTGGAACGCCCGTTACGACGCAATCGACCACGCCCCCGATGGAGTCGCCCCGTTTCCGAATTTCGTCGATGTACTGAAACATCCGCCCGGCGGTATCAGGATCAGGGCAGCGCACGGCATTTTCTTCGGCCAGGGCCAAGTTTAGTTCGGTATATGGTTTGTCGAGTTTCAGCGTACCCACCTGCGATACGTAGGCCCGAATATGCACGCCCTGCCGGGCCAGCAACAGTTTGGCCACGGCTCCGGCGGCTACGCGGGCCGCTGTTTCGCGGGCCGACGACCGCCCCCCGCCCCGGTAATCGCGCGAGCCGTATTTGGTCTGGTACGTATAGTCAGCGTGCGACGGGCGAAACTGTTCGGCAATGTGACCGTAGTCTTTGCTGCGCTGGTCGGTATTGCGAATGAGCAGCGCAATGGGCGTACCCTGCGTTTGGCCGTCAAACACGCCCGAAAGCACCTCGAACTCGTCGGCTTCACGCCGTTGGGTCGTAATGCGCGACTGACCGGGTTTGCGCCGGGTTAATTCTTGCTGAATAAAATCGAGGTCGAAGGGTAACCCGGCGGGGCATCCGTCAATGACGACGCCAATGGCTGGCCCGTGCGATTCGCCGAAGGTAGAAATCTTGAAAAGGGTACCGTATGTGCTGCTCATTTCTTAAAGAATATATAAATCGTTCCTGCTAACATTACAACGATCAGGATGTTGGCCAAAACTCGGACCAAATCTGTTACGGCCATCGACTGCTCCGAGCTGTCTAAACGGTCAATGCCTGCATACAGCGATTGACTGGCCAGGCGATTGGCCAGAGCCGTATCCATGCCTGCTTCGGCAGGGCCGCCTACTCGTACACGCAGGCGGGGGCGGAGGGTGTCGTACTGCGCCCGTTGTGGGTCGAAGTAAATCCAGCGAAACCGGCTGACTAAAGACACCGTTCCATTCTGATGCGGCACCAGAAAATAGCTGAATGCTTTCCGTCCCGAAATCTGTCCGCCAATACGGTTGATGGTCTGTCGTTCTTCGGGCGGAAAAATATCGACGTCGCTGCTGTCCGACAGGGTGGGGGATATCAGGGCGGCTATGTTTCCCACGCCCGCTACGGCAAAGGTATAGCGAACACTTTGCCCGGCATCAACCCGGGCTTTGCTCAGGCTTTCTTCGAGCCGAAACAAACCCACCGGCACCTGTCCCCGCAACGGATGCGGGGGTAAAGCCCGCACACCGACGCCAACAGGCTGACTACTGAAGCTGATTGGCTCTGGCTGCGCCGTGGGTGGGCCAATTGCTGGCTGACGCGTGAGTTGTAGTGACACGGCAGGAAAGGTAAGCGTTCGCGGTACTAATGGAAAAAATACGGCCTGATACAACCGATACTCCCGAAATTTTTTGCCGCCAACCAGTACCGGTACGGGTTTCAGGTCGGTGATGTTCCAGTTCTCTTCCCAGGCATTAACGGGCCTGATTCGTCTGGTGATGGCCTGGAGCTGCTTTTCCAGTGCTGTGACATTAAGCACGTACGGGTAGTTATCAGCCACGAAAAACGATAGGGTCAATCCCAGACCTTCGCCCGCGTACAGGGCGGTTTTGTCCGTTCGTAGCTGTAGAAAAGCGGCATTCTTCGGCACAGCCGTCAGCGTGTTGCTTCCGGGTGCCGTAGCGGCTGGCGGGGCCAGAACAATCAGTTCCGCACCATCGACCGGTACGTCGGTATCATTGATGGTCAGCACAAATGGAGACAGTCGGTAACGCCCCGGCTGACGGGCCTGATACGACTGCGTAATAATCTGACTGACAACCTGCCTGCCACCTACATCAGTAGTGGTTATGCTGGCTGAGGTGCCTTTTTTGCCAAACCCCGGAATGTCGGGAAAGGTTAGGGTCGGGCGGGTGTTGGCGTCGGGAATGGTCACCGTGATGACAAAGGGCCGTTCAATCAGAAACTCAGTTTCGCCAACGCTCACAGATGCCTTACTACCAGCCTCCTGCGAAAAAACGACAACTGGTATGCAAACGCATAGTACAAGAAGTTTACGGAATATTGATAAAATCATCGTATATTTGTGCAACAAAAGACTGAACAGGCCGTTCTTCGTTCAGGTGGATAAACGTGGCTATGAGACCGCTGCGTTCAGCCGCATTAACAGGCTCCTCTAACCAGTAAACGTTTAACTATATGCTTTCTATGCTTGAGTACATCAAGACCATCCTTCAGAAGGTGAGTTTTGATAAGTCCCTGTTTGAGAAAGAATTAGCAAAAGCCATCAAAATGCTGATTCCTGAAGAAGTAAAGCAACTCAAACGGTGGTGCTATGCCCAGTTCGGTAAAATGTACCGGGGCGTGCTGAACCGCTGCTTCTCGCGGGTTGGCGCAGACCGAATCCGGTTCACGTAGTGGCTTATTTACTTTCCTGAAAAACTCATCCCCGGCTCAACACCGGGGATTTTTCGCTTACAGCACTACCTTTTCTTTTATCTCCGGTATCTGAATATTGCTGAATCCGGCGGCTTCAAGCTTCTCTTTCCAGACAAGTTGCCGATCCAGGTCGCCGTGTACCAGAAACATCGACCTCACGCGGGCGGGATTCTGGCAGCTCAGAAATTCGAGCATCTCGCGGTAGTCGCCGTGGGCCGAGAACGATTCCATGACTTCGACCTGCGCGTTTACGGGATAACGTTCGCCGAAAATCCTGACCTCTTTATCGCCCCGTTTCAGCGCACCCGCCAGGCTGCTGGGCGATGCGTAGCCAACGAGCAGAATAGTAGTGCTGGGGTTTTCGATATTATTTTTGATATGGTGTTTGATGCGCCCTGCTTCGGCCATGCCCGACGAGGAAATGATGACGCACGGCTCTGGACGGTCGTTGATAGCTTTGGAATCAACGACTTCCGAGATGTAATGCAGGTTGGGGAAGTTGAAAGCATCGCCGTCTTTCTTGATGTAGGCCAGAATTTCGGGGTTGAAATCTTCTTCGTGGTCGCGCATAACGGCGGTGGCTTTTACCGACATTGGGCTATCGATATAAACGGGTAATACCGGCAGTTTACCTTCGCTCGAAAGCTGATCGAGGGCGTAAATCAACTCCTGCGTCCGGTCAACGGCAAAGGCCGGAATGATGAGCTTACCCCGGTTTTCGACGCAGGTCTGGTTGACTATTCTGAGCAGGTGCGCCTTCATGTCGGGTTCTGGTTCGTGGAGCCGGTCGCCGTAGGTTGATTCGCAAATGATGTAGTCGGCCTGTGGAAACGTGTCGGGACGGCGCAGAATGTTATCGTCGGGACGGCCAATGTCGCCACTGAAAAACAGCTGTTTGGTTTCGCCCTTCTCTTTAATGGTCAGGCTAACGGCGGCACTACCGAGCAGATGGCCTGCATCGGTCAGTAATCCAGTTACGTCGTCGGTGATTTTGAACGATTTACCGTAACTGACCGGACGCATCTGGTCAAGGGCCTGCTGCGCGTCGGCTTCGGTATACAGGGCGTTAATTTCGGGCTGACCGTGCTGGTTTCGCTGCCGGTTAACCCGTTCGAGGTCGCGCTCCTGAATGCGGGCACTATCCATGAGCATCACTTCACAGAGGTCAATTGTGGACGCTGTGGTGTAAATTGGACCGCTGAAACCCTCTTTCACAAGTTTAGGAATCAGACCCGTATGGTCAATGTGGGCATGGGACAGCACCATATAGTCGACGTCGGCAGGATTGAAGCCAAACTGCTGGTTGAGTTCTTCCGTGTGGATGCCCTGAAACAGGCCGCAGTCGAGTAAAATTCTGGTGCCGCTGTCAGTGGTGACGAGGTGCTTACTGCCTGTTACGGTGCGGGCCGCGCCGAAGAATTGGATAGTCATGACTTAAGAAAAAAAGTTGGGACACAGAGATGCACAAAGAAACACAGAGATTCACAGAGTTAGTCAAATCCACTGTGGAGAACTGGGGAAGACAGATGCGGTGGCTGTGGCGAAAAAAACTGACGAAGGCCGTTTTGGCAATTGTCAGCCTGTTTTTGCTGCTCGATTTGGCGTTCCCGCTGAAAACAAACGTACCGTACTCGACATTGGTAACGGCATACGATGGACAGATTCTATCCGCGTTTTTGAGCCGGGATGATAAGTGGCGGATGTATGCCGAATTGCCCGAAATAACGCCCGCCCTTCGTGAAGCCATTCTTTTCAAAGAAGATAAATACTTCTACTACCACCCCGGTTTTAATCCCGTGGCCATGCTGCGGGCGTTGGGTCGTAACGTGCTGACGGGTCGACGAACGTCGGGGGCTTCGACCATTACGATGCAGACGGTACGGCTGCTGCACCCCCGCGAGCGGACGTACCTCAGCAAATTGATTGAACTATTCCGGGCGGTGCAACTCGAAGTGCATTTGTCGAAGGCCGAAATTCTGCAACTCTACCTGAACCTGATTCCCTACGGCGGCAACATCGAAGGACTGAAATCGGCGTCGCTGCTATACTTCGGTAAGCCGCCCCAGCTGCTGAGCCTGGCCGAACTGACCACACTGACGATCATTCCCAACCGCCCGTCGAGTTTGCGGCTGGGCCCTCACAACGCCCGGATTGTGACAGAACGCAACCGCTGGCTTGCCCGCTTCCGTACCGCTCACCTGTATCGGGACGACGTTATTACCGATGCCATCAGCGAACCGCTCACGGCGTACCGGCGCGAGGCACCGCAACAGGCACCGCATCTGTCGCGTCGGTTGCGGGCCGAAAATCCGGGTGTTCCCATTGTGCGGTCGAGTCTGCAGCCAACCGTGCAAATTACTGCCGAGCGGCTCGTGCAGAACTATGCCAACCGGCTCCGGGCGTTCAACATCCATAATGCCGCCGTCTTGATTCTGGACAACGAAACCCGGGAAACCGTAGCTTACGTCGGCTCGGCAGATTTCGGGAATACATTCGATGGAGGGCAGGTAGATGGTGTTCGGGCGGTGCGGTCGCCGGGGAGTGCGCTCAAGCCGCTGCTGTACGGGCTGGCGTTCGATGCCGGACTGATTACCCCCAAAACCAAACTCGCCGACGTACCGACCAACTTCGGCGGCTACGCACCCGACAACTACGACCGGCAGTTCAACGGGCCCGTCACGGCAGAGTTTGCGCTGGCCAACTCGCTCAACATCCCGGCGGTATCGCTACTGAACGACCTCGGCACGGGCGTAATGGTGCAGGCCATGCAGCGGGCGGGATTTTCGACCCTGAAAAAACAGGCCAACCACCTCGGACTTTCACTGATTCTGGGCGGTTGTGGCGTAACGCTGGAAGAGATGACGCGGCTCTATGCCGACATAGCCAACGGGGGCGAAAAAGTCCTTTCGCCCGAGGCCGCTTACTTAGTTACCAACATCCTGGCGCAGATTACCCGGCCCGACCTTCCCAACAATTTCGATAATAGCTACCACCTACCGCGCATTGCCTGGAAAACCGGCACGAGTTACGGTCGGCGCGACGCCTGGAGTATTGGCTATAACAAACGTTACACCATTGGCGTGTGGGTCGGCAATTTTTCGGGCGTGGGCGTGGCGGAACTTAGCGGAGCCAACACCGCTACGCCCCTGCTGTTTCAGCTGTTCAACGCGCTGGACTACAACTCGGCAAGGGGGTGGTTTCGACCCCCGGCTTCGCTGACCTCGCGGCTCGTCTGCCCCGAAACCGGCGATGTACCGGGCGATTCGTGCCTGAACCCAATCACCGACTACACCATCGAAGGCGTATCGAGGGTTCGTGTGTGTCAGCACCGCAAAGCCGTCTGGACCAACCAGGCCGGAACGCTGTCGTACTGCGCTCACTGCCGCCCCGACCACAGCGACGGGCCATCGGTAACGCCGGTTGTGCGCCGGATGTACCCCAACCTCGCCCCCAATGTGCTGGCGTTCTATAAGAGTCAGCGGATTCCGATTGAGACCGTGCCGCCCCACAATCTGGCCTGTGAGCGCGTTTCGGGGCTGGCGGGGCCGCTGATTACGAGCCTGAACGAAGGCAGCGAATACTTCATAAACCCCACCCGCCCCGCCGAACTCGAACTGGGTTGCCAGGCGGCCAACGACGTACAGGCTGTTTTCTGGTACCTGAACGACAAACTCTACCGCCGGGCCAGCCCCACCGAAGCCGTGTTTTTTCGACCTCGTCCCGGCCCGCTCAAAATCTCCTGCGCCGATGACCGGGGCCGCCACTCCGACCTGCGGGTGCTGGTAAAGGCCGAGTGAAAACTGATATACAAATCGGCACTTGACATCCAATCCGAATTGGTTTGCACAACCTCAGCGGGTTTCTATCGTTATTTGTCTAAAATTTTCTTCACGGATTCCATACATGAAAAAAATAATCTTTGGGACGGCACTCTGGGCGATGAGCCTGACGGGATTTGCCCAGAATTCGCAGCCATCGGCTCCCAGTGGTTCCTCGACCGGGCCTAAGTACGACCCGCTGACCCTGTTTCATCCGCTGTTTAACATGCAGCCCGGCAACGACTACCGCACGGGTAGTGGGGCACCCGGCCCGCGCTACTGGCAAAACCGTGCCGACTATCAGATCAACGTTACGGTAGACGATCAGCAGAACACGCTCACTGGTGAGGTAACGATCACCTATAAAAACAACTCGCCGGAAAACCTGCCCTATTTGTGGTTACAGCTCGACCAGAATGCGTTCAGCGATAGTTCGCGGGCGGCTAAAACGACGCCCGTTGCAGGTGGTCGGTTTGGTAACCTCGGCTTTGCGGGGGGCGTGGCCGTTACGAGCGTACAGACCGAAATGAGCAAAGGTAAATTTAGCGCGACGCCTTACCAGATTACCGACACCCGGATGCAGATACGCCTGCCTGAACCCGTGAAAGCCAACGGCGACGTGGTAAAAATCAAGGTGGCGTATTCATTCAGGATTCCTGCCTACGGCTCGGACCGGATGGGAATGCTGACGACCAGAAATGGCGTGATTTACGAGATTGCGCAGTGGTACCCGCGTATGGCTGTCTATGATGATATTGAAGGCTGGAACGTACTGCCTTACCTCGGTGCCGGTGAGTTTTACCTCGACTACGGCGACTACGAATACAATGTTACCGTACCCTATAACCACGTCGTAACAGGATCGGGTGAGTTGCTGAACCCCGGTGAGGTGCTGACCAACGAGCAGCAGAAACGACTGGCGCAGGCGGCAAAAAGTGATAAAACGGTCATAATTATTGGCAAGGATGACGTGACCAGTGCCGATGCCCACCCGAAAAAATCCGGTACGCAAACCTGGAAATTCCGCTGCCAGAACACCCGCGACGTGGCCTTCGCTACGTCAAAAGCGTTTATGTGGGATGCCGCCCGGATGAACCTGCCCAATAACAAAACCGCCCTGGCGCAGTCGGTCTATCCGGTCGAGAGTGCCGGCAATGACTCCTGGGGCCGCTCAACGGAATACGTTAAGGGCTGTATTGAGTTTTATTCGCGGTATGTTTATCCATACACCTACCCAGTGGCTACCAATGTGGCTGGTATTGTGGGTGGTATGGAGTATCCGGGCATTGTGTTCTGCGATCATAAAGACAAAACGGATGGACTGTGGGGCGTAACGGATCACGAATTTGGCCACAACTGGTTCCCAATGATCGTGGGCAGCAACGAGCGGAAGTACCCGTGGATGGATGAAGGCTTCAACACCTTTATCAACATACTCTCGACCGAAAACTTCAACAACGGCGAATACAACCGGAAACGTGGTACCATGCAGGACATTGCCCCGGCCCTGTTCTCGCCCGCCGAGCCGATTATGACCATTCCCGACGTGCAGCAACCCCGTGCGCTGGGTATTCTGGCCTACTATAAACCCGGTATGGGGCTGAAACTCCTGCGCGACGTAATACTTGGGCCGGAGCGGTTCGACTTTGCCTTCCGGCAGTACGTTGACCGCTGGGCGTTCAAACATCCCACGCCGTACGATTTCTTCCGCAGTATGGAAGACGGTGCGGGCGAGGACCTCGGCTGGTTCTGGAAGGAGTGGTTTTACGAAACCTGGAAACTCGATCAGGCTGTGCAGGGTGTGAAGTACGTAGATGGTTCGGCCACCAAAGGCTCGCTTATCTCCATCGAAAACCTCGATCGGATGGCCATGCCCGTAACTATCGAAGTAACAGAAGACAACGGTAAGAAAGGCCGTATCAACCTACCCGTCGAAGTATGGCAGCGCGGTGCTGCCTGGACGTTTAAATACCCTTCAACTTCGTCTCTGAAAACGGTTGTTATTGACCCGGATAAGGTCCTGCCCGACGTAAACGGAAAGAACAATACCTGGCGTGGGGAAGCGCAATAGGGGAGTTGTAGAGTCGTAAAGTTATAAAGTTGGCTGACGCACGAATACTCCCGCGTCAGCCAACTTTATAACTTTACGACTCTACAACTTTATGACTTTTCTATAACCATCGCCCCAAACGAATACCCGCCCCCAAACACGGTGATGACAATGCGCTGGCCTCTCTGAAAAATGTCCCACTGCTCGGAGAGGGCAATGCCGCAGCCTGCGCAGCCGGTGTTGCCGAGTTTCTGAATGTTAGAGATGAGTTTTTCTTCGGGCAGGCCGAGGGTATTCATGACGTTGCGCGAGATGCGCAGATTAGCCTGGTGCGGCAGGACATAATCGACGTCTTCGAGGGTCAGGCCGCAACGTTCCAGAATTTGTAAGCTCGCTTTGGGCATGTACTGGCAAGCGTTGATGAACACGTCGCGGCCATGTGGCATGGATACACCGCCTTCGTTGGGCTTCATCATGACGCCCGTTGTGCCTTTGGGGGTGTGCGCTGCTCCACCCGTGAGGAGGCCGAGGATGGTAAAATCACCGTCGGCCTGGCGTTCTTTGGTAATCAGCATGGCCGCTGCTCCGTCGCCCCATAAATGACCTGACACCGTGTCTTCGTCGTTATTATAGGCGGTATTGTGTTCCGATACAATGACCAGTGCCCGGCTGGCTTTGTTGAGCGCGAAATAACCTTCAACCACCTCGATAGCGTTCAACAACGACGAGCAGGCCGTCGATACCGAAACAACCGGAATGTCGGCGATACCGAGTTCGTGCTGCGCTTCATGAGCTAATGATACGATGGTATCGTAAGGTGTGTAAGTGGCTCCAACAATCAGGTCGACGGTGGACAGGTCTGTTTTTTCCTGTAATTGCCTGACGACCTCAACGGTCATGGTGTTGGTATTCTCGTTGGGCGCGGCTTTGCGTCGTTCTTCAATGCCGGTGCGCTCGATAATCCAGTCGCTGGATAGTCCGTTTAGCTTAGTAAAGTGCTCGTTACTAACTACTTCGGTAGGCAGGTAGTGGCTAACTGCGTGAATGTACATCAGATATAGAAAGAGAGAGCGTTGAGTAAAACGCCCGAAATTTACCCGAAAGTTAAATCCTTCCGGGAAAGCATAGTATTTGTCCTTAGAACAACACTACTATATCATCTTTTTGTTTTATTACTTTGGTAATAGTGTGCAATAGAAACCAGTCAATTTTGCGGCTTCCGTTTTCCAGTTGTACATCATCTCTACAGCTCGTCGTCCCTGATCTCCCATTGCAGCCGCTTCGGCAGGGTTCTCAATCAGGTATCGCAGCGCATGGACAATGGCCATCGGGTTAGCGGGCGGTACGCACAAGCCGCAGCCGTGCTGTTCTACAATATCACGATACAACGGGAAATCTGACGTAATAACCGGTAGTCCAAGGGCCATGTACTCAAAAAGCTTGGTGGGGTATGAGTCGGGGTAATCGCCAACGGGTTTGAGCAGAGCCAGTCCGGCAGTGGCGTGGGCTGCGTAGGTGAGGGCCATGCGCTGATCGGTATAGCCGTAGAAACGCAGATTTTCTTTTACGTCAGTAAATCCGGGCAGACTCCGCATCCAGTCGTCGGTAAACGTTTTTTTTCCGAATAGATGTACGACAAAGTCGGGATAATCTGACTTGATCTCAGTAAGTGCACCAACCATTGTATCGAAGGCACGTGCCTCACTCAGCAGACCAATCAGGAGAAAGGATGGGTTGGTTTTATCCGGTCGGTACATTTGTCGAAATGGCTCAAGAAACGGCAGTAGCGGGTAATTATAGATGATGGCAGAGGGTTTGGCTAAATCTGTGTACGTATTGAGGTAGCCGTGTTCGGTAAAGATCAGATAAAAATACCGCCGGGCCAGCTGGTCGAACCTATAAAATGCCCGCTCCAGTACAACGCCCCGATTCTGGGTTTTTAGATGCATTTTCTTATACAGGTTCTCCTGTACCTCGTACACAACCCGAATACCAAACAGCCGAAATATCAGCGCCACGGGAATCAACTCCGGCACGAAAATCTGAACCACGGCGGGCCTTAGCCATAATCCCCGTACCAGCACCAGCGGACTCACCAGCAGTACCCGCCACCAGACCCGCCGAAAATACGGTAACCGCCAGAACTGTACTCCCGCGCAAACCGATGCGTCTGCATTAGGCAACGCGCAGGTTACGTCGTACTGCCCGGCCAGCGTGGGGCACAGCCTGAACACAATACGCGGGTCCGTGGCCGGATGTGCCGTGCTGACGAGGAGGATACGGGGTTTTTTCATTTGAGTAGGTTGGTCAAGAGTGAGTGACCACCTACTTCACGCCCAGGCTTTGCAACTCGGTATCTATCCGCAAATTCCAGCGTTCCTGCGCGGCCTGGTTTATGCTGTGGTTGGTTTCGTTGTCATATTGTTCCTGCAATCGGTGCATCTCCCGGAACGATTCGATAAACTGGTATTGAATGATACTATTGTAATCGGCCAGCGTCAGGCTGTCGGGATGGATTTTCCGTTTGAACCGCTCTACAATGATTTTGGTGATGTCGAAATGCCGCTGTTCGTGGTTGAGCGCATACCCATTCTTCGACTCCGCCCGGCTCCATGACTGGTCTTTGAGCATATACGCCTTCGCCGTCAGGTTCAGGATGATGACACCGTTTTTAACCGTGCTTTTTCCTTCATAGGCAAAACTGGTAAATACCTCGGCAGCATAGCGGCTAGTGGGGCGCGGTATAGCCCTGAAGTCGGCCCAGGTCAGCGCGCGGGGATTGTACAATACAGTGTCACTGCCAGTAGGGTTACGGATGTCCCGATCTTCGGTAAAAACGACCCGCAGCGTTTTAGCCAGTTTCTCGTTTTTCCCCGACTCGCGGCCCATGTAATCGTTCAGCCCTTTTAGGCCCGTAACGATGCTTTCGCGCAGGCTTGGTTCGATAACATTGGTCTGATTGAGCGGGCGGGTATAACTGGCGTTGCCCTGGTACGTCGTGAGCCGGGTGCTGACCTCAGAACCGTCGCTATCGTCTTTACCGAGCAGGTCGAACGCCAGCGTGAGTGCGAGCTGACCCGTTACGCGGTTGCCTACGGCGGTTTCAGTGATTTTTAGCTGGAGAATACGAATGGCAACGGGACGCAGCGATTTGTTGGGCCGGAAGGTGCGATTGATAAACGTCGCCAGAGCGGGCGCGGCCCCGCCCTCCAGATCAACCGCCTGCGGACGCTGCCCCGGCGCCAGCACCAGCCGCGTCACGGGGCCTCGTTCGGGTCGCTCGTCGGTAATGGTGGCGAAGTAGAATTCTTTGGGCGTGAACGGTGCTGCCTGGGGCTGTAATCGGATAGGAGCGGGGGGCTGGGCGGCAGTGCTGAACAAACCGACTGCCAGCGCAAAAAATAAACGAATAACGAGTTGCATCAGACCAGTATGCCAGTGGTTCGGGCATATACTATCGTTAACGAAATGGGCAGGTCAATCGTGTCAACGCGGAAGCTCGCTGCCGGGTCGGTATGCTGTTCGGCCAAAGTCCACTGTCCGGCATCACCCTTCCGCCATACTTCTACATCAACGGTTTGCGAGCTGATGAGGATGTATTCCCGGAATGATGGGATTTTTTGGTACCGCTGAAATTTCAGGTTACGGTCATACTTCTCTGTGCCGTCGGAGAGGACTTCGATAATCACGACTGGATTCAGCAGATTATCGAAGTTGTCATCAAGAAGTTCGGGTTGGCCACACACAATGACAATGTCGGGATACGCAAACAGCGTTGTTTCGGGCAGATGGATACGCATATCAGAGGAGAACGACTGGCAATTTCCTTCTTCGAGGTGAGTGATTACTTTACCGTTCACGTTGTCTCGAACGCGGTTGTGATTGAATGATGCTCCGGCCATTGGTCTGATTTCTCCCTCGTAATATTCGCTTTTCTCGAAGGCATTGCGTTCCCGTTCGAGGTATTCTTCGGGGGATATGTACGGTGGTCTGGCAAGTTGTTTTTCTTCGGCTACCATATCGTTGAAAAAGAGTAAACCCGTTGACTAATACCAATAAAGGTATCAACCAACGGGCTAAAAAGCAATGGGAACATCAAACCTAAAAGGCTTTTTTGAAACCTTTTAGGTTTGAAAAGATACTTACTCAACCAGCATGGCCTTGCCGGACATCAGGTCGTTTTCAATGGTTTTGTACTTCACATCGCGTTTTACCGAACCGTCGGTGTACTGCACACTCACGCGGGCATTGCGGTCTACTTTGACTGCGCGTATGGGTTCCTGACGCGGCATGGGAGGAGCACCCGCACCCATCGCGTTGTTCTCGGCCATGCGCCGGGCGTACTCTTCGGGGCCGGTAGCGAGGTGATCGTCGTCGAAGTCCTCTACGTTGGTATGCAGCTTCGGCTGGGGCGGCTGGCTGCGCTGTGCCGGAGCCTGCCGGATTTCCTGCTGCACTTCGGCTTCGTTCTGCGCCGGAATATCGGCCTTCGACAGGAAGTTGATCGTGTCTAAGTTAACCTTGCTCAGGAAACGCTTAAATAACTCTACGGACTCGAACTTATAGACCAGCAGCGGGTCTTTCTGCTCAAACACGGCATTCTGCACCGATTGCTTGAGGTCGTCCATCTCGCGCAGGTGTTCTTTCCACTCCTGATCGATGATGGACAGCGTCACGGCTTTTTCCATCTCGCGCACCATCAACTCCCCGCCCGACTCAACCGAATCGCGCAGGTCGGCCACTACGGTCAGTTCGTGCATGCCATCCGTAAATGGTACGACGATGTTCTTGATCTGATGGCCCTGTTCGTTCAGCACCTGCGTTAGCACGGGCAGGGCTTTACCAGCAATGGCGTGGTTTTTCTCTTCGTAATATGCTTCGGCTTCGTTGTACAACTGCCGGACCTGCGCGGGCTGTTTCAGCCGACCAAAGTCGTTATCGGTCATCTTTGTCTCCAGACCGAGTGTAGTAAGCAGTTGCAGCTTCACCTGCTCAAAGTTTCCTTCGGCGTTGGCAACGGTCTCTTCCACTACGTCATACATCGTGTTGGCGATGTCGAGCGGCAGGCGGTCTCCGAAGAGCGCGTTCCGACGGCGTTTGTAGATGGCTTCGCGCTGGTAATTCATCACGTCGTCGTATTCCAGCAACCGCTTTCTGACGCCGAAGTTGTTTTCTTCAACTTTCTTCTGCGCCCGCTCAATCGACTTGGTAATCATCGAGTGCTGAATCACTTCGCCCTCTTCCAGACCCATCCGGTCCATGACCTTCGCAATCCGGTCGGAGCCAAACAGGCGCATCAGGCTATCTTCGAGCGATACGAAAAACTGCGTCGTACCCGGATCGCCCTGCCGCCCCGAACGGCCCCGTAACTGCCGGTCGACCCGGCGCGACTCGTGCCGCTCGGTACCGATAATGGCCAGACCACCCGCTCCCTTCGACTCCGGTGTCAGCTTAATATCCGTACCCCGACCGGCCATGTTCGTGGCAATGGTCACGGTGCCGGGCTGACCTGCCGAGGCCACGATTTCGGCTTCACGCTGGTGGTATTTGGCGTTCAGTACCTGATGCTGAATCTTGCGCATGGTCAGCATTCGGCTCAGTAACTCGGAGTTTTCGACCGAGGTCGTACCCACCAGTACAGGCCGCCCTTTCTCGACCAGACTATTAATCTCGTCGGCCACGGCGTTGTATTTCTCCCGTACCGAACGATAGACCTTATCTTCTTCGTCGTCGCGCTTAATGGGGCGGTTGGTGGGAATCACCACTACGTCCATCTTATAAATCTGCCAGAACTCCGACGCTTCCGTTTCGGCGGTACCGGTCATGCCCGCCCGCTTGTGGTACATCCTGAAATAATTCTGGAGCGTTACCGTGGCATATGTCTGCGTAGCGTCCTCGACTTTGACGTTCTCCTTGGCTTCCACGGCCTGGTGCAATCCGTCCGACCACCGCCGGCCTTCCATAATCCGGCCAGTCTGCTCGTCTACAATCTTTACTTTTCCGTCCATGATGACGTACTCGGTATCGCGCTCGAACAGCGTGTAGGCTTTCAGTAACTGATTTACGGTGTTGATCCGCTGCGTTTTTACGGCATAGTCACGGATGACCGACTCTTTGGCCAGTATCTTCTCCGGCTCCGACAGCTCATTATCTTTGTCGATACGATTAAGGTCGATGGAGAGGTCGGGCAGGATAAAGAAGTTGGGGTCTTCCGACGAGCCGGTCAGGTAGTCGATGCCCTTCTCGGTCAGGTCAATGCTGTTGTTGCGCTCGTCGATGGTAAAGTACAGGGGCGCGTCGGCTTCCGGCATCAGCTTCTGGTTTTCGGCCAGATAAATCGACTCGGTGCGTTGCAATAGGGCTTTGTGGCCGGTCTCGCTCAGGTATTTGATAAGCGGCTTGTGTTTGGGCAGGCCCCGGTGCGCCCGGAACAGCGATACGCCACCGTCTTTCTCGTCGCCGGCGGCAACTTTCTTCTTGGCGTCGTTCAGGAAATCATAGACCAGTTTCCGCTGGGCTTCCACTATGCGGGCCACGCGCGGCTTCAGCTCGGCGTAGTCCTGCTCATCGCCACGCGGTACGGGGCCGGAAATAATGAGCGGGGTCCGGGCGTCGTCGATCAGGACAGAGTCTACCTCATCGACCATGGCGTAGTGATGCTTGCGCTGCACCAGTTCGCCCGGTTCGCGGGCCATATTGTCACGGAGATAGTCGAAGCCGAATTCGTTGTTGGTGCCGTAGGTGATGTCGGCGAGGTAAGCGTTTTTACGCTGGGGTGAGTTGGGCTGGTGCTTGTCAATGCAGTCTACGCGCAGGCCGTGAAACTCGAACAGTGGGGCCATCCACTCCGAGTCGCGCTTGGCGAGGTAGTCGTTGACCGTCACAATATGCACTCCGCGTCCAGCCAGCGCGTTCAGAAACGCCGGGAAGGAAGCCACAAGGGTCTTGCCTTCGCCCGTGGCCATCTCGGCAATTTTTCCCTCGTGCAGCACCACGCCCCCAATAATCTGAACGTCGTAATGCACCATGTCCCACTTGACGGGCGTACCGGCGGCATCCCAATGGTTAGCCCAGTGCGCCTGTTCGCCGTTGATCTGTACATTGCTTTTGCGGGTGGCAATCTCCCGATCGAAATCAGTAGCGGTAACGGTAAGCTGTTCGTTTTCGGTAAAACGACGGGCGGTTTCTTTTACCACGGCAAAGGAGCGGGGTAAAACGGCGAGCAGTACGCGCTCCAGTTCAACGTTGCGATCTGCTTCGAGTTTGTCAATGCGGTTGAACAGCTTTTCTTTCTCATCCACATTGATGCCGGGCTGGTTGGCGGCTTCGTTCAGTTCAATGACCTGATTGTCGATATCGGCGAGTTCAGTGGCAATATAGGCCCGCAGGTCGAGCGTTACCTGGCGCAGGTCATCGTTGGAGAGGTCGCGCAGTTGGGCAAACTCAGTGTTTACCAGCGCAATGTAGGGCGTCAGGTCTTTGAGGTCCTTCTGCGATTTGGTGCCAAAGAGTTTGGCTATAAGGTTGATCATTGGTTCTTTATTGGATCAGTTTACGAGTCTTGTTTCTGTCATGTCCTTTTTTTCATGCTGACGAAGGAAGCATCTCCTGGTACTAGAGAGAATAAGCCAGTGTAACAGAAGACACACCAGTTACATTGAGATTCTTTGTTCCTCGGAATGACAAAAAGGAGACGGTTTTCCCCGCAAATTTAACGCTTTAGCCCCGTCCTGCAATATGAACCGGCCCCAGACTGGAAGTCTGGGACGTACCTTACTGTGTGGCAACGTCGTTTTTCGGGGAAAGCGTTACTTTTGCAACGTTAAGTTTGCAAATCAATTTTTGGCCCAATAGCCACTGTTCATGCATAGTACCGACAAATTGTCACGTTACGCTCGCTCTATCTGCCTGATTTTCGCTGTTTTAGCCCTGTTTGCGGCAGGTAGTCCCGCACTTGCTCAGGCTCAGCAATCCGGCACCTCGCGGGTCGATCAGCTCAGCGACGATCAGGTAATGGAGTTTTACCGCCGAGCGCAGGCCAGCGGACTCAGCGAAGCCCAGGTCGAACAGGCGGCCATGTCGCAGGGCTATACGCTCACCGACATTGCCAAGATGCGCAAACGTATGAACGACCTGCGCTCAGGCTCAGGATCGGGGCGTCAGCGCAATCAGGCCTTTGCCGACACTGCCAATGGCCGAACCCTACCCAGAGGGCTGTCGCGCCGGATCATGGACTCGCTGCCGCTGACCGTTCAGCGCGACACCAGCAAAAAACTGAAAGTATTTGGCGCGTCGCTGTTTGAAAACGCCGACCTCTCGTTCGAGCCGAACCTGCGCATTGCCACCCCCCGCAACTACGTTGTTGGCCCCGACGATGAAATCAGTCTCGACATATCGGGTGCAGCTTCGGACAGTTTCCGGCTGAAAGTCTCGCCCGAAGGCACCGTCAAGCCGCCCAACATCCCGCCCATCTTCGTGAGCGGACTGACGTTTGAGCAGGCCGAGCAGCGCATCATTGCCCGGTTGCGGCAGGCCGGGTATCAGGGTCTCAACAGCCCCGGCAGCGGTACGTACGCCAACATGTCGCTGAGCAACATCCGCAGTATCCGCGTTACGCTGGTGGGCGAGGTGGTCCGGCCCGGCACGTACACGATCTCGTCGCTTGGGTCGGCTTTCAACGCGCTCTACCTGGCTGGTGGTCCGAATCCCGAAACCGGCTCGTTCCGTAAAATCAGTATCATCCGCGGCAACCGCGCCATCCGCACCATCGACCTCTACGATTTCATCCTGCGGGCCGATCAGCGCGACAACATCATCCTCAAAGATCAGGACGTGATCCGGGTGGCCGACTACGAAACCCGCGTGGAGCTGAGCGGTCAGGTGCGCCGACCCGCCATTTTTGAACTGCTGCCCGGCGAAACGCTCAAAACGGTACTGGGCTTTGCCGGTGGCTTTGGCGAAGAAGCCTACCGCGCCAGCATCACCCTCCGGCGCAACACCGACCGCGAACGCCAGATTGCCAGCATCACGCAGGAGCAACTCGGCTCGTTTGTGCCGCAGTCCGGCGATAAATACTTTGTGGGTAAGATTCTGGACCGCTACGAAAACCGCATTCAGATTGCCGGGGCCGTCATGCGACCGGGCGATTATGCCTTGACACCGGGGCTGGAAACGGTAAAGCAACTCATTATCCGTGCCGAAGGACTGCGCAAAGACGCCTTTACCAACCGGGCCACCATCAGCCGTGAACGACCCGATATGGACCTCGAAAACCTGTCGTTCGATCTCGGTAAGCTGATGCGGGGCGAAATCGCCGACATCCCGCTACAGCGGCAGGACAGCCTGACGGTGCTATCCATTCAGGATCTGCGCGAACCCTATTACGTGACCATAGAAGGGGCTGTGAACAAGCCGGATACCATCGACTTCGTAAACAACATGAGTGTAGCCGACCTGATTGTCCAGGCGGGTGGCTTTCAGGAAGGAGCCAAACCGAACCTTGTGGAGGTGGCCCGGCGCATCCGTCAGGACTCGGCGGGGGTACGCATTAATACGTTGCAAACATTTCGCTTCTCGCTTGACCGGGGCCTTTATATGACCCGGCTCGAAACCCGGCCATCCGCGGCCCCTGACAGTGCCGACGCGTTCCGACTCCAGCCCTTCGATATTGTCTACGTTCGTTCGTCGCCCAATTACGAAGCGCAGCGACAGGTGTACGTATTTGGTGAAGTCATGTTTCCCGGCAATTACGCCATTACAAGCCGGGAAGAGCGCATCAGCGACGCTATTCGGCGGGCGGGCGGACTTCGACCGAGTGCTTATATGTCCGGTGCGCAGTTCAGCCGAGAGGGGCAGCTAATCGGTAACAATATGCAACGCATTCTGGAAGACCCCAGTGCCGAGGAAAACCTGCTGCTTAATGACAATGATACGCTATTTGTACCGCGCCGGTCCGAAATTGTATCTATTGAAGGGGCCGTCCTGAACCCGTCGTTGATAAGTTACAAAACCGGTTATGATTTTGACGACTACATCAGCGAAGGGGGTGGGTTTACTGAAAATGCCCGAAAGAACAAGGCGTATATCATCTATCAAAATGGTCGGAAAGACCGCACCCACCGGTTTTTGTTTTTTACTTCGCGCCCGAAGGTCGAGCCAGGTTCGTCGATTGTCGTACCGTTCAAACCCATCGATAAAGCGGGTCTGAGTCCGGTTGAACGGATCGGTATTCTGTCGCTGATCGGTACGCTGGCCGCAACGGCAGCGTCGGTAATTGTCAACCTGAGAAGATAGTCAGCTTAGCTATGTCAGTAACCCAGGAACCTGCTTACCAGCCCGTGCCGAGACCCGAAACCGACCCGGACGAGATCGAAATCCGGCTGAGCGATATTATCGATTTTTTGAAAGAAAGCCGCTGGCTCGTGCTGTGTTTTGTACTGGCGTTTCTGGTAATCGGCGTGATATATGCGGTTTCTCAGTCCAACGTGTACACGGCGCAGGTAACGGTCATGCCCGAAGCGCAGTCGTCGGGAGCCAGAAAACTGGGTGGGCTGGGGTCGTTGGCGGGGCTGGCTGGTATCAGTCTCGACAACCTGGGTGGCGAGGATGCCATTCGCCCCGAGTTGTATCCTACGGTACTGCAAAGCATTCCGTTCGCGCTGAACCTGTTGAAGCAGCCAGTGTACTCGTCTGAACTGGGGGCAAAACTACCGTTAGGCCAGTTTACCAGGCAAATGCGTACCAAAGGATGGCTGGGGGGGCTGACTAATCTATTTTCTGGCAGTAATGAGGACACTAGTCCACCGGCCATGCGGGACCCCAAAAATTTCAGTCAGGCTATTGAGATAACGAAAGGACAGGATGAGCTGATTAAAGTGGTGCAGCAAACCGTGTCGGCGGCCTATGACAAAAAAACGGGCGTCATTACGGTAGTTGCCGTGGAGCCTGATCCCGTAGTGGCTGCTACCGTAGCCCGACTCTCGCTCGAATACCTGACCGACTACATCACGAACTACCGCACCGAAAAAGCCCGTCAGCAGGTTACGTTTCTGGCTGGTCAGGTGAGGGAGTCGAACAGTAAGTACCAGGCCTCCGAATACGCGCTGTCGAACTACCGCGACAAAAATCGCAACTTGTTTCTGAACACGGCCAAGATTGAAGAGCAGCGGCTTCAGGCCGATTACCTGCTCAATCAGTCGGTGTATAACGAACTATCCAAGCAGTTTGCGCAGGCTAAAATCAAAGTACAGGAAGAAACGCCGGTGTTTAAAGTGCTGGAACCCGCCACTGTACCCCTGCGTAAAAGCGGACCCAAACGCACGATCATTGTACTGGGCTTTGCGGTGCTGGGTGGTATACTCGGTCTGGTATACGCGCTGTTTCGCCGGTGGCGACGGGTGGTATAAAGCAAGTGATACACTTATGAGTAGCGCGTTTTTGTAGTTACTTTCTTAAGAATAACATTGATTCACGATGCGGGCTGCATTATTTGTGTTGCTACCCGTGCAGACTAAACGCACCAACTTTTGCGACGAATGAAAACAGCCTTAATCTGTGGCGTATCGGGGCAGGACGGGGCCTATCTGGCGCAACTCCTGCTCAAAAAGGGCTATGTCGTCTATGGCGGCTCGCGCGATGCGCAGATGTCGTCGTTTCGCAATCTGGCCCGGCTTGGCATTCAGGCCGATGTGCGGGTAGTGTCGGTCAACATCAACGATTTTCGGAGTGTCCTGCAAACGCTCCTGAAGACCAAACCCGACGAGGTCTATAACCTGGCCGGGCAAAGCTCGGTGGGCCTGTCGTTCGAGCAACCGGTCGAAACGCTGGAGAGTATCAGCGTCGGTACGCTCAACCTGCTTGAAGCCATCCGATTCAGTAACCTGCCCATCCGGTTTTATAATGCCGGCTCCAGCGAGTGTTTTGGTGATACAGGCAGCGTAGCCGCCGATGAATTGACGCCCTTTCGGCCCCGTAGTCCCTATGGTGTGGCCAAGGCAGCTGCGTTCTGGCAGGTGGCCAATTACCGCGAAGCCTATCAGCTCCACGCCAGCACGGGCATCCTGTTCAACCACGAGTCGCCCCTGCGCCCGGAGCGGTTTGTGACCCAGAAGATTGTAGCCACCGCCTGCCGCATTGCCGCCGGAAGCCGCGAAACGCTGACGCTGGGCAACATAGATATTGCCCGAGACTGGGGCTGGGCACCCGATTATGTGCAGGCCATGTGGCAGATGCTCCAGCAGGACACGCCCGACGACTACGTCATTGCCACCGGCCAAACCAACAAACTCCGCGATTTCATTCGGATTGTATTCGACGCCGTTGGCCTGAACTGGGAAGAACACGTGCAGACCGATCCGTCGTTTTTTCGCCCCACCGACATTGCCGAAGGCCACGCTAACCCAGCTAAAGCAGCAGCGCAGTTGGGCTGGGTAGCGGGCCACACCATGCCCGACGTGGCCCGGAAAATGGTTGAGGAAAAAGTGAAACAGAAAGTAGACTAAATGGGGCTGTTAGTAGAAATGATGACATCATTGAAAAAAAAATATTGCTTACTCCTCACCGGTACGTTGGCACCAGAAAACGTTCCGAACTTAGTACGGAGTGAAATAACTCTGCGGGAAAATGATTATGTAAACAGTTTACAAAAATGGCTTACGCTGGGTGTTCCGGTGGTGTTTGTTGAAAACAGTGCCTACCCGTCCGAACGTATAAATGTTCTGTTTGCCAACCGGGCCGATTGCGAGTACTTGACTTTTAAAAGCATAGTAAGTTTCCTTGGTAAAAGCCACGGCGAGGCCGAAATTGTGACGTATGCGTTCGCTCATTCTAACCTGATAAAAAATAGTGAAGTAGTGGTAAAAGTTACCGGACGGCTTTTTGTAACAAACGCCCTGCCTATTTTACGGGCGTTCGATACCGCTGAGGGGATAGCTGTAATGTGCTGGCTGAAGGATACTCTGGCTTTTGCCGATTCCCGTTTTTTTGTGGGGCAAACATTTTTCTTTGAAAACTACCTGCTCCCCGAACTGGCCAATATCGACGAATCGAAAGGTGTTTTCTTTGAACATGTTACGGCCAGGGCGACCTACCGTTGCTTAGCCGATGGATATAAATGGCGAATGTTTCCCCGAGTGCCGTTTTTTAGTGGTTATTCGGGGACGGAGGGAGTTCGATACAGAAATGATGTATTCAGACGAATTAAGCGTACAGCCGTTGTTCAACTGACAAACTACCTGCTTAAACTTACATAAATGTAGTCTCGGTTTCTGGAACGCCAGGCCCGGTGGAAGCGCACCGGCGCACCATGCAAATCAGTTTAAAACCAGCACACAACCAACCAACAACGAAATCAATCCCAACGACATGGTTAAACAAATCGCTAAGTTCTTTTTTCATCAGCTCCCGGTGAATGTTCAGAAGGAGATGCTGTTCAAAAAAGATACCTTTTACAAGGACCAGATTATTCAGAAGTGGGAACAGGAGGGAAAACCGGCGCCCCCCCCGCATATCATCAAACAGCAAACCATCAGCGGCTATCAGCAGCAGTATGGCTATGATACGCTCATAGAAACGGGGACGTATCTGGGGCATATGCTTGACCGGCAGCGGACTAATTTTTCGGCTCTCTACTCTATCGAACTTAGTCCTGATTTCTGGGCGTATAACGTGAAGAAATTCAGGAAGTACCCCCATATCCAGATTTTACAGGGCGACAGTGGTGTATTGCTCCAAACCCTGACCAAAAAACTAACTCAGTCCGCCATTTTTTGGCTCGATGGCCACTATTCATTTGGTACGGCCAAAGGTGACCTCGAGTGCCCCATATACGCCGAACTGAATGCCGTTTTTGACTGCTCCGTGAAGCAACACGTCGTCCTCATTGACGATGCACGGGACTTTACGGGCGCAAACGACTACCCAACCATTGACGAGATCAGGAAATTTGTTGCCGACCGGGGTGTAAAGCATACTTTCGAGGTAAAAGACGATATAATCAGGATTGTTCTTTTATGACCACCCCAACTCCTCCCCACCCTTCTCTGGTAGGGAGGAGTTGGGGTGGGGTAAACCTTTAGTTCATTTGACCAATTCGCCATTTATAAAAAACGTAACCTGGAGTCTGTTCACCCGGATAGGCAGCGTCGGGCTAAGTTTTCTGTCGGTATCCATTTCGCTGGCGTATCTGGGCAATCAGGCTTACGGTATCTGGGTTACGCTGAGTTCGCTACTGGTGTGGGTCAACTTCTTTGATTTCGGGCTGGCCAACAGCCTCCAAAGCCAACTGGCGCAGGCCGTAGCAACCAACAAACTCGACTACGCACGGGTGTTGGTCAGCACCAGCTATGCGGTCATGCTTCGGTACATTGTGCCGGTGCTGTTCCTCACGGTTATCGGTATTGCTTTTAGTATGAACTGGTCGGCGGTGCTGCATACCGAAACCTCCGCCGAAACGTCGGTAAAGTGGGCCATTGCCCTGCTTGGTTGCTGTACCATACTGCAACTGACCCTCAAGCCCGTTTCCACGATTCTGTTTGCCTACCAGAAAACCCGCCTGAATGAATTGGTTGTGTTCCTTATTCAGCTACTAATCGTGTTGCTGATTGTGGCACTAAAGTATGCTTCACCCGTCTGGATGAATCCCTTCACGGGTGTTGTGCTTATCAACGCGCTCATTCCGGTCATTGTGTGGAGCGGGGTGAGTGTTTACGTATATACGCGGCTGCACCCCGAACTGATACCAGCCATACAGTACACAGACTGGACACTAACCCGAACGTTGCTTCAGGTTGGGCTGAGCTTTACTGTGTTACAACTGTACGGTATCGCCATTTTTTTTACGGACAACATCCTGATTGCTTACCTGTTCGGGGCTGAATCAGTAACGGAGTACAGCATTATCAATAAATACTTCTCGGTATTGACAATTTTCTTTGGAATGATTTTAATGCCTTACTGGTCAGCGGTAGCGGTGACTTACGCAAAAAATGATACTAAAGGTACTGTCAAACTGATTAGGGTCGTGTTGATGGCATTTCTGGCCTTGTCTATAGCGGGGATTGTTTTATTTGTTATGAAGGACTATACCGTAAGATTGTGGGCAAAGCTGGATGTTTCGGCGTATTTTTACTTGTCTGTTTGGATTCTGCTATCGACACTACTGGCCATGTTCAATAATGTTTATACCATTTTACTGAATAGTGCTAACAAGCTTAGGTTACAGGTAGTGATGGCTATATTGGTAATTATGCTTAACCCTGTGTTGTCCATTGTGGCTGTTAAGATGTTACATTATCCTATAGAAGCCATACCCATAGTGAATATCTTCTGCATGTTCTTATTTGGATTAATGGCGTACATACAGGCTACTAAAGTAATGCAAAACCGAGCGGTGGGGATCTGGAACAAATAATTATTGTACCCTTACTATGTTGCAGGAACCAAGTTTCCGAATATTCGTGATTTATCACACTACACTTACGGATGAGTATTACAATCCCACAATGTTGGATTGTTTTACATTTGTTAATGTAACCGCAATTGATATCTCAGTCGATGTCCGCTACCACACTCTTAAGTTGGATGAATTTCCTTCTTTCAGTCCGCTGGGTAAATGGTATGCTGAATCAGAAGTTATGTATAATATTTACCGAAACAAGGAACTATATGACGATGTTGACTACATTGGTTTTATTCATCACGATATGGATGCATCTAGTCTTGACAAATCAATTATCAGAGAATTGACTGTTGGAAAGGGAAATGAACTCATTCTTTTTCAACCATACACGTTTAAGGAAGACTATAGTCAGCGGATTTTAATGGATAAAGACCGCCCGAATACGTTGCGGGGAAAAGGTCGTAATTGTTACGAAACTATATTTGCCGATTATAACCAGCAGTATGGAACACATCACCAAACTACTGATTACAGCGAGCAGACACTTGGTTTATGTTCTGCCTTTCTGTTGAAGACAACTCTTTTTGAGCAACTTATGACGTACGTAAATCCTATTATAGTAAGTGGGAAATTGGATATGTATGACCTCAAACATAAATACAGAATACAGGGCGGTTTACTGGAGCGATATTACGCGTCATGGTTTATGCTAAAGGGTATAAAGCACAGTATCCTACCACTTCCCCACACTTTTGTGGGTACTCATGAGCAGATGACATTTTTGCAGACAGCACGGGCTTTTTTTCGGCGATTATTAAGGAGTATCACAAAATCAAGAACATAATGCTAACAACTATAATATACGATTCTTCTGAAAAAATCGGTCACCAGGCTGAGTATATAGAACATCTTATGTCCTACATCATAGCTAAAGAGGAAAGTATTAAGGGGAAATATGTATTTGTACTGCACCCAAATATTATAAGTCACCTTGATAAAATCGTGTTGGATAAAATTTTAAAACTTGATAGTTTGATCGAATTGCCTAACTTTTTACTGGCTAAATTGAAAGAGAATCACTCTTTCCTGAATAGATATTATAATAGTAAACTTGAAGAAAAATATTTGAATAAACTAATGAGTAGTTATAGTAGAGTTAAAGTAATTTTTATGGCACTTGACAATCAGATACTTTTAGCTTCAAGAAGAGACCTATACAATGCTCATTGCCAAGGTAGCGGTATCTTCTTTCGTCCACTAGCAGCTCCCATTAGATCAGATCGACCTTTAAAAGATAGATCTTTAGGTATGCTGAAAAAGTTTCTAAAATTATTCTTAGTGTATTGGCTATCAAAAAACTCATCTATCAAAAAAGTTTTTGTATCAGAAGATACAGAAGTTATAAATTGGCTTAATCGCCATATAAAGTCAGGTCTTTTTCACTACTTGCCAGACCCAGTAAAAAAACTAAAAATTGAAGGTAGAGTAAACTGGCGTAATCGTCATAGTATCTCCATTTACGAACCTGTATTTTTAGTCTTTGGGTCCATGGATACTCGAAAGAATTTGGTAAATATTATTCGCGCATTTGGTCTTTTTAAAGATAAAAAAAATCAAAAAAATGGGACATTACTGATTTTAGGCTCTTTTGTGATGCCGGAATACAAAATTATAGTAGAAAAAACTATCAATACTTACTGTAATCATTGTTTTACATCTATAATTATTGATGATAGATTTGTAGAAGACGATGAAATGGGACAGGTCTTTTCCGAATGTCAGATTGTTGTAATGCCTTATTTGGATTTTCATGGCTCAAGTGGTGTACTATCTCGTGCTGCTGAATATAAGAAAGCTGTAATTACCTCTGATGAGGGTTTAGTGGCTCAGTTAGTCAATAAATACAAATTAGGACATACTGTTGACCCCAAAAATATACAACAAATATCTTTATTAATGGAGAAATCACTAAGTCATTTTGTCGATGAAACGCTAAGGGCTAATTTCTTAGCTAACAAGGATCCCTATCTTTTTTCTAATACTCTGTTGAATGATGATAGTCACTAATATTACGGAATATAACTAAAGGAAGTTTATGAAAATTAAAGACTGGTTTCTTGGATTATTTAAATATATATTTAGAGAGTTCATAATGAAGTTTCCTTCTCATACTATACGACTTTTCTTCATACGAAGAGTTATCAAGTCGATTGGGAAAGGATCTTTTGTGTGCATGGGAGTTGAATTTAAAGGATATTCTGGTAATATTACCATAGGCGATAATTCAGTAGTTAACACAAAGGTAATATTAGATTCAAGGGGAGGAGAATTGTCGATAGGTGATAACGTAGACATAGGCCAAGAAACAAATATCTGGACGCTTCAACACGATCCTGATAATGATTTCCATGACACGAAAGGTGGAAGTGTGATAATTGAAGACTATGTTTGGATTGCAACGCGAGTCACTATATTACCTGGTGTGAAAATTGGCCGAGGTGCAGTAGTGGCAGCTAATAGTGTTGTTACAAAAGACGTTCCTGAAATGGCAATAGTTGCAGGTGTTCCAGCTCGTGTCATAAGTTATAGGAAAAGTAAGTTAAAATACACCTTGAAGTATAGGCCGTTCTTTTTGTAATCAGTAAAATTGATATCATTGAAAGCTAGTTAGCTACATTTTTTGCGATTAACTTCCGAATCAGAATGACAATTATCGGGTTCATAATACTGATATTAGGTATTATTCTTTATTATTTTAGAAATGAGTACTTATTCTATTTATCTGTATTCTTTCTGCCGTTCTCCGCGACCTCAGCGATAGATATAGGTAAAAAAGGGGAAGGTAGTTCAGTACAGCTATATATGGCATTGATATCTATTTGGATGGCATTGTTCTATTTTCCTAAGATAGTACACTTTATAGATGGAAATAGAATACGTCTATCAAAAACGAGTAGTATACTTTTTCTATTTGTAATATCGGCATCATTCTCGCTGATTATGCCATTGTATATTAATGGTAAAGAAATGTCAAATATAACGGGTGAGTTAGGTGTTTACGAGCCTATTAATTTTAGTAACAGGAATGTTACTCAGCTACTGTATTTGATTTTTGGAGTATTCATATCAGTAAATATGGAACAATACCTTAACGAGGAACGAATTTACAAAACAATCAAGATTTATTCTTTATCACTTGTATTTATTATGGCTTGGGGGATTTTAGAATTGTTCTGTTTTTATGCTGGTTTTGAATACCCTGCATATATATTTAATAATAGTATAAGTAAAGATGCAGGAGGATTTAATCAAATTTTGCAAATTGATGGAGATACAACCAAGCGTATTGCTTCTGTTACACTTGAGCCTTCTATTCTTGTACAAGTACTTATCTTAGCATTACCTATATACCTTTCCAGTTTTTTTTCAAAAAAGTATATTTTCAACAAAACATTTGACTTATTATTTTTAATCTCTTTATTACTTTACATCCCATTGACTACCTCTTCGACAGGAATATTAGGATTGGCATTTTTGATTGTAATCTTTTTGTTCCAAGAAATACAAACTAAAAAATATATATTAATTTCACTTTCTTTTTTTTGTTTGATAATTACTCTTTCGTATACCTTTATTTTAGATTCTATTTATCTTAACACATTTGTACTAGACAAGGCTGAAAGTTATTCAGCTATTGAAAGAATTAGTACTATTATTGATGGTTGGAATTTATTTGTGAAATACCCGATATTAGGAGTTGGATGGGGCATTGTTGGATCTCATGATTTAATAATTAAAATAGCTTCAAACTCTGGTATAATTGGGCTAAGTCTTTTTTATTTATTTCTCAATAGTTTGATCTCAAAACTAAACAAGCTAAAGTCTTACATTAACAATCCTAAACTTTCAAAAGCTCTTATCTTAAGCGTATCTACTCTAATTTTCTGTAATCTAATCAGTGGGTTTAGTTATCCTCTTGGCCATTTATGGTTTCTTTTTGGATTAGCATTAGCCTTTATAAAAGTCAATAGACAACAAGCTTAAAACCATGAGAATATTACTAATTTCTGGGACACCAGCTTCTCAGCCATGTGGCGTGGGTGATTTTACTAATAGCCTGTATAATGCTCTTGATAAAGAGGATATACATATCGAACTGCTCCATATATATAATTGGAAAATTTACAATGTCTTGAACATTATTCGACAGATAAAAGAAAAGTCCCCTACTTTGATTCATTTTCAATACCCTACTAACGGCTTCAAGTATAGTTTAGTACCTCAGCTTATATCTCTATTATTTCCATCTGTAACTACTATTCACGAATTTTCCCAAACGAATTTTCTCAGAAAGCTATCTTATTTCTTTTTTTTGTTTAGGTCTCGCCTGGTTTTTACAACTAAATCAGAACGTTTGTACTTCAGTCGCTTTTACTTTTGGGCGGACGTAAATAACATGTCAGTCATCCCTATAGGGTCAAGTATTGAGTATGAAATAGATAGTAAATTATTATTTGCGTTGGAAGAGAATAGTATTCCAACAATAACTTATTTTGGGTTACTACGCCCTAAAAAAGGAATCGAAGATGTTGTTCGTTTAGCTAATCTAATAAAAGAACAAGGACACAACATTCGTATTGTCATAGTTGGGAAAACTGTTGTTGGATTGGAGTCTTACGCAAAGGCCTTGCAAAATTCTACCCGACATTTGGCAATCAACTGGAATCTTAACTTTAGCGATAGTGAGGTGTCTGCTCTGTTAGCAAAAACAACGCTGATGTACCTCCCATTTCCAGACGGTGCTTCTATGCGTAGAAGTTCACTATTTGCAGCGCTCAGTCTTGGAAATACAATCTTAACCACAAAGGGTCAGGATACTCCCAGTGAAATGGATACTGCCGTCTTGTATGTATCTTCACCGGAAGAAGCACTCTCACAATCTTTGGTTATTCTTGCGGACCCTGACAAGCGTAAGGCGATTGCTCAGAACGCATTGTCGTATTCATCCCTATTCTCTTGGGACTCTATAGCTGAACAACATATTCAACTCTACAATCACTTTGGCCGAAATGCGCCGTGAGATATTTTCATACCTTTGCTGCGTTTGCATACAGTTCTTGTAGTTCATAAATGGCAAGGGTACGACTTTTGTACTCACGAAGCAGTAAAATCAAGTTGCTGGATGTTGGTTCCGTCTCCTTCTTTCGTACATTAACCTGCTTTATCTTAATCCCTAGTTGGAAACTTCATGCTTAACTGGCGTCTCAAAATGAAAAAAATACTATTTTGGTGTGTTTTAGCACTGTTTATTTCACTTAATCAGGCAAATGCACAGGGCAATTATGTATCGACCACTCCTGCTTCTTCTACTCCTGGCTCTGATAACACATTGGTTGGCGTGGGTGCTGGTAATCAGAACATGAGTGGAGCTAGTAACCTATTCATGGGTAGAGGAGCTGGTGCGTCAAACATGGCTGGCACAAAAAATGTCTTCATAGGAGCCTCTGCCGGAGCATTGAACGCAGCTGGTCAGAGTAACTCGTTCATTGGCTTCAATAGTGGCTCTAAGAACACGACCGGGAATCAAAACGCGTTCGTAGGGACTGAAAGCGGATATAACACGAGTTCAGGTTACAATAATGCTTTCGTTGGGTATCGAGCAGGTTTCAACAACTCTGCGGGATTAAACAACGTTTTCTTGGGGAGTGGTTCTGGATATTCCAGCCAGTCTGGCAATGATAACACATTTATTGGGGCAGATGCTGGTGGAGGAAATCAAACGGGAGGTTCAAATGTCATTATTGGCTCTTTGGCAGGAGTCTCAAGTGTATCAGCAGTGGGTAATATTTTCATAGGCAATCAGGCTGGTACAAACACATTAAGTTCTGATAACCTATTTTTAGGATTACAAGCTGGTTATGGCAACACAACTGGCTCAGGAAATTTATTCATTGGGAAGCAGAGCGGTTATAGTAATGTTGCGAGTAATAACATGTTTATTGGCCAAGGTGCTGGTTTTAGTAATACTAACGGAACTTACAACGCCTTCTTTGGAAATGGTGCAGGTTACTACACGACAACTGGTAATTACAATATGTTTATAGGTAATGCCGCAGGATTTCAGAACACCACGGGTGTTGCTAACCTATTCATGGGTACTTTCTCTGGTTACTCAAATGTTGAAGGTAATTCAAACACATTTTTGGGTTTTCAATCAGGTAATTACAACACCACTGGCGGACAAAATACATTCATAGGTAATCAGGCAGGACTCGATAATGTAAGCGGGGCATTTAACACTTACATTGGATATGGGACAAAGGGGGTAGGGCCGAATGCTAATGCAGTTAATAATGCGACTGCCATTGGTGCATACGCTGAGGTAGCAAGTTCAAACGCAATTATTTTAGGCGGTACAGGTCCAAATTCGGTGAGCGTAGGCATTGGTACAACAAGCCCTCAAAATAAACTTGAAATAACAACCAGCATAAGTGGTAGAAGCGGGCTGCGTCTCACCAATCTGACCAGTGCGAATACGGCCACGGCATTGAATCAGACTAAGTTTCTGACTGTCAATGCGCAGGGTGATGTGATTCTGGGTAGTACTACGGGTAGTGGTGGCCGCTTATCTGTAGATGATGGCTTGTGGAAATCAGATGGTCAAAATGTGTACAATGTTAACGAAGGCGGAGTCATCATTGGTCCCGGTGTTGGCAAGACGCCTGAAGGCTATCGTTTGTACGTTGCTGATGGTATCCTAACGGAAAAGGTTAAGGTAGCTATCAAAAGTACTGATGATTGGTCGGACCGGGTTTTTGAAAAGGGCTACACGCTTCGTAGCCTTGGTCAGGTTGAAACGTATATCAATCAGCATAAACACCTACCCGGAGTTCCCTCAGCTCAGCAGGTTGTAAAGGAAGGCGTAGACGTTGGTAAAATGGATGCTAAACTGCTGGAGAAGATAGAAGAGTTAACACTGTACATGATTGAACTCAAGAAAGAGAATGATCAGTTAAAGAAACGTACTGCCCGCATGGAGAAGCGGATTTCTTCATTTAAACATAAATAAGCCTTTTGGATAAGAAACAGCCAGATAAATTCATACTTATCTGGCTGTTTCTTATCCAAAAGAACACAGAACGTAATTACGGTATGAAGATTGCACTTGTGCAGGATTGGTTGATGTGTCGTGGTGGCGGTGAACAGGTGGCCCTCAGTTTTCATAAAGCATTTCCTGACGCACCTATTTATACTCAATGCTACCAGCCACATTTAACTTTCTCAGAGTTTAAAGGTGCCGATATAAGAACAACATGGCTTCAGCCGATTGCGAAGAGCGATAACCTGATGAAAAAGTTGTTTTTCCCATTGGGAGTTTGGGCAATGGAGTCGCTGGATGTTACTGACTATGATGTAGTTCTAATGTCGGGTACCCATTGTGCTAAGTATGTAAGAGTGAGTCCTAACGCGCTCGTAATCAGCTTTAACTTTACACCGTTCCGCATTGCCTGGAATCCGGAGTCGTACGCTCAATATATTGAAGCAGGACCAGTCAAGAAGCGTCTATTTGATACAGTGCTTCAGTATCTGCGTAATGTAGATTCAGAACACGGAAGAAGACCTGATTACTATATAGGTATGACCGACGAAACGGCGGAGCGGCTACGGACAACCTACGAGGTACATAACCCCATCGAAATAATTAATCCACCCGTCAATGCAGATAAGTTTCATGTTTCGGATAAGCCAAAGGATTATTTCCTGGTTGTCTCACGACTGGAGTACTATAAAAAGGTTGATTTAGTAATTGATGCTTTCAATGAATTAGGCTACCCGCTGGTGGTAGTGGGTAAGGGATTGCAGGCCGACGAGATTAAAGCACGAGCAAAAAGTAATGTTACGTTTCTAAGTGGCCTGTCGGCACAGGAACTGGCGGACGTGTATGCCGGTTGCCGGGCGTTCATTTTTCCGCAACACGAAGATTATGGTATTACACCCTTAGAGGCTAATGCAGCGGGGCGGCCAGTAATTGCATACGGAGCTGGCGGGGTGCTGGCTACGCAGCTACCGGTTCAGCAGGATGTCAGTAAAGCAACGGCACTTTTTTTTGCTGAGCAGACGATAAGCTGTCTAACCGATGCGGTACTAAAATTTGAAGAAGTTGAGACACAGTTCGATCCGAACTTCATTCGAAAGCATGCCGAAAAGTACGACGAGCCCTTGTTCATCAGGCGGATTCAACAGTTCGTGCAGGAGAAATATGATTCATTTTCCAAACAAGTTGTAGCTTAGAAGTTTAAATTTCAAAGCGTATGAAAAAGATATCCGCATTAATTTTAGGCTGTCTGCTGACAACAACCGTTGCGCTGGCCCAAGCCCCGCAAACGCTGCGTATCCAGATCAGCTATCAGGGAGCAGGGCAGCATCTGGAGCAGGCCGTTGAAACTATTGAAGCCGTCAACGTAATCCATGCGTCTAACACGGTCGATTATCAGGCTGGCCGGTCGGTTACGTTGCTGCCGGGCTTTGAAGCCCGGAACGGCAGTACGTTCGCGGCCTTTATCAAGCCAGTCTCCAACGCGCCCAGTTCCGTTGCCGGTTCAGAGTTTCCCCTGCGGCTTAGTGCTTTCCCGAATCCGTTCGAACGAAGTACAACCATTGAATATGATCTCCCCACTGATGGAACCGTGAATCTTTGGATCACTGATGCCCAGGGTAAAATAGTGGGACAACTGGCTCAGGATGAGGTGCAGTCTGCCGGTCGGCACCGTCTGGAGTGGACGCCCACGTCTGCCGGGCCGGGTGTGTATATTCCTATTGTCGAGTCCAATCAAAAACGCGCTGCCAGCCGTTTGGTGAAGAAATAGGTCAGGGCGATATGATTATGAGCACATCGCCCCGACCTATTTTCGGTCATGCTAACCGGTCCGTCGGTGTGGGAGGAAGTATGGCGCGTATCAGATATGCATGGAGGTGTTTTGTTCCTCAACATGACAAAACCACTTTTCGGAATGGTATAACCTGATTTCATGGTGTAATTCACGCAGGACAGAAACCACGGGTATCCGTGGTTTTTATTTTTATGGGTCTAATTACCGCATCACTGGTCTACACATGACTCACTAAACGGGTTGTATCCGTTGCTCGGTATATTGCATCATTGGCAATAAAGATTCTGCCCCGGCATTATTATTGTGATTCCGTTTGCAACTGACCTGCCTGTTACATGCCCCGTTCGTTTACCCGTCTGTTTTTTATCTGTCTCACCCTCCTTATTCTGGTTGCCGGCCTTTGGACTGCTCCTGCTGTGGTGGCGCAGGCCCTCCGGCAGCCCAACCGCTATACCGCTGAGGTTGGCGGGTATGCTGCCACCTCAACCGCTACGCCGTTCTGGCTGCGGGCCAATCAATACGGTATCGTACCGAACCGCGCTCCGGTGCTGACCCTGCGGGCGGGTGTCTATAGCGATTACGATACAACCGATAGTGTCCGGCGGTCTCAACCCGGCCCCAACCGCTGGCGTAGACGTGCCTTTAACGTAGGCTACGGCCTGAATATGGTGGTCAATGCCGCTCCCAATCAGCTTTATTATGAGAAAGCCATATTGGTGCCCGAAGCCTACGTAAAAGTGCGCCGGGGTATTTTTGAATTGTACGTAGGTCGTCGGCGCGAAATCTTCGGTCTGGTTGATTCCACACTTTCAACGGGATCATATGCCTGGTCGGGCAATGCCATGCCGGTGCCGAAGATACAGTTGGCTATTCCTGAATTCACGCCCATTGGTTTCACAAAAGGGCTGGTGGCCATTCAGGGTACGTATGCCCACGGCGTTTTGGGCGGCTCGTACATCCGCAACACCATGCTGCATCAGAAATCGCTGTACCTCAGGATTGGACGCGAGACCGCTGTTGTGCGGCTGTATGGTGGCTTTACTCATCAGGTTGTATGGGGCGGTCGGGCGGCTGATCCCAACGGGGTTCCCGGCACGATTCCGGTGGGGGGAAAGCTACCATCGGGCCTGATCGACTATTTCTACGTGGTAACGGGTATCAACAAAGGCCGGACCGACACCACCAGATACACGTTTTTCGATCAGACCAACCGCGTGGGTAATCACGTTGGCTCCATCGACGTAGCCGCCGAGTTTGATCTGGTGCGTCATACGCTATTTATGTACCGGCAGAGTCTGATTGAAGATGGATCGCTGTATTCGCTGATTAACGTTGTCGACGGGCTGAATGGCATTCGTCTGCGCCGGAACGACCCCAACGCGCTGGTACGCGACATCCTGTTCGAGGTGCTAAACACCACCAGTCAGGGCGGGGACGCGTTTTTGATCGATGATCCCAGCAAACGGGGGCGTGACAATTACTTCAATCACCAGCAGTTTCGCGACGGCTGGTCGTACCAAAACCACACCATTGGTACGCCGTTCATTCCGCCCGGTCCCCTGCCCGGCGATGCGTATCCTGTTGGTACGTTCACGTTTAACAACCGCGTTACGGTCATTCATCTGGGTCTGTCGGGGCAGTTACCCTGGCGCGGATCGGCCTTTGGTGGTCCCGTTACCTATCAGGCCAAACTCTCGTACAGCCGCAACCTCGGTACGTATGGTCTGCCCTACCAGCCCATCCGCCATCAGTTTTCTGGTTTCGCGCAGGTAGTGGCTCCGCTGTCGGTGTTGGATGGGCTGGCGGTTACGGCGGCCATTGGGCAGGACGCCGGTACACTGTATCCCAATAGCCTGGGTGCGTTTTTGAGTCTGCGTAAAACCTGGTTGCGGTAGGGCTCAGGCTATCCCTTTTTTGGGCGCGGGCGATTTTTAGCGTAATTTACGCACTCATTGGCTGTACCGTTCGATAAGGTTGGGCCTCTGACAAAAGCCAAACACCGTAATTTCGCGTATAGACTACAACCAAATGCCCGGCATCGATAAGGGTTGCCAGGTTTAGCTATGAGGCATCGGTATTCAATATTGTTCTTTCCCTTGCACGTTTTCGCTGATTTCTTCAGCCTGAACGCAGCATTTGCCGGAGCGTATTGGCTGAAGTTTCAGACGTTTACCGCTATCGATGAGCCCCCGTACGCCCAGCTCTGGTGGCTCTTCAATCTGGTTTGGCTGGTGGAAATCCTGTTGCTTAAGCCGTACATTTTCCCCCGCCAGCTTTTTAAGCTGGACCACTTATTAAAAAAACTGGTTTTGCTGACGGCCCTGCACATAGCCATAATTGCTGTGTTCTGGGTGGTGATCAAAGGCTATTATTACTCCCGCGAGCACCTGTTCATTTCGTACGCGCTCTTTGTGGGTATGGCGGCTGCGTTTCGGGTGGGCGGACTGGTTTTTTTACAGCAGTACCGGGCGCGGGGCTACAACAACCGCCGGTACGTAGTGGTGGGATACGGCAAACTGGCGGCTACAATCCAGAGCTTTTACGAAACGCATCCCGAAATGGGCTTTCAGTTTTTTGGCTATTTCGATCAGCCGACGCCTGAGAACCATAACCTACTGCGGGGTGACTACGATGAACTGACTAACTTCATCCGGGAGCAGGGCATCGACTGCGTGTATTGCTGTATGCCCTACATAGACAATCAACGCCTTAAAATCCTCGTTGATGACGCCGAGCAAGTTGATTATCAGGTAAAACTGCTGGTCGATTTTCGCGGCTTCTTAAGCAAGGGGACGTCGGTAGAGTACCATGATTTTTTGCCGGTATTAAATCTGTCATCGCAGATGCTGGCCAGTTTTCAGGTAAACTTCCTGAAGCGTGGATTTGACGTACTCTTTGCCTCGCTTGTGCTCTTTGTTGGTTCACCGATTTTTCTGGTCTTGTATATGATTACCCGGTTTACCTCGCCGGGTCCGGTAATTTTTACTCAGAAGCGATACGGTCAACTCGGCAAAGAATTTACGATATATAAGTTTCGTAGTATGTATGTAAATGCCGATGAGTTGGCGCAACGGCATTCACAGGGTCAGGGAGATCCACGTATAACGCCTTGGGGGAGTATTATGCGGAGAACCCGTATTGATGAACTACCACAATTCATTAATGTACTATTAGGGCAAATGTCCATGGTTGGTCCCCGGCCTTTAGCCGACTACGATGTTACTACGCTAATGGAGGAAGTGCCCATAGATTTCAAAAAAGTGATGACGGTGAAGCCAGGTATTACGTCAATGGGGCAGATTAAGTACGGTTACGCTGCTACTGTTGATGAGATGGTGGAGCGACTGAAATGTGATCTTCAGTATCCAGATCGCCGGTCTTTTATGTTCGATATGTGGATTATTGCCCAAACACTGCGGGTGATGGTGCAGGGACGGGGTAAGTAATCAATAGTTTCTTTGTATGAACGGCTTTATCGATATTTCGAGCCGTTTTTTTTATGTCTATGAGAGCGTACTACCTGCGGGTTATTGTCCTGACTGGAATCATGTTGTCGACCACCCTCGCGCTGAGTCAGCGTGTCAGCCGGTATGAGGTGCGGGTGGGGGTTTTAGGTTCATCGGGAAAGCAAACACCTTTCTGGCTGCGCGCCAATCAGTACGGTACGGTTCCGCTACGGGGGTCGGTAGTTCAGGCCGAAGCGGGCCTGTTCGGTGATTACCGGCCTGTAGATAGCACCGGCTACCGGCCAAAACTGGATTGGGGCTACGGCGTTCGTGCCGTGATGAATGCCGGCACCACCGAAACCCGCCCGGTACAACCGGGCTCGACCGGGGCCTTCGTGCTGCCTGAAGCCTACATAAAGGGGCGATTGGGTGCGTTTGAAGCCTACGCTGGTCGCCGGAAGGAGATCTTTGGTCTGGTTGATACCCTGTTGACAACGGGTGCCTACGCCTGGTCGGGCAATGCGCTGCCGCTTCCCAAACTTCAGATCAGTCTGCCCAGTTACACCGCCATTCCTTTTACGAAGGGCGTTATTTCGGTACTCGGTGGCGTGTCTCACGGCTGGTTCGAAAGCAGTGAAAAAATTATAACCGGGTCGTACCTGCATCAGTCATGGCTGTACGGGCGGCTGGGTAAACCGGCGTGGCGGTTCCGGCTGTACGGAGGGTATAATCATCAGGCCGTATGGGGCGGAGAAACCACACCGGGAAATCCAAGCGTTCCGCTGGATGGAAAGCTACCGTCATCGCTGAAGTTTCTACCTAACGTAGCTTTTGGCATCCGGGGCATTGCCATCGACCCCAAATTCAATTCGCCCAACAACTTTGAGGGTAACCGTATCGGTAATCACCTCGGCTCCATTGACCTTGCGGCTGACGTCAGCATTGGCTACTGGAATGTGTTTGGCTACCGGCAGTTCCTGTACGAGACGGGTTCGCTGTTTTACCTGACCAGTATTGTGGACGGAATCAATGGCCTGCGGCTTCGCAACGAACGTGAACCGGCGGGAGAGGTGTTTTTTCTGAAGCAACTAACGTTTGAGTACATTTTCACGGGCAGTCAGGGGGGCGATGAGTTTGTGCTGGACGATCCCCAGCGCCGTGGCCGCGTAGATTACTTTAATAATGCGCAGTTCAGTGATGGCTGGCGGTATTTTGGCCGCACCATCGGCAATCCCCTGCTAACGCCCAACGGCGAAACAGACCCGTCCTTACCACAGCGGGGGGCTATTACTAATAACCGCGTCAGTGCCTTTCATCTGGGTCTGTCCGGGCAGTTGCTATCCACCATTGACCTGACGGCCAAACTGACCCTGAGCCGGAATGCGGGTACGTATCTGGTACCGTACCTGACGCTGCCTACTCAGTTTTCGGGTCTTTTCATGGCCGCTATTCCACTCAATGTGCTGGGGGGCATTGTGCTGAATGGCTCGCTGGCGGTAGACGCGGGGGGAGTGCTCCCCAACAGTGTCGGTGCGTACGTAGGGCTGCATAAGACGGGCGTATTGGGTCGATCCACAAAACCTACGCCAACGCGAGCCAGGCTGTTTTGAGAAACTGCCTGAGAACACCCCCACCTCCAAAAGGGGGCTGTCGAAGCCGGAGATTTTAGCCCCTTCAGGGGGTTAGGGTATTTTCAACGTAGTTTTTAAGCCAAAACTCTATTAATTTGATGGAATGGTACAGCCGCGCCACTATCAATCGTTAGTTTTGTAGATTAATAAGCAATAGAGTCAGGCGGATGAGGGGAGCGAGTCAGTTTTTAAGTGGAGTTATAGTTAGTATCGTCATTGCCCTGAGTGCTTCATGTGGGCAGTCATCAACGAAAGTAGCAACGGCTGCCCTGCGTACCTGCGCCGATGAGCAGACACTGACAGTTGCCGAACAACAGGCCATTCGACAGAAAATTGGTGGCGATGATAAGGCCCGGCAGATCGAAGAAATTTTCCGGCAAAAAGTACGTGCGGGTTTTAACGGCAATGTGCTGGTAGCCCAGAAAGGTGTGGTACTCTACCAGAAATGTTTTGGACTGGAACGTTTTGAGCGTAACCAGCGCGATAGTCTGGTGCCGGAATCGAAATTTCAACTGGCGTCGTTATCCAAAACCTTCACCGCCGTGGCCACACTGAAGCTGATCGAGACCGGTAAACTCTCGCTCGATGACAGCATTCAGCAGTTTTATCCGCAGTTTCCGTATCATGGCATCACCATCCGCGAACTGCTAAGCCACCGCAGCGGCCTGCCCAATTACGCGTATGCGTTTGACGACAGTATGAAGGTGAACTTTTACCGGCGCGAGAAGCCATACCCCACCAATGCTGTGATCATGCACTGGTTTGCGACCGTAACCCCAACGCCGAAGAAATACAACATACCGGGCCGAGGTTTTAGCTACAGTAATACCAACTATATGGTGCTGGCATCCATTATCGAGCAGGTGACGAAGCAGCCTTACGAGACGTTTGTGCAGAAAACCATTTTTGAGCCGCTGGGTATGCATCATACTTTTGTGGCCACGACTAAAAACGACGCGATCAATCAGCACCGGACGTCGGGCTACCAGTGGAACCGGCGCATTCCCAAAGATTACTATGACGACGTAGTGGGTGACAAGGGCGTGTACTCAACCACCGGCGATCTGTTTCGCTGGTACCGCGCCCTGAACGGCGACTGTCTGCTGCAACGGAAAACGCTGGCCGAGGCTTTTCTGCCCCGCAGTTTTGAGCGGAAAGGAGCCAAAAACTACGGCTACGGCTTTCGGATGATGCTCGATCAGAAAACGAACACGCCCGAATACATTTACCATTCGGGCTGGTGGAAAGGGTATAATACCATGTTCTGGTTCAGCCCCAAAGACGAGTACGTTATCATTGTGCTGGGTAACCGCTACAACAAGGGCGTGTATCGCGTCAAAGAACTGATCGACATACTGCACGGCGGAGAAAAAAAGGCTGACTCCGAAGCAGATGATGTGGAAATATGAGTAGGTGCAGCGGGTACGGATGCTTTTTTCGTAAACCCGCCCGTCCAGTCTATGCGCTTTCTTCTACTTTCGATTCTCGTGCCCACCTTGCTGACTCTACCTGCTCAGGCCCAGGAAATTATTAATCTGTGGCCCGCCAATGCCATTCCCAACGCTATTCCGGGTGCAACGATTACCGAGAAGTCGGAGACGACCGATGGTATTCTGCGGATCAGCAACGTATCGGTACCCACGCTGACGGCGTATTTACCCCCGGCTGGTAAAGCTACGGGAGCCGCTGTAATGATCTGCCCCGGCGGGGGGTACTATATTCTGGCATCGGGCCATGAAGGCGAAGACGTAGCCCGCTGGTTCAACGGCATGGGGATCACGGCGTTCGTGCTGAAATACCGGCTTCCAAACCCCGCCATCATGACCACCGAATACGAGGTGCCGCTCATAGACGCCATGCAGGGCATAACGCTGATCCGGCAGAATGCTGCGAAGTATAAGATTGATCCCAGTAAAATTGGCGTGATGGGCTTCTCGGCGGGTGGACACCTGGCCGCTACACTCTCGACCCACTACTTCCGGGGAAGCCGCGCCAGCGAACAGGCCCGCCCCAACTTCTCGATTCTGATGTATCCGGTTATTACATTTGGCCATGCCGCCCATACCGGCTCGCGCGACAAACTGCTGGGGAGTCAGAAAACCTCGCCCGAGCTGATTGCCTATTACTCTAATGAGCAGCAGGTAACGGAGCAAACGCCCCCTGCGTTTCTGGTTCATGCTGAAGACGACAAAGCCGTGCCGGTCGAGAACTGCATCATGTACTATCAGGCCTGCGTAACTAAAAAAGTCCCCGCCGAGATGCACCTTTACCCAAAAGGCGGGCATGGTTTCGGTCTGCGTACCGAGAAGTTCGGTTCGCTCAACGAATGGCCCAACGCCTGCAAAGCGTGGTTGCAGAGTCTGGGAATGCTGTAGGTTGGACCGGTACGCCGACGCGGCCTACGTCCGACCAGCTGGTCGGCAACTTAGATTCAACTACCGTGCAGCCCATACCGGGCTGGTCGGTCAGGAGTGACCAACCTACTTATCGCTCAGGATCAGCGGCATGTTGCCCCGCCCGCCCATAACCACAATTTTCGTGTTGGGCGATTTGGCCAGTTCGCGCTGCGTAATGATCTGCTCATACTGCAACTGCTTGTCGCTCAGACCAGTCGACAGGATCTTCTGATAGTCAGCAATGCCCTGCGCTTCAACACGCTTCCGGTCAGCTTCCTGCCGTTCTTTAGCCAGCACAAACTGCATCTTCTGCGCTTCCTGTTCGGCGTTGATCTTCGACTCGATGGCTTTCTTGACCGATGCCGGCAGGTCTATATTACGGATTAGCAACTGCTCCAGCAACAGCCCCCGGTCTTTAAAATCTTTCTCGATGGTTTTATAAATCCGCGTTTGAAACTCATCACGCCGGGTTGAATACAGGGCTACGGCGTCGTAATACACGGCATTGTCGCGGATGCGGGTTCGGGTGATGGGCCTGACGATTTTATCGAGATAATCGCTGCCAATTTCCCGAAAAAGGCGGGGGGCTGCTGACGGAACCACGCGGTATAGCACGGTAAGGTCAATGACCACCTCCAGCCCGTCGGCTGAGAGAACCCGGATGGCGTCGTCGCCCTGCTTGTCGCCTTCGGCGGTAGTTGCCGACATGGTGTAGTTTTGGGTCTGTATGTCGAATTCCGTCACGTCGGCCACGGGGTTGACAAAATTCAGGCCGGAATTCAGCTCGCGGCTGTTTACGTCGCCGAAGAGTGAAACCACGCCTACCTGTCCGGCGTCAATTTGCCGGATGGCGGAGGAGAGCAGCCCGATTGCAATCAGCACAAGGCCAATAATCTTAACGGGTCTTGAGAAATGCGCAAAGGCCAGCGCGGGCGTATTGATGGCAAAGCCAATGATGAGGGCAGTTACGCCGAGAATAAGAAGAAACATGAGTGGCACGGACGTTTGGTCCGTAGTTAGCACAGTGGCACGGAAAAATCAGTGGCCAGACGGCCACCCCGCGTTTCAGTTTCGGAATATACGAAAAAAGACCCCCGGATCAAACCGGGGGCCTTGCTAATGTGAAAGCCATTTAGCGGATCAGTGCTACGACTTTGTGGTTTTCTTAACAGTCTTGGCAGGCGCAGTAGCGGTTTCGGCCTCTTTCTGACCAACCACTTCGCCCTTCAGATATAATATTGTCTGGCCAGCTTCTGCGTTACTCATTACCGTAATTGATTTGTTGAAGGGTCCCATAGCGGCTGCATTGTACGTAGCAGAAAGCGTCCCGGTTTTACCTGGCATGATGGCTTCACGCGTCCAGCTTGGCTTGGTGCACCCGCAGGATGCCTGTGCATCGTTGATAACGACAGGATCAGTACCCGTGTTTTTAAACTCGAACACGTAGGTAACAGGTTTACCCTGCTCAATTTTGCCAAAATCGTGCGTTTCGCTGGCGAATTTCATGTTCCCTTTCTGGGCGTAGCTGACGGCGATTAACACAAAGAAAGCTACGAAAAGTGAAAATAACTTTTTCATCGGACTAAACGGAGTTATGATTTGGTTGTTATGATACTACACTGATTGAAACCTATTTACCGCAAACACTTTGCCAAAGTTCCTATAGTTTTGCTCAGGTCAACAAAGAAACGGACGAAATCGTTTTTTTTGAAAACTGAAAGGTTTTATCTTACTTTAACTGCCGGGAAACGATGACCTGTAACCAACGGCAATTACTTCATCGACAAATTAAATCTGTTCCTTATTTAACCTGCACTGCCGCCGTGACAGTAAACGAACAACTTCACCAGACCGATACGCTCAACCGCGAAAAAATCCTGCTCGATTACCGATTAGCCTGCGAAAGTCGACAGGTTAGTTTACTGGGTCGGCGCGATGTGATGGGCGGACGGGCCAAATTTGGCATCTTTGGCGACGGCAAGGAGCTGGCGCAGCTCGCGGTTGCCCGCGTCTTTGCCCGGGGCGATTACCGCTCCGGCTATTACCGCGATCAGACGTTAGTGGCCGCGCTGGGGGGCGTAAAATGGCCCGAATTCTTTGCCCAGCTCTACGCCGATACCAGTGTAATTCGCGAGCCTAATACAGCGGGTCGCTCCATGAACGGCCACTTTGCCACCCGCTGGCTCGACGGGCAGGGCCTATGGCAGTCGCAGACCGACGAGTACAATTCCGTTTGTGACATTGCCCCCACCGCTGGTCAGGTGCCGCGCTCGCTGGGTCTGGCTTATGCTTCTAAACTCTTTCGCCACAACCCCGCCCTGAACGGCATGACGGACTTCTCGCACGGCGGCAACGAAATCGTATTTGGCACCATCGGCGACGCATCGACCTCGCAGGGTATGTTCTGGGAAACGATGAATGCTGCTGGTGTGCTCCAGGTACCCCTGCTGATGTCGGTCTGGGACGATGGCTATGGTATTTCGGTACCGGTAGAATACCAGACCACCAAAGGCAGCATTTCGAGAGCGATGGCCGGTTTTCAGCGCGATACGCCCGACGAGCGTGGGTTCGAGATTTTTACCGTCAAAGGCTGGGATTATGTAGCCCTGCTGGAAACGTATCAACAGGCTGCGCAGGTCTGCCGCGATGAACAGGTGCCGGTACTGGTACACGTGCAGGAGCTGACTCAGCCGCAGGGACACTCGACGTCCGGCTCGCATGAACGCTACAAATCGAAGGAACGCCTGCGTTGGGAAGCCGAACACGACTGCAACCAGGTGTTTCGGCAGTGGATTTTGCAGAACGGATACGCTACTAACGACGAACTGGATACCATCGACGCCGAAGCGAAACAGGTGGCCCGGCAGGCCCGCACCGAAGCCTGGAACGCCTATCAGCAGTCGATGAAAGAAGATTATGACGAGGCTCTGGAGGGGTTGCAGCGGGCGGCCCGCAACAGCCCCAAATCGAATGAGTTGATGGCGATTCGTGAGGACCTGCGCAAAAACACGACCGCCCTCCGGCGCGATGCTACCTCGGCGGTACGCAAAGCGCTGCGCCTGTTGCGGGCCGATACGGGTCTGGCGCGGGAGGGGTTGCAGCAGTGGCTGACCCGGACCAATGCCGCTAATGACGACCATTACAGCTCGCACCTGTATAGCCAGTCGCCGGAGTCGCCGATGTTGATTGAGGGCGTTCCGGCGCAGTATTCCGACGACAGCCCACTGGTAGATGGCTATGTGCTGATGCAGCGATATTTCGACAGCTTGTTCGACCGTGACGTGCGGGCCATAGCGCTGGGCGAAGACGTGGGGCAGATTGGCGACGTGAACCAGGGATTTGCGGGTTTGCAGGAGAAATACGGCGAGATACGTATTACCGATACCGGCATCCGCGAAACCACAATTATTGGGCAGGGCATTGGATTGGCTATGCGCGGGCTGCGGCCCATTGTCGAGATTCAGTATTTCGATTATATCTACTACGCCCTGGCTACCCTGACCGATGATCTGGCTACGCTTCAATACCGCACCAAAGGCGGGCAGAAAGCCCCGCTCATTGTCAGAACGCGGGGCCATCGGCTCGAAGGCATCTGGCATTCGGGGTCGCCGATGGGAGTCATGCTCGGCAGTTTGCGGGGAATGCACGTACTGGTGCCGCGCAACATGACCCAAGCGGCCGGATTTTATAATACGCTCATGGCAGGCGACGACCCGGCGCTGCTCATCGAGTCGCTGAACGGCTACCGGCTCAAGGAAAAACTGCCCGATAACCTCGCTGAGTTCTGTCTGCCGCTGGGCGTTCCGGAAATTCTGCGGCTCGGCACCGACGTAACGGTGGTGACTTACGGCAGTATGTGCCGCATTGTGCTGGAAGCCGCTACGCAACTGGCGGCTATGCACATCGACGTAGAAGTCATCGACGTACAAACACTGTTGCCTTTTGACCGCTACGGAGCCATTGCCGAATCAATCAAAAAAACGAACCGGGTCGTATTTGCCGACGAAGATGTGCCGGGTGGGGCATCGGCCTATATGTTACAACAGGTCATTGAGGGACAGAACGCGTATCGGTACCTGGATTCTGCCCCGCGTACGTTACCCGCCAAAGCGCACCGCCCGCCCTACGGCTCCGATGGTGATTATTTCTCGAAACCCAGCGCAGACGACGTAATTGAGGCCGTGTACGAACTTATGAGCGAAGCCGACCCCGCGCGATATCCTGAAATTTAATGAGTGAATTGTGAATGATAGAATGTGTGAATAGCTGACGCAAGCTGACTACAGCCGGAGGTATTCACTCATTCTATCATTCTATCATTCGGAATTGATAAATGACTTATTTCTACGACATACGGGCCGGAATTCGCACGACGCTGAAAGGGCTGAGCCTGACATGGCGGCACCTGCGGCAGGCTACCCACCGCCGAACGCCGGAGGGCATTGCCAGTGATAATTACTTTGATCAGCAAAACGGACTGGTTACGCTGCAATACCCGCACGAGCAATTGCCCGTTCCGGACAATGGCCGCTACCGGCTCCGCAACGAAATCGACGATTGCATCGTGTGCGATAAATGCGCCAAAATCTGCCCTGTCGACTGCATCACTATCGACGCTATCAAAGCCACCGAAGAGGTAGGCCGGGCGTCAGACGGGTCGCCGATTCGGTTGTATGCTGCTACGTTCGATATCGACATGGCCAAGTGTTGCTATTGTGGCTTGTGCACCGTGGTTTGCCCGACGGAATGCCTGACGATGGATAAGAAGTTCGATTACAGCGAGTACGAACTCGGTAAGCTGACGTATAATTTTGCGAACCTGACCCCCGTCGAAGCCGACGAAAAACGGGGATTGTATGAGCAGTTCGTTCGCGAAAAAGAAGCCGCCAAACTGGTGCAGGCTGCGGCTAAAGCTTTGGCCGCAACTGCACAGGCCCGCCCACCGGAAGAAGCCGGTTTTGCGGAAACTCCCGCAGCAGCACCTGCTGCCAAACGTCCGGTGTTCCGCCCCACGGCCCGCCCCGCTGCCAAGCCCGCCGAATCGGTTGTGCCGGAGC